>Ga0207931_1000318_pt1 | contig 17832 bp, 17 predicted proteins | sample NGESurdeep092012_2_FD_184478 | JGI IMG/M metagenome (GOLD analysis project Ga0207931, IMG submission 184478) | Arctic peat soil microbial communities from Barrow, Alaska - NGEE Surface sample 415-1 deep-092012 (SPAdes) | ecosystem: Environmental > Terrestrial > Soil > Wetlands > Peat ...
CCTCCCCCATTTCTGGTGGAGAGACAAGTGCGGCAATCTCGCTAACCGGTAATGGCATGGACATGGCCCGAATATTTGGCCATTCGGCCGGGAGAGCCACCCACTGGCTATTGCCGCCCAATAAAGAAATGAACTGCGGAGACGTGCCGCTGACGGCAAACGATACTCGCAATAAGGTTTCGTTGACGCGCTTCTCGATAATTTCTTTGGGGATGGAACGCCAGTACATCCAGTCGAGCATTCCAAGCGTACCGATTACGGCAAGCGATCCGCCCCCTATTATCCCAAGTGCGGCGAGGAGAGGGTTTATCCAACCTGCTCCTAGCAGGCCGCCGCATACCGCTGCGACCATAACGCCAATCATCAGAACAACGCGTAAGAAACCAAGTCGTATTCCCCAGGGATTTGGGGTGCCTTTGTCGCTTACGCCCGACTCAGTTCCGTACGAATAGGATACCAGTGTGCGAAGACGGTCTTGAAGATGCTTCTCTTTGCCCAAGAGCCATATGCGCATGCTGGCCTGCTGTCCAGGTTGGAGTCCGGTACGTAATTGTCCACCGATCGCCAGCATTGGGTCTGCGTTCAGGTCGCCCATAACCAGGTTGGGGATGCGCGACGTGGTTCGCAGAGCGACCACAGGGAGTTGACCGGTTTGCGGATCTGTTGAAATATTCTCCCATCGGGATTGCTGATGTGTCATCGAAGCCCATGCGTTTACCGCCCCTGAAGCCCTTCCAGGTGGCGTGTATAAGCGTATCTTGATGCCATCCGTCGTTGTGAATATCTCGATGGCAACTGGTGCAGGAAGCTGGCCCAGCCATGCTGATATTTGTTCCCGGTTGCGTGGCAGGGGAATAGGCGGAAGGCGCAGTTCCCATGCTTCCCATTGTCCATGGCACAAAGGGCAGCGGGAATCTGTGTTCGAGAGCGTGTACCCACACTTTTGGCATTGAACGGTCATGGTAGTTGTCTTGCTTCGGTGACTACTTAATCGCCCCCAGCTGTTTCCAAAACTCGAGCCAATTCTTTGGGATGACAACGAGAACCGGGAACAATGCGCCGCGTCCACCAGACGGTGCAGCCAGGAAGGTATGAGGAGGCAAACGAGATACCTGATCTGCGTTACGCCTTGCCTCTGCCTCCGCTACACCCATCGATCGGAAGAAAGCAAAGGCTTCTTCCGGACCTATGCGGCCGATGAAAGCTGTGGAGGCCATGCTGAGGGAAGAAGGATTCTTTACGAGGTCCTGCGGCATGTGTGTGATGAGCGTGACGCCAATGTCGCGCTTGCGGGCGCGACGTCCCAGCTCATCGAGAAGGTCGGCAAAGGGGCCGCTACGTAATAAGCGCCAACCCTCGTCGATGAAGATATCCATCGCGGTTTTACCTACGGTTACTACGTTATATAAAAACCAGGCCATGACAGAATGGATAATGCCTCGATTTTCCTCCCGGAGAGTTGAGAGATCGAAGTTGATCCATTGTCCAGGGGCTATCGCCGTACCCAGCAAGGCTTTTGGACGGTCAAAAAATCCTTCCCACAGCCCGCCGTACATATATGGCCTGAGCAAAGCCATTGGCGCTGCCGCATTGGGATCATTCAATGTCCCCAGGGCGTCTACAAGATCGGCAATCGACATGTTCCCTGGATAGCGCGCCCACCGGTGAAGTACCGCCTCGTGCAAGACCGCCTGAATGCCAGGCGTGACCCCTTCTGCTCCCATCAGGGTCGCAATGAGAAATTTAACGGCCAGCAGCATTTCAGATGCGTTCTCCGCCTGCAATGGATGAAGCAAACAAGTATCAGGATCGTCTGGCACGCCAGCGGGAATAACTCGCCCTCCCATCGCTTTACAGAGTGTATTGTTTTCGCCTTCCGGGTCAATGGAAAGGATTGTGCGCCCCTGCATCAACCTCTGGAGCAAGATCCAGCGCAGCAGGGTTGTTTTCCCAGATCCCATTTCACCCAGGATGAGCGTGAGAGAGTGCGGGGGCGCAGGTGTGCCAGGGTCAAGACCAGCTGTATACGAGAAATGCACATCCCGGCCGTCGCGTGCGTGTATCCCGATCCATACGGCATCCTTTACCGGCATAATTCTTCGAGACGGTAATGGCAGGAGCTTCTGGAACTCCTCGTAGAACATCTTGGGTTGGTCGAGATTGCCAAGGAATAGATTGCCACCAGGCTGCAGATATAAAAGAGCGCGTTCCGGGACGAGATGCAGCTTTAGTGGTAGCAGCCCGGCTGCCCTTAATCTCGATTCTATGGTACGCCGGGCTGCGATGATGGCCTCTAACTGATCGAGGCTCGCGAACAATGCCGACAAAAGAGCCGTGCGATACACGGGTTCGCCCATGGCCACTCGAGATTCGGTGGCATCCATGGCCGTATCATTTGCGTTTTCTGCCATCGTGGGACGGCGGCCTGTCTTGATCGCCAGAGCATTCAGGGCCCCCTCCGTCAATGTACGTCGTGCTTTCATGCTGGTGCGCACCGAGTCGGGAGGCTCCCGGCGTACGGTCAGAGAAAATATTGCCGGAGCATCGTTGATAAATGTGGCTATGCGAATTTTAGACCACGGTCGATCTAGTGTACCCGGCACTCCCCCTCCTCGCGCCGAGATGGGCAGCAGGACGGTATCAGAAATCATCAGATAGTCATTGGTCGACCCCTTCTCAAAGGAAGCCGGGGCAACGGCGCGCTTGTATTCTTCTGCTATTAGGGCATTGTCAGGCTTGTCGCTCATCGCTCAAATCCCGGGTTCATTATTCGATAAGCCAATTCCTGAATTTCTTTGGCATCCAAATATTTGACCTGAACGCCGAATGTGGTACAAACACCGGTTAATCCTTCCCACCATGCCAGTCCTTCGTCGCCGGGCAGAATAAATTCTATAAAGGTTCGACGAAGAGATGGGAGCAGTGTTTCCTGAATTGCAAGCATTAATCCGGCGTGTAATATATCCAATGCTTCCGCTTTATGATTGGTCCAGTTTTCCACGCGGCGAAGGAATGCAGTCCGAGGCTGCGGGTCAGGCCAAAATATCTGCAGGATGCGTAATATCCAGCCTGGCTGCAAGGAGTAAAACAGCTCTCGATATGCTTCCTGTGTACGAACGTCCGGCCTGTCTGCATCGGCAAACAGCTCTGCAAACAGCCGTTTTGTTCCATCAAAGCCGACCAGGGCCGGGTATCTCCCAACTTGGGCAAACCCTTTGGCTATGACAAATTGCTCAGTGGTACCTAATTTTTCTTGATCGGTCATGGTTAATGTGAATTGATGAAATAGGCTTCTGGTAAGCCGAGGTCCTGCGCCTGGAAGCCTTTGCGCATCGGGCGATTGCCAGTTGGCACTAGCCTGTTTTTATCCGGGTCAAACCGGAAGATGGGCGAGAAAGTAGGACGGTTCGCGGAACGCTCTACGATCGGCGACACTTCCACAATTTCAGTCATAATCTGCCCGTGGATAGGGCTGCGCCCAATATGGGCAATCGCAGTTACGGCAGCCGCAAAGTTTTTTGCAATATCCAGTTCAGAATAGCCCTTCACTTCCTCGTGGGCACGCACGATTTGCAGGAAACGCTCCCAGACATGTTCTGCGCCCGTAGCATGAATAGTGAAAGCTGAATGACCGTGACCTGTAGCCGCAGCCCGGATTAACTCCCATGCCTCCGGCCCCCGTGCTTCGCCGATAATCAAGCCGTGAGGGCGGGAGCGCAAAGCGGCCCGGACCAGGTCATACATGCTGATGGCGTCGGGGCCTGCCTGTATTTTGGGCCGGGTGACGGTATAAACAATGTTGCCCGTGTCCGTGCTGGGACTGCCATCCCACTTATACAAGACAATTTCGTTACTGTCCTCAATAATGAACAGGCGGATCGAGCCTTTCGGAAAGAAATTCAACATCTCTTGTAGAGCGCGCTGTGCTACATACGTCTTCCCTGATCCGGTAGTGCCAGAAACAACAAGCGTGCCACCGTTTACCATTATGGACAATATATAATTAGCCGCTTCGGGAGTCAACACGCCATTTCCGTCGGGAAACGAAATGGGCTGGAATGGTCGCCTGGCGACGGGCGGCAAGCGTGAAGAGCATAGCGAAGCAAGCCCGTCATCTGCCTCGGTATCCTGTGTTCCATAATCCTTTACGCGCAGAGTGATCACATCTCCATAAGGAGAAGCGGGCGGCATAATATAGTTCACGCGTATGCCCTTGCGCGTGACGCCGCTCGCTGTGGGAATCATTTGGGTAAGCGTTGCGTCAGCGATAGGGTGATCGGGGGTGGGAGGATTTCCGTGCGCCCGGTCTATCAATACTCTTATCGCTTCGCCTGTTCCCGCAGGGGTTGGCCCGATATGTTCCCAGCCTTTGGAAGTTGTATATGCATAGATGTGACCGAGATTGATAGCCACGTCTTCTATGTCAGGGCGCGCTACTAATTCAAGTAACGGTCCGAGGCCAGAAAGGTCGCCAAGCAGCATCAACAAATCTTCGTCCTTCAGGTGTACTCCGTTGTTGGCAGCTTGACTGGATACTCTTTCAAATACAGCCCGCGCCAGAGTATCGGTATCAGAAGATGTCAGAGCGCGCGTGCTGGCTTCTCTGGCCTTTTCTGCCCTTCCTTCCTCCAGGAGAGTCTTTCTCCATTTCTCGACAACTTCGACTGGAGTTCTATCGGGCGAGATTTTCTGAGACTTGCCTACAACATCAAAAACCATGTTTAATTCCTGTTTATTATGCCTTTTTTCTTTTGTTGACCTGGTAGCAAACCTATACGTGCTGCACCCTCGCGAATGGCTGGGACAAAGTGGGCAGCAAAAGCAATTAGAGATTCTGTAAATACAGCAAGTTCCGGAAGTCTTTCTTTTTTATAGCGCCAAACAAGAATGTCATCGATGTTGTCGCTGTTTACCGCCTGCGCGGTAATATTTGGATCAACGAAAGGCAGGATGCCATTCGGCGCGACGCTGATGTTGATCCGGTCTTCGTTCAGGGCATTCTGCAATATCTTGTGGACTTTCTTGAATTCATCGCCTATGACCATGTTGTAGCAGATCTTGACGCGACTTCCGATAAATTGGACCGCAGATGCCCTGTCTACTGAACCGGCGAGCGAGGCAATCATGCGCGCGATCCACCTGCGAGTTTCAGCGAGGTCCGGGATCTCTGGCTTGATAACAATAGCGATTGCCTCTGCGCTACTCAGGGCGGCACGGTGTATGGGATGGGACGGATTGATGCCAACGTCCATGATGACAACACCGCCGGTCGCGACGCCAGCTTCAAAAAGACCTTTTATAGTGCTATTGATAACGTCTTCGTTTTGAAGAGCAATGTCGCCCAGGTCGTCTGTAACCATTCCTGGGATAACTCTCAGTGTGGGAAGTTCTTCTATGGGTGTAAAGGCGGACAGGTACGCACTACCAGCAGCGATTGCGCTCATGGCGTCGCCAGCCTTTTGGTGAGGAGACTCTGCCATCTTCCGAAGCAAGCCGATCAGGGTTGTCTTCACTTGCCCCAGGCGTAAGTGATACTGCATTGCTCCGGCATTGGCATCGGCGTCTACCAGGTAAGTCGTTACTCCGCTGAGGGCCAGGGCGACGGCCAGGTTGACTGCAACTGTCGTTTTACCGGTCCCCCCTTTTGGCGAGGTGACCACTATCTTGCGCGCGCTCATCTGGCTTTGAATGCGCGCGGCCATATCGCCGCCTAAGAGAACTTTCCGATATTGTTCGTCTTGTGCGCCGCCGCCACCGGCTTCCAGGCGCCTGATTTCCGCAAGTAAGTTGGCGAGATCGACACCTGATAATGGGTAAGCATATGCCGGTATGTTTGCCCCGGCAGCCCAGGCCGCAAGCCCGTCCGATACACCGGCAACAATGATGATCCTTTTGCCTTTCTCGACCGCCTTAACCAGAGTCTCTACCTGGACAGAAGCCTCCGGCGAAACGACGATAATCGTCTTGAAATCAAACATGTCCAGATGGCTGGGGGCAAACATTGCAAGTTGAGCCTGAATAACATGTTTTTGTTCACTCAGGGCAACGTTGAGTTCGGACGTTTCGGTGCCTGCACCAACGAGCAATATATTCACTTCAATAGACCTTGCCGCTCTAACCGGAACAGTTCCTCCAGGTCCCAATAGGAGAACCCGGTTGTTTGTTTCGGTTGGCCGGATGTGACCATCGAAACAATCAGCATATCGCCGGATTGCAAACCGAGCGCCAGGGGTTCTACGCTCTCGCTTGGAATTAACAGGATTAAGCGTTTGGGTTGGTTGATATCCACCTGAGTAATTCTTGACGAAGTGGAGTCGCTCGAGCTGCTGCCCGAGACGGAATTTTGCGATACGGTCTGGACAGGTAAACCCTGAACGGCAATGACCATCACCCCTTGCGGGAATATATTTTTTGCCATGGGAGGATAGCCACGGCTCAGGGCGTCTTGAAGAGCGTTCTCCGCGGATGTGGCTACCGGCTGAGGCGTCGGATTAATGCTATTGCCGTATGAATTTTCAGGAGTCGGCGTTGTAGGTGACTGCGGTCGTGATGCAATGACGATGGTTACTGAAACCAGGTCCCCTGGTACGTACGAATCGGCTTCTGCTGCGTCAACATTCTGGACATCCAACGGTAGAGGAAATAGGCTATAACCCGGATAATTAGCCAGTACCGCGGAAAGCCGTGTACCAATACCGGCGGGAGCAATGATGGAATTCCGCATGACGGGCTGGCCAGAATGGATCGGCAAAGCAGTGTACCCGCCAACGACCTGGTCAGCCTGATCGGGCGGAATGTACTGGTCGGCAAGCTGGTCTTTATAGACTGTAATCGTGACCAGGTCGGTGGCAGCAATGGTGTCGCCGATGCTCAGATCGCGACTGGCGGCCAGTATTTCAATCGTCGCTGGTCGTGAGGCGTTCCCGAAAGCCATCAGAGCCACAAAGGCCAAAATGAAAACGGCAATCGCAACGAGAATAACGACTGTGTTTACACCAGCTTTTGCCAAACGTTCTGATATCTTTGTCATGGTTGATTCCTCCGAGTTAAGTGGGGTGAGTTTTCACTCCAGGGTAATCCCGCTCTGTTTTATCGCTTGAAGATACACGGGATTACCCTGGACGATTTCTTGAAGCTGTGCTTTTGTTGTCCTGAACAATCCAAAAAGGGTCAAAATAACGAAGTCCGATTTGGCATGGCTCGATTCCAACGCCAGGCGTACTGCTTCGACAACCCTGATAGCTTCCCGCATAACCTCAGACTTTGCCAATCCTCCCGCAGAGGATACCGGCATGCTTGGATAGCACTTAATGAGTATTTCGGTCAGGGTATGAATATCTCGAGGATCCAATGTTGCGGTAGGTGGTATTGCCGGTGAAGAATCTGCGGATGGGGCATTGCATGGCACTACTGCTGCTTCTTTTTGTTGGTCCTGGTCGCCTTCGGCCTGTAGTGGACCTCGTTTCTTGGGCTTTGCCACCTCCAGTAAATCATCTGCGTTCAGCACAAAAGTATTTTGGAAATATTCCAGTGCGCAGGCAATATTGATTGGTCCCTTGGCGAGGGCGTCAATAAGGGTCTGCTTTGCCTGAGGGCTAATTTCGGCCACATCCTCGACGTAACACAAGGGGATTTCTTTGAGCTCGGCTGGAAGCGTTTCCCGAATCCGAAGTTGTCTGGCCTTCTTTTGATCGTAATTCTCTGTCATATCAACCGTAATGATAAACTAGCTTTTTAAGAGACGGTTTTCCCGCGCCGCTTCGTTGATGCTGATTGGTTTTGTCGGCTTCTATATCGATAAGAAAAATAGGCATGGTTAATTCGCCGGTAATTGCTTTCATCTTGTCTAAGTTATGGTTAAGCCTGTTTTGGAGATGTCCAGTTATGCCCCCTTATCATTTCGTCCCATCAACCAAGGGGCAGCTCACGCTTTCATGCCCGAATAATCGGTGTTCTACGCCCTGTCTGTACCGACACAATAATTGGTTGACTGGTTTTTTGTAGGAACCGGCCCGAAAGCCCTTAAAATCGGCTCCCCGGTTCTGAAATTGCGAAATCGGTCACACGTGCGCCACCTTTTACCAGAGGGGTTATATTTTCCTGATTTACAAGGCTTGTTTGCTTGGAAGTCCTGCCTGCAAATCGAGATCTACACATTAGAGGCGATATAAAATAAAATTTCCTGTTCGGCTGTGAAATTATCTTTAGCCAAACCCCATTTATTAAATTGCCCCGATAAACCAGAACAACAACTTATTATGTTTTATTCGTTCGCAATTCGGCAAATATCCTGTCTGAATATTTCTTCAGGTCGCAGGCAGAGCGGAGAAAGTTGGCCGGTCTGTTTCCTCATGTACCCCGGCTTACCAGTTGTCCAGATAGACTCTTAGGTCGTTAGAGGCCGGTTCAAATAATATCGTTTCGTTACAACCTTGAATAGCTGGCCTTGAAATAGTTTGTAACATAAGTGGTAGGCGAGTTTGAGAAATTGGAAGGACAAACAGCTCTCCATCAAAAAGATCAACATCAATTGGATTTTGTACTTACCAACAGTAAGCCAATCTGAATGCACGACCAGGTCACCGTGCTGGCGCACATTTTCATGCGTCTGATCACTTGCTCATTGCTATTATTGGTCCAGGAGGTGGACAGATCGTAATAGAAAGAACAGAAGCTTTCTCAGGTCTCACTCGGCTAAATGAATAAGTCTCGCAACTGGTCAATGGGAGAAAGATGGTTGGTACCTTTTCCCCCTAGCATGCTGCCATTTGTTTCCACAAGGTATAGTAGTCGCCGGTCGCCTTCCAGGGCAGGACGTTCATCTTTTCTTCAATCATCACAAAACGGTAAAGTATTTTACGTTTTTCTAAAGAGCGAGTTCAAGAAAAAGAATTGAATTTCCACAATATTTTATTGAGTCATCTTGCCATTCGCCAGAATTATCGTTTCCACGAGCTCTTCCGTGGCGAAGCGGCGCGCTAATTTCCGGCGCAGCTGTTTGAGTTGCGAAAACCGATAAGGGGAATGTCTCTCCAATTCAACCATGTAACCCCGGCTGTATCGGTGCCCGACTTGGCTGGCCGAATCAATCATCAACGGGGTGATGCACTTGCGCATAATTTCCTCCAGCGTGTCCAGTCCGGTAACATGGAAATGGCTCATAGCATCCAGCAAACCATTCCCAAAAACAATGGCGCGGCTGGTGACGGCGTCCAGCGGCCAATGGCAAGCCGTCTGAGAGAACACGGTCATGATTCCATCTTTACGATCCTGTTCCACATCTTCCAGATCGTCCATGAGCTGGGTAAAAGCGCCATAATAAAACGAAAACTCTCGCTGAAATGGCGTCAGGCTCCCGGCCACCAAATAGCCATCTGCCAAGACCGCAGTCCCGCCCTTTTCAATGTCAAGCCCGAGCACATCCACTTCATATGGCGAGGCGTTCGGAAGTTGGAGCCGCATGCTTTTGGTCTGCGCCCTGAAGATGGCCATCAAACTAGCGTAAACTTCCGGATAGAGCTGCCGGTCGAACTGACCTTCGATCATCCCCACCAACTCGAATATTTTTTGCTCTGTAGTATTGGCGGCCTGGACCGGCATCCCTTCCAGCCGCCGCTCGAAATCGTGGCTAAAGGTTGCCTTCACCTTGGCCGGGATGCCCGGATCGTCCAGGTAATTATCGCTATAAGGATAAAGCAAGCTGTAGGCCAGTACGGCCGGTGTCACTTCCACCGGCATGCCCATCAGGTACTGCATCAGGTTCATCGACCAGGCGTTGCGGCCGGCCTGGTAGATATCCGCTGCGGAAATATCCGGATCGAACTGGCGCGCCCGGCAGACGAATTCCTCGACCGACTCAGCAAAGCCGTATGAAGTCAGCGCGGCCACATGCCGGTCTTCGATGCCGAAGGTGATCTTGAGAATATATCCCGCCAGCGGGAATAGCCTATCTTGTAACGCCCGTCGGTCGTGCCTGTCCCGGGAAATCCGTTTCAATTCCTCCCCCAGCTGGTCCAGGCAATTCACCAGTTTCGCTTCGCAGGCTTTTTTCTCATTCGGGCTGTAGACCGGTCCAAGATCAAGGAGGGTGGGTTCGCAGCTCCACCAAAGCTCTTTAAAATGGGTAACCAGTGCGCTGACTATTTCCTCGAAAGGCAGGTTGGCTGTAAGCTGTTCTTTTAAATCAACGGCAAGCATTGGATTGACCTCCGGTTCAAAGTGATTAGTTATATTCATTTACGCACACCTCCCAAAAAAGATTCCATATTCCGGAGAACGAGACAACTTGTGCTGTTAAAGGTGAATTACAACGACAGATCGCTTACAAAGCCTCTTTCTCCTGTACAAAAGACATATTCTACTGCTTCTTGCATTAACTTCTGAATTTTCTGCTTAGAACGGCGAGCTCGTTTTCTAGTAGTTTGCCTTGAGCGTTAGCCGCTTGATCGCAAATTTCGGCCCCTTTCCGTCGGACTGGATCTAACACCCATCGTTGCCTGTTTTACTTATCCAGCACCTATGTGCCTATTACTCGCAATCTCTTCCAACATTTACCACTTTTGGAACAGCCACAAACAGTCACAAAATTCTTGACAACCCCGAGAAAACGCCTATAATAATAGTATCTTAATTTAGTTTTACACAGTTCAGTTCTTTATTTATCAGCCCGGCTTCGCCAGGTTGTTTTTGTTGCTGCTGGGGGTTTTGTCTTTGACATTTTTTCTAGATCATCAAACCCAATAAACGTATCAAAAAACAACAATCATATAGTTATGCACCGACAAATAATCTAAAACAATCCAAGGCGCTCAGTGAAATAGTTGGTTTGTCCCGGCATCTGGAAAGCAATGTCGATGCTCGGAAATGTAAAAAGGTTTGGTTGTTGCTGGTGCTGATCGTTATTGCTAGCAGTCAGCCGGCGCAGTGTTCCCCTACCCATCTCGGTTCGCATACCATATCGTTTCGATGATGCGGTAACAATTCACGTGCCAGTTCGTAATAACGGGCGCTAGCCTTGGGCAACCTTGGCTGGCGCCTGTTTGCTTTAAACCCAACAAGTCCTCTGATTCAGCCCCCGCTAACCGATTGCGGGGAGAAAGGTAAAAAGGAATGAACATCCTAACATATCTCAAACTCGATTTAAAGCGGCATCCGCGGAGCGCCAATTCTGCGGATGTCATGGTGGGTTTTCCTAAATCTACCCGCCCCAATATTACCACATTTGTTCTAAATTGCAAAACCCAGCGTCACCAAATAAATCAAGAAATTGCATTGACGATAGAATTTTGGCTGATTGTGGTTGGATGCTCTTCAACCTTTCTTGAAAATTTCAAAATCCCCAGAGCCGACGCGAGGAAATTCGCGCCGGGTCCCTGGGATGCGTGATCATGGATGTGCCTTGTCGTATTCTATCTATTGACAACGAAAGGAGACATCCATGAGCGCGAGAGTGCTGGCAATCATGTTGATATTGTTTGTCCTGGCAGCGAGCCAGCCGGCGCAGATCCTGCACAGACTATTGGAGGCAGGTGCAGCGCTGTTGAAATGCTTCTTCTAACAACAAGGAGAATAATCCATGAATATAGACATCCTGGCGGAGGCCACCAACCTTCTTGGCCCTCCCGTAATCCCATCGGATCATCGAGGCTGGGCACACTGGTGGTGTCCATTCCATCCCGACTCTGCCCGTGCCGGCCATAGTGGACACCCTAACTTCGGCGTCAACCTGGAAATTGGTTACTATAAATGTCTTCGCTGTGGCGCATCCGGACCGTCGCTGAGCCACTTGAGCTATAAACTCGGCAAGGGCTGGCGGCCAGATCTGTCCCAGGCGGCTGCATTGGATAGTTTCGCGCCCAGAGAGGCGCCAAAGACCAAGGTCAGTTTCCTCGGGGAGGCCCTCTCCGCCGGCAGGTCCGCCCTGCTTACGTCGCCGGCTCTGCCTTACCTTCAAGGCCGCGGCGTCAAGCAATATACCGCGCTGGTGTACGGCCTGGGCTATGGGCAACCAACGCCATACATCAGCCGGGATGTGGCAATGTCTGGCTACGAATCCAAGCTGGTCCTAAAAAACGGCATCTGGCTGTGGGCAGGCGGTGTGGTCTACGCAGACCCGATCACGAAACCTACGGTCCTGAACGTGAGATATATCCCGGACAATCTTCTGCCGGTCGGCGAACGCCCTTTCAACATCGAAGAGAACCACCATTCCTGGGGCGTACGCCAGGCTCCGCTTGGGAGTTGGCGCATCACGCCACGGACCAGGGTTGTGCTCGTCGTAGAAGGTCTGTTCGATATGTTGGTCGGAGCACAAACAGTCAGCGAAAGAAGCCTCCATCCGGAAGTTGTTACGGTCTATACCAACGGCGCTTCACCGGTATACCGCATGCTGGACTGGTTCACTGCCAACGCTAAGAACTATGAGTTCGTGCTGATACCCGACCAGGATGGGGCCGGCCTGGGAGAATTCAAAGATTTCCAGCTGAAAGATGGGAGTACAGAGAAACGCTGGGTCAAAGGCTGGAAAGAGCATATCACGGAGGCGCTTGACAAAGGCGAGGGACACTATACGGTCATCAATACTCCTGGTGGTTTGGATCCGGATGAGGCTTTTCTATCCGGATGGTGGCCGAGCGTTATATGATCGCGTGAGGAATGCACTTTTCCCGCTGTGATACGGTTTTCTTAAAATCTAGCGGCAGGTTCCGAAGAACCACTACCACAACGGCATTCAGCACTTGCCCAGATCGAATTCTTGGAGTAATCTTGATAGTGGGCTTGGACATTTGGCTAACAGAGCCAAGCAAACCAAGTTCAAGCCTTTTTGTGAACTCTGTTACTCAGGAATGTATCCATGGCCTGTCATGGCATTAGGAGAGGTGATTGCGTTTCGTGCGCCTTTTCCGTCTAGAATGACGGCGCCGTTTCGGCGATTGTTCAATCCTGAATTATGCCCTATGACAGGCTACCTTCCTTTTGAGTTGCGGCTGGATGCCGCGCAATGAATTGTTCAAGTAAGGAGGCATCCCTATGAAGAATCTGTCTCTTTTTACATCCCTAAGTCAGCCACTTGAAGACAATTTGCACCGTCTCAACCCGTGGTGGCGAGGCAATCCACAACAGCAGTTGCCTCCCATAAAACGGTGGGCGTTCCCTATTGCCATGAGAAAACTCAAGAATGGACCGGCCAAGGTGACTGTCTTGAGCGGGCCTCGGCAGGTCGGAAAGAGTACTCTGGTAGGCCAGATGATCGAGACACTCCTTACGGAGGGCATTCCTGCCGATCATATCTTCTATATCCAGTTCGATGAATTGCCTGAGTTGCTTAAGCTAGAGGAGGCGATCCTTCGCCTCGCAGACTGGTTCGAGAAAACCATCTTGAAGAAAACCTTCAATGAAGCTGCACGCGCCGATCAGCCTGCTTACCTCTTTCTGGACGAAGTGCAGAACCTGGACTCTTGGGCGCCGCAGCTGAAGTTTCTGGTGGACACCAGCGCAGTCCGTGTGATGGCTACCGGTAGTTCAGCCCTACGAATTGAACAAGGTCGTGACAGTCTGGCGGGTAGGATCAGTACGCTGGAAATGGGACCGCTATTTCTTCGCGAAATCGCCGAAATCCGTGGCTTCGGTAAAATCCTACCTTACCTTCCATTTAACGGACTCGCCCCAATGCGCGATAAGAAGTTCTGGCTAGAGCTGTGGCAATTTGGCCTCGACAACCTTGCCATCCGGGATACAGCTTTCAAAGCCTTTTCTGAGAGAGGCGTATATCCGGTGGCCCATGCCCGAGCTGACATTCCTTGGGATGAGATGGCGGATTTGCTCAACGAGACAGTAATTCGGCGCGCTATCCAGCACGATTTGCGCATCGGCCCCCGGGGCGCCAAGCGAGATGAACACTTGCTGGAAGAGGTCTTCAGGCTTGCATGCAGATATATCGGACAGTCACCCAGGCAAGCCTTGTACTTGGATGAGATCCGCCGGACAATGTCTGCGAACATCGGTTGGCAGCGAATTCTGGCTTACCTAAAGTTCCTAGATGGTACCTTGTTGATCCGGCTGATCGAACCTCTCGAACTGCGGCTGAAACGCGCCCGCGGTGCATCCAAACTGTGCCTGTGCGATCACGCTCTGCGTGCCAGTTGGCTCCAGGAGATAGTGCCCCTCGACTCCGAGGGACTGCGGCAGAACGAGCACCTGCGTGACCTTGCAGGACATATTGCCGAAAGTGCGGCCGGCTACTTCCTGAAATCCATCACGAATCTGGATGTGGCTCACTTTCCTGAGAGAGCCAGCGAGCCGGAAGTGGACTACATCCTGACCGTGGGAGAGCAGCGTATCCCGTTGGAAGTGAAGTACCGTTCGAAAGTGACCTGGGATGACACACGTGGCGTGCGAAGTTTCATCGAAAAGTCAGTTTACAACGCGCCCTTTGGGATCATCGTGACAGCAAATGACGAGCAAGTCACGGATGATCCCAGGCTTGTGAGCATTCCTCTCTCGACCTTGCTGTTGTTACGATAAACCACGATCTCAAGGAAATTCAACGGCTGGTTAATAATCACAAGGAGAAGTTAAAAAGTGCTTGGAATAGACGCTTCCCAGATTACCAATATTGAGCACGCCGGTTTCTGGATGGTGACCCAGGGCGACGAATACTTCGTTGCCTTTGAAGATTATCCCGATTTCAGGAATGCAACCATCGCACAGATTTTTAATTTCAGGCAATCGTTCGATGGATTCCACTGGCCAGACCTGGATGTGGACATCGAATTGGACGCCTTAAAGCACCTAGATCGCTACCCGCACAAGTTCAAGCGCTAAGCCGGCGCTGCTGTATACAAGAACACAGAGGTCTGGAGGATCCCTACTCCGGGCCTCTCTCTGTTTAATAAAGATAAGTAGGAAATAATCTACTGAATAAATATTCCTTCCCCTAAACGGCGGACCCCTTCGGGCCCGCCGTTTTTGATTCCAACCTGATTCCAAATAAGGAGATATCTTATGAACACCAAGTTTAGGGACGTAGGCAGGGTCAGCTTCAGACCAAGTGCCAGGGAAAGAGACCCCGTGAAGTTGACCCGAATGAAAATCGCATATCTGGCCGGAGCAGACAAAAGCAATCCTGAAGTTACGAAGAAAAATGAAAGAGAAGTCAGCACAGCCATAAAGGGGATCAAGAAATTGGCATTCAAACGACACATACAGGAATCTGCCCGGCTGTTTACCAAAGCCGGCCAGCTGACATTAGGGCTTGAACCGGCCATCGGGGTCGGCCTGACGTGTGGTCATGCCATAGCGCGCCAGAAATGTCTCTTGTATCTCAAATCTAATTACCAAAACGAAAGGAGAATAACTATGAACGGAATCGCCATCTCGTTTGCAGTCGTTTTTTTTCTGTTGATCAGCTTCCTCTCTGTCCAGGCAGTGCGTGCCGTTATCTACTCCCACTCCGACGAATGGAAGCTGCAGCAGCGTTTGCGCCGCTTCGTTCAGCACGAAGCAGAATAACCAAATCGAATTTCCTGTAACGGCCGATATCCAAATTTAAGTGGAAATTCCGCTGTAGTGGAATACAACGGGCTGATAAGTAAAAAATGGGCTCAAACCCATTGTGGCAAAACCATCATTTTAGCAAGACCAATTCAACCAAACTGACGCCGGCGAGGGTTCGCCCGGCGCAGAACCCATTCAACAGGGCTAATGCCCGGAGGTCAAAATGTCTCGGAAATTCAATCTCTCGTCCAATACACACCGTTCTTCCAAATCCGCCATCCACATCAAAGGTTCCAATCGTCATGTCCGGCTCGACCGGGATGAACTGCCGGCCTTTGAAAAATTCCCGAAAGGCAGCCATGCCGCCCGCCGGCAGAGCAGAGAGGAGCGGCTGGACGAAGACAAATAGTATTTTGACGACAGCTTATCTTCAAAAAACAAGGAGGTGATGGCAGATACCCTTTGTCGCTTGAAACCTCGCAGGTGCGCCTTGCGAGGCGTGTCATACCCCATCCTACAATTTTCGGAGGTGAATAATGTCTGACATTTCCAATTCTTACCGCAAGGAAGTCCGTGATCTCCTTATCAAGCGCATCGCGGCAGCCCGTCAAAAGTTCCTGGACGAACACGCAGATGCCGTAGAGAAAGCGAAGAAGGCTGCCGAGAAGGACCCGGTCCTGGTGGAACTGCGCGCTCATCAAGAAAAGTGCCGCCGCCTGGTAGAAGATAAAGAAGCCGCCGAAAAGCGCCTCAACGAGGCTCTCTCCGAGACCACTGAATTCTGCGACGCTCACGGACTTCCATCCTATCGATATGGTTACAACAAAGAAACCGTCGAGCAGGCTGGGAGGAAAGCTGCTCAACATGCCATCGAGGCGATGCTGATGAAGGATGATGATATTGGCCCAAAACTGGAGGAGTTTGGCCGGCTGGAGAGCGATCTCTCCGACATGCTCACATTGGCGCTCACGCAGTCCAGGCTTCGCCAGGTGGTAGATACCTTCAATCAGAAGTTAGGCCTTGAACCCAGCCAGATCGAAAAGGAAATCCTGGGCAATAAGGCAGAATAACCAGGTCAATCAAATCCGGTCTGCCTGGCATAATAGGCAGACCGGATTCCGATGAATATCAACATCTGCGGTAGAAATGTTTTCATCAAGTGCTGTTTGGTTGCCCAATCGAACCGCACATTTTATCTTCATAATGATATGATGCAACTGCGCTAAGGAGATTTCTTATGGATGAGATGAGAGTTGGCATACGCGAGCTAAAAAGCAAGTTGAGCGAGTATATGCGTCGAGTCAAATCCGGCCAGACGATTGTGGTCACTGAGCATGGTAAACCCATCGGTCAGATTGTGCCAGTCAAAGCATCCCTCGAAGAGCGTCTGAATGGAATGGTGGCTGCCGGTCTTGCTGAATGGGATGGGCAGAAATTAAAGCCCTACAAGTCAGTGGCCATTAACCGCGGGGAACGACAAGTGTCTGATTTAGTTGTCGAGGACCGACGGTGATTCTATCCTTTCCTTTTCCGCCATATCCGGCCCGAACGGTATGATTCGCCGTATTTAATAGGGTTCCCTGGGAGAACCATTCCACCTGCCGCCAGAGAAGAGAGGTTCGAAAAGTGCTAAATCGTTTAGCTCGGTAGAGAATGCAAGAGGTGCTGCAATCTGCAATCAAAAGAGGAAAAGCTTTTTCAGCAAATCATAAGGTGATATAATCGTAATACGATTATCTAATCGATAGGAGGAACGTATGGAATCCGTGACGGTATCCACAAAATATCAAGTGGTAATTCCACTCAAAATACGCAAGTTACTGGGCGTGAAAGCCGGACAAAAAATGCATGTGATAGCCTATGATAACCGGGTGGTTCTGATCCCCGTACGCCCAATCCAGGAAGCTCGTGGTTCTCTGAAGGGGATGAATACAGATGGCTTCCGCGAGGAGGAGGATGAGGCGCGCCCATGAATGTCGTGGATTCATCCGGATGGCTGGAATATTTCACGGGAGGAAAGAATGCGCCGTTTTTTGCACCGGCGATCGAAGATACCGAGAACTTGTTAGTTCCGGTGATTTGTATCTATGAAGTGTATAAGAAAATCTTTCAGGAGCAAGGGCAGGGGGCAGCTGAAATTCGGATTGCCGATCTATATAAAGGCCAGGTTCTTGATCTAACTGCCCCGATCGCCTTAAGCGCAGCAAAAATCTCCGCAGAAATAAAACTGCCCATGGCCGATAGCATCATCCTAGCCACCGCCCGAGATTTCCAAGCAAGCTTGTGGACACAGGATGAGCATTTTATAGATATTCCCGGCGTTCAATACGTTAAGAA
>Ga0207931_1000319_pt1 | contig 17821 bp, 14 predicted proteins | sample NGESurdeep092012_2_FD_184478 | JGI IMG/M metagenome (GOLD analysis project Ga0207931, IMG submission 184478) | Arctic peat soil microbial communities from Barrow, Alaska - NGEE Surface sample 415-1 deep-092012 (SPAdes) | ecosystem: Environmental > Terrestrial > Soil > Wetlands > Peat ...
TGCCGGAACAGACAAGGCACTTTCATTCCTTGGCGGATTCTACAGGTTCATTATGGGAGCAGGCGATATCTTTGCCTATATAGTCGCCGTAGCCATAATTATCTTTCTCTTCAGGCGTATATTCCTTCATATAAGGCGTTTTGAGGGTATCGAGATGAAGAAGATTTCACATGTCGATGCAATTGTAGCCCTTTCGCTGATACTCCTCCTGATGCTATCTCTGGCAGGCATGAATATTGGGTATTTTGAATTTAAAACCCTTTCCGGAGAGCCTTTAAGAGGAGTTTATCCTGTCAGTGCAAAGCTTGCCGGGCTTATCGGAAACAAATCGCTGACTTCTATGCACAACCTTTATGAGGTCTGTTGGTGGACACATATCCTGACAATTTTTGTTTTTGCCAATGTATTGCCTTATTCAAAGCATTTTCATGTATTCATGTCTGTTCCCAACGTGTTCCTGTCAAGGCTTGAATCGCTTGGGAAGCTGATGAACATGAATAATGTCACCACGGAGGTAAAGCTTATGCTTAATCCTGAAACTGCTTTTGCAGCCGCACCGGCAGACCAGCCTGTTGAGCGTTTCGGGGTAAAGGATGCTGAAGACGTGGTCTGGAAAACTTATTTTGATTCACTTTCGTGCACCGAGTGCGGAAGATGTACTTCGGTTTGTCCTGCAAACATCACCGGGAAGAAATTATCGCCGCGGAAGGTGATGATGGACCTCAGGGCGAGGATGAAGGAGAAGGGTCCGCTGATGATCAGGAACGGAAGGGATTTCAATGACAATAAATCCTTGCTCAGAAATTATATTACCGAAGAGGAATTATGGGCCTGTACAACCTGCAACGCATGTGCAACGGAATGTCCGATAAACATTAATCACCCTTCTCTTATTGTCGATATGAGAAGATACCTTGTCATGGAGGAGGCCTCAGCACCGGGAGAACTCAAGACGGTGTTCAGCAACATTGAAAACAACGGAGCTCCATGGCAGTATTCTGCAGAAGACAGGCTTCAATGGGCCAAAGATCTGAGTTTCAGCGTTCCTCTCATGTCTGACTATGCGGCAAGGGGAGCCACTCCGGAGTATCTGTTATGGGTTGGCTGCGCAGGCGCTTTCGATGACAGATACAAGAAAGTTGTCAGGGCATTTGCAAAAATCCTGAACCATCTGAAAATAAATTATGCCGTGCTTGGGAGTGAAGAGACATGTACCGGTGATCCTGCCAGACGCGCCGGAAACGAGATGCTGTTTCAGATGCAGGCTCTGCAGGTTATAGAGCTCTTTAAATCATATAGCGTAAAGAAGATAATAACAACATGCCCTCATTGTTTCAATACCTTTAAGAATGAGTATCCTGATCTCGGCGGCAACTATGAAGTGATCAACTACCTTCAGTTCCTGAACAGATATGCCGGGGAGGACAGGCTGAAAATAAACTCCGGATCACTCGATGGCAAGACTATAACATACCATGATCCCTGTTACCTTGGACGTGCAAACGGGATTTATAATGAACCAAGAGCTCTGCTCAACAGACTGACGGGTAATTTTAAAGAGATGGAAAGACACGGCAGCTTTGCGTTATGCTGCGGTGCCGGAGGGGCACAGATGTTCAAGGAAGCTGAAAAAGGAGAGAAGGAGATTTTCATTGAAAGGACTGAAGATGCCCTCAGTACCGGAGCACAGGTCATAGCATCTGCCTGTCCGTTCTGCATGACGATGCTTACAGACGGACTCAAATACAAAAACAGGGAAGAAGAGGTCCGTAACTTTGATATTGCAGAGCTTATCGCACAGTCGCTTGAATTATAGAATTATCATTTAATCAACCTATAACCATGGAAAACAGTAACACTCTGAAAAGCGGTGAATTCCTGATCAGGGAAATTGAAGCAAAAGATATTTTCATTCCTGAAGAATTTGATGAGGAACAAAAGATGATTGCCCAGACATGCAGCGATTTCCTTCAGGCCGAAGTATACCCTAACCTTGAACAGGTTGAGAAGAGCGACAGGGAATTGATGAAAAGGATGCTGAAAAAGTCGGGCGAACTTGGCCTGATGGGCATTTCTATTCCTGAAGAGTTTGGCGGTTTCGGGCAATCATTTGTCACTCAGATGCTCGTAGCTGAAACAATTGGCGGAGGATATTCCTTTTCAGTGGCATTTATGGCCCATTGCGGCATCGGCACTTTGCCAATCATGTATTACGGAAACCAGGATCAGCGTGAACGCTATGTGCCAAAGCTGGCTTCCGGGGAGTATCTGGGGGCCTATTGTCTTACCGAACCCGGTGCCGGAAGCGATGCCAACTCCGGCAAAACAAATGCAAAGCTCAGTGATGACGGCAAATCCTATATCCTCAACGGTCAGAAGATGTGGATAACAAACGCCGGATTTGCCGATACACTGATAGTGTTTGCCAAGATTGACAACGACAGGGTGCTCAGCGCATTTATTGTTGAAAGCAAGTACCCGGGAGTGGTAATAGGTCCCGATGAACATAAAATGGGGATCAAAGGCTCATCGACTGCACAGATCTTTTTCAATGATGTCAGGGTGCCGGTTGAGAACCTGCTCGGCAAGAGAGGAGAGGGTTTCAGGATTGCCCTGAGCATTCTTCATATGGGAAGGATCAAGCTTGGCGCCAATGTCATCGGTGCTGCAAAAAAAGCTATAAATGACTCCGTAAGATATGCCAATGAAAGAAAGCAGTTCGGAGTGTTTATTTCATCGTTCGGAGCGATAAAGCACAAGCTCGCTGAGCAGGTGATCCGTCTTTTTGCCACGGAGTCAGCCGTGTACAGAGTAAGCAAAGACATTGACGTCCTCAAGAAGGAAATGTCTGCCGGGAGTGAATACGGAAGGGCTTCCATAGAGGCCATCAGTCATTATGCTGTTGAGGCTGCCATATTGAAAGTCACTGGTTCAGAAATGCTTGATTTTGTTACAGATGAGGCAGTCCAGATACACGGCGGCATGGGCTATTCAGCAGAGATGGCAGTTGAGAGGGGATATCGTGATTCAAGGATAAACAGAATATTCGAAGGAACAAATGAGATCAACCGCCTGCTTGTCGCTGATACTGCAATGAAGCGTGCCCTCAAGGGTGATTTTGACCTTTTCGGCGAGGCTGAAAAGCTTTGCGCCGGAATGCCTGACATCAATGATGGCAGAGTTTCCGGAGAAAGTTATTTCCAGACAAGCAAAAGATATATCCGGAACTTCAAGAAAATCATACTTATCTGCATCCATCACGCAACGAAACACTTCGGCAAGGAACTTATCAACGAACAGGAAGTCCTGAATAATATTGCTGAAATGATGATGGAAACCTATATCTCCGAATCTCTGGCTCTGAGAGTTGAAAAGTTAGGTACTCTTAAGGGGGACATTTCGATCTTCAAAGATATACTTGATGTCAACCTTTTTGAGACAGCCCTCATTATACGAAAGTCTGCCCTTGAAGCAATAGCCTCATTTTCCTCACCTGAAACCTGCCCGGTTCTTCTTCAGGCTATTGAAAACCTTACCAGGGAAGGATGTGTCAACATAAAAGAGGCCAGGCGACGGATCGCAGGCAAGCTGATAAGTGACAATTCTTACAAGTTCTGATTTGTCAGGTGTTATCGCTGTTTTCATACTGGCTTTGATTTGATATTTATCAGTATCACCCGCGACAAATGTCAATACTTAAGTTGACAAGAAGCACTCAGTAGTTTGCTAAATATAAGTTGATGAATTTATTAAAACAGGTTATTCTGATATCTTTGTGAATTAAAAAACAATTCAAAATGATGGATCTAAAAGTAAGGATATTAAAAGTATTTGCTTCTGCTGTCATAATAGCAGGTATTACGGTTCTCGCATCCTGTGAAAGGTATGCCTGGGCTCCTCCTGTGATACCAGGCGATATTGTCGTCAGTTACAGTGGAAATCTATATCCGAAATGCCATAACTGTCACGGATCATGGGATATAAATAAAACCTATGATGAGTTGTCCTCACATGTTGATACCGTTAACCCTGAATCAAGTGCTATTCTGCAGATTCATGGATCGATCTATCAGACAACGATGGTGCAGATCAATGATACTCTGACCATTCCGCTTTCGGATGCCATTATTTTATGGGCATCGCAAGGGGCCAAAAACAACAAATAATATAAATACCTATAACAATGATACCTATGAAAAAGATAATCGTTTCGCTTATTCTCACATTACTTCTCATACCTGTCTTCTCTCAGGAAAGTGAGGATTATCCTCTAAGACTTTTTGAGACCAGTATACTGATAGACAACCAGACTGTAACTACTCCGTTCAAAGGAATGCTGGAGTTTGAAATACATCACAGGTTCGCCACGGTTAATAATGGTATTGATGATTTTTTCGGGATCTGGGGAGCATCAAACATTCGTTTGGGGCTCAACTATGGCATTTTAGACAAACTCATGATTGGGGTAGGAACGACCAAGGACCGCAAAGTACAGGACTTTGCTGTAAAATATGCTCTTCTGCAGCAAACCAATTCAGGATCAACACCTGTTTCTCTTACTTTCTACGGCAATATGGGTATCAGCCTTATGGGTAAAGATAATTTCGGGCCCTCGCCTGACTGGAGGGAGATACATAGATTCTCCTATTTGACTCAGGCAATAATTGCCAGGCAGTTTGCAGGCAAGCTGTCTGTTCAGGTGGCTCCCACATTTATCTGGCTCAATGCAGTGGAAGAGGGTTATAAAAACGCTAATTTCGGATTCTCTGCAGGAGCAAAATATAATCTCTTCGGCTCTCATAGCCTGATGGTTGAATATGATCAGCTTTTCAATAAGCAGAAGAATGCAGAATTAAACTCTAAGCCCCAGCTTGCCATCGGGTGGGAGATAAGTACGGCAACACATGCATTCCAGCTCTTCTTTGCAAATTACAGGGAAATACTGGGACAGTACAATTTTGTTTATAACCAGAACAGCATTTCAGATTTAAATTACCTGATAGGACTGAATATCACGGTAAGATTCTGATAGAAAGTGAATGCGGTAATGGATTTAAACAAGCTTTCGTTTTCCTTTTTATTCTCCGTCTTGTTAATCAGTCCTGCAGGTGCCTTTCCACTGCAGGAAAAGCCTGGTGAAGAGAAGAAGCAACTCAGTCTCTATGCCGCTGACAATGAGAAGAATTGCCTTGTATGTCACAGCAAGCTGGTCTATACAATCACTGATACTGTGTCCGGTGTCACCATGAAGCGGATGATGTCTGAACAAAATGTCATCAATCCTGATATCTTCTACAATTCGGTACACTGGAGTTTCAACTGTCTTGATTGCCATGCTGAAGGATTCAAGAGTTTTCCGCATCCACTGGAAGCCAGATTTGAAATCGGATGGAATTGCCTGGACTGCCATGGTAATGACCCGAACTATGCACAGTACAAGTTCGAAGAGATAGATGCGGAATATCATAGAAGTATTCATTATACTGCCACTGAAGGTATGTTTACGTGCTGGGATTGTCATAATGCTCATTATTATAATCCTCTTGCCCGTCAGGATAGCAGCAGCCGTGATCAGATATTCAAATCGAATGAAATGTGTCTGCGTTGTCATGGTAATCGGGATATAATGGGCATGATATCGGACAAAGGACTCGACAAGGTTCTTCCAAAGCACGAATGGTTACCAAATGTTGAAAGGCACCTTGAAGCTGTCAGATGCATTGATTGTCACACACGCATGACCGACAGTGTACTTGTAGCACATGAGATAGTACCGGCTGACAGCGCTGTAAAGAACTGTACAGACTGCCACAACAAAAATTCAATCCTGATGGGTACCCTATATAAATATGTCTCAAAGGAGAACCGCGATGAAAAAGGCTTCGTAAATGGCGTCATTTTTAATAATGATTCTTATGTTATCGGAGCTAACCACAGCAAATTCATTACTTTGACGGGGAAGATCGTAATTGGCATGACTCTTGCATTCGCACTGGTGCATATTATTTTCAGGATGATTATCAAACCTATAAAGAGATACAATGAATGAGTAAGAATTTTTATCACTATCCGGTATGGGTCAGGTTATGGCATGTAATGAATGCCATTTTGTGCCTTTTCCTGATTGTGACAGGATTCAGTATGCTATATTCGAATCCTGATAATGGGTTGGTAGTCGGATTCAAAAGAGCTGTCTCTATACATAATGTATCTGGTATCCTGTTGACAGTGAGCTATACGTTATTCCTTTTCGGGAACCTGTTTACAGCCAATGGCAAACATTATCTTGTTGCCATGAAAGGTACGGGCAAAAGGCTCTGGCAGCAAGGATATTATTATGTCTATGGTTATTTCAAGGGCCAGAAAGCCCCTTACCCGGTTGATGGCGAACACAAGTTCAATCCGCTGCAACAGGTATCATATGTGGGAGTCATGTACCTTATTCTCCCTATGTTGTTTATTACGGGATGGGCCATGATGTTCCCTGAATTTATCCTCAAGAAGTTTTTAAGATTCAGCGGTATCTTTCTCACAGATCAGTTCCATGTAATATTGGGTTTTCTGGTCGTTATCTTTTTGTTTATTCATCTCTATGTCAGTACAATGGGTAAATCGGCCCTGAGTAATTTCAGGAGCATAATCACGGGATGGCAGGAGAGTCATTAATATGAATTAAATTTAAAATGGTTATTATGAAAAGAACAGTTAAAATGATTTCGGTAATGATGGTGACAGCTGCGTTTGCCATGATGTCTGTTACCACATATGCCCAGCAGCAGAAGAAAGGCGAGCCGTGGACTATACCGGCTGAGTATAAGACTATGAAGAATCCTGTGGTCAGCGATGCCACGACACTTGCAGCAGGCAAAACGGCTTATGACAAGAATTGTGCTATGTGTCATGGCAAGCTTGGCAAGGGTGACGGCCCCAAGGGAAGAATGTGTAAAGTATTCCCCGGCGATTTTTCAGGCGCCGATTTTCAGGCATACAGTGAGGGCACAATGTTTTACCAGACGAAATCAGGAAGAGGCGAGATGCCTGCTTATGACAAAAAAGTTCCGGACAACGATATCTGGAAAATGGTAATTTACATGAGATCGCTCAAACAGCAGTAAACTTTCGGAAGTCAAAGTGAACCTGCCATATTCTGGCAGGTTTTTTGCTTTATAGGGTTACATGATTAAATTATTTAATTTTGTCATGTATTTGATGGCAACCAGGTGTAACTAAAAATATGGAAATTATGAAATTCAAATCAGTTATTGTTTGTGCTGGTCTTCTGGCCTTCTCCTTTTCGCAGGTGATGAATGCACAGGGTCAGAAGAAAGCTGAAGCATGGCCCGTTCCCGCTACTGAGAAGTGCAAGGTAAATCCTGTTAAGGCAGATGATGCCACCCTTCAGTTGGGAACATCCTCATGGTCTAAGAACTGCGCTTCGTGTCATGGCAAAACCGGCCTTGGCGACGGAGTAAAAGGCAGGATGTGCAAAACTAATCCGGGTGACTTCTCGTCAGCTGAATTTCAGGCTTTTACCGATGGTGAACTGTTCTACAGGACTAAGACCGGGCGTAATGAAATGCCTTCATTTGACAAGAAAATCCCTGAAAATGAGATTTGGGCATTGGTAAATCACATGAGAAGCTTTAAAAAATAGGAAAGCTTCCGGAAGTTAAATAGAAAAGGCTGCCTCAATTGAGACAGCCTTTCTTTGTATTGGATTATTGTTCTACCAGGCTGCCAGAGTGTTTTCAAGCAGTTTCTTTGTATACTGGTAGTTGTGAACACCTGTACTTCCATCCCTGAAAACAAGCTGGTAGTTGATAATTGCACCGAACTGCGCATTTGTTACAGGCGGGAATGAAACATTGCCCAGGTCAGGGTTCTTCCAATATCCGGTTGGATTTGAGCCGGCATCATAGATGTCAAGATAACCGTGATACTGGTCGTCAGTTGGATCTTTCTGAAGAATATCGTGCCCGTTGCCTATGGCATTTATTTTTGTTGCCAGATCGCTTAGCAATCCGGTAATATCATCTACGGCGTTGGTAAATGTCGGGCTTGTGGCACTCATGTTTGTGTGGCATCCGCCGATGTTACATCCTGTAAACAGCCCGGCTACGCTGAATGAATGCCCTCCTGACAGGGTCCTCGGTTCTGCCATGTGGCAGCTTCCGCATGAAAGGTTAGCAGTATGTGCGGAGTTTGCATAACCTGATCCGAATTGGATGCCTCCGACACCACCTGCTATAGCTGCCTGCGCTCCGTAATGGATGCCTGTTCTGTAACTTATGCTGGAAAGAGTATACTTGGTGTTAGGATCAGATACCAGCAACGCGTAGTCGATCACATTCCCGCTTGAGGCTGTTACCGGCCTGGGCTGATGACATTTTGCACACAGATTTCCTTTGCTTTTAGCAAAATTGACTGTCTTTGTTCCACCCCACATTGTCATCGGTACTTCAGCAACTGTGGTAAGAGGTGAAAAATCTTCACCGTTATAAGTTGTATGGAGTGAACTATGACACGTGAAACAGCTTATTGGTCCTGGCAGTGAAGCGGTAGGAGCATCGACGGAATAATTATTAAGATACTTTCCTGCATTGGCCGGATCAGGAACAAAAGTCACAGGAGTGTTGTTTTCAACAACAAATCTGAAACCCTGATCTGAATGACAGGGAGCACATGCGGCCCTTGATCCTTCTTCAAAAGCTACACCGCTGAAGTGCAGTGCGTGTTCATATTCTCTTGCTTTCGACTCAACAACATCCTGATTATGGCACTCTGTGCAGGCAACGGTTGCTCCAGGTTCTCCCTTGGTACCCTGTGAACCTTGTGGACCCTGAGGACCCATCGGACCTTCACACGATACCATCACCATCCCGGTCACGATTAATAACGAAAATAACTTCACACTTCTCTTCATCGATATATTGGTTTTTAGGCGGTTATTCGGTTCCGAAAGGTAACAATAGCCATTCTTGTCACACCTGAATGATAATTGATATTTCAATCACGATGGATTGATAAGTAAGAGTAAATAAGTTGACTAATATCAATAAAAAATATGATATATATTACTTTTTTCATTTTTAATTTGTATAAAATAATAGTTTAGGCGCCTGTAAATAATACCTGAACTATGTTTAGCGAAAACGTCATATCAAGCTGTGAGTTCTGTTCAAAATGCTGGAGTAATCTCAAGAACCTCTCCGCTGATGAGCTTAAAATGGTCAACAACAACCGGTATGAAGCGAGTTTTAAGCCGGGAGAAATTATAATCAAACAGGGCTCGCCATCTTCGAATGCCATATTTCTTTTATCGGGACTGGCAAAAGTATATATGGAAGGGTATTCCGGCAGGAACCTGATACTTGATCTTGCCGGCCAATCCACACTACTTGCAGGACCAGGTGTTAACGTTAATTCAAGATACTGCTATTCGGTAGCTGCCATTACCCAGGTTCAGGCGTGTTTTATAAGTTTTGATGTTTTTCGTAAAATAATGACGGTCAACCCGGATTTTGCTTTTGGGTTCATCGAAGACATGAGCAATAAAGCTTTAAAAATGTACTTTAAACTGGTAAACCTTACCCAGAAGAAGATGCATGGCAGACTGGCGGAAGCCCTCCTTTACTTTTCCAACAATCTTTACAGTGCTGATAGCTTTGAAATGTTGCTTTCACGGCAGGAACTTGGTGAAATGACCAACATGGCCAAAGAAAGTGTTGTCAGGATAATGGGAGAACTTGAAGACGAAAAAATAATTGAGGCGACGCCACGATCGGTAAAAATTCTTGACCGTAACAAGCTTAGCATAATTTCCGAAAAAGGATAGTTTTGTCATCAAATTACAATCATGAAAATATTCAGATTTCTTTTTACGCCCATAATGATGGGCTTGCTTTTAATTATGCTGGCCATTGCCATGGCGGCTGCAACTTTCATAGAGAATGATTTTGGCGCTGAAACAGCCAGGCATATTGTTTACAATACCCGATGGTTTGAGCTGATATTTCTGCTTCTTGTCACCAACCTTGCCGGACAGATAATTATATTCAAGCTATACCGTAAGGAGAAGCTGACTGTGATGTTATTTCACATTGCCTTTATTATAATGATAATCGGTGCAGCCATAACACGGTACACCGGCTTTGACGGTATGATACATATCAGGGAGGGCGAGGCCTCGTCAATGGCATTTTCTTCAGGCAGCGACCTTGTTTTTGAGCTTACTGATAAAGATGGCAGGGTGCTTGACAGCCGTTCAAAACCTGTCTCCCTGGCTGGTAAAGGCCCTGCAGGATACAGTAAAACCCTCAGTGCTGGTGACAAAGAGGTGAAGCTTACCGTTGACAATTATTTCCCTGAGGCAGTCAGGCAGATAAAAGAATCTTCTGACGGGGTCCCAATGGTTTCCTTTCTTGCCACATCCGATATGGTAAGCGGTGAAGCGATCGTACTTGCACGCGGTGAGACAACGACGGTTGGTGAGATGACAATAGGTTTTGACACTGAAGCGGATATTACCGTAGTTCTTGACGGCTCCACGTTCAATATCAAATCCGGAAAGGAAATACGGCTTACCCGGATGCAGAATATGGAGACGGTCACTTACCCACCGGACTCACTGGTCTTGCTTACGCCAAGAACCGTATACACAATAGGAGGATACAGGCTGGTTCCCCGGCAACTGACGCTCAGCGGGGTGGCTGTCCCTGAACCTGCGACCGCAGCTTCAGGTCAGACTGCGGGCAGCGCCCTGGAATGCACCCTGTCAGGGACAGGCTATGAAAAGAAATTTTACCTGTGGGATAATACTGATGCAAAGAGAGCAGAATGGCATGGTACCTTCGATGGGCTTAATGTAAATGTCAGCTGTGGAAGCAGGGTCCTTAATTTGCCTTTTAGCCTGAAACTTAATGATTTCATAATTGAAAGGTATCCGGGTTCAAATAGTCCTTCCGGATTTAAAAGTAACGTCACATTGTCTGACGGGGCTCATAATACTGATATTAAGTATGATATCTATATGAACCATATTCTTAAATACAGGGGCTACCGGTTCTATCAGTCCTCTTTTGATAAGGATGAGCACGGCACTATCCTTTCGGTGAATCATGATCCGGCGGGTATGTTTACAACCTATGCCGGATACGGTCTTTTGTTTCTTTTTATTATTCTTTCCATAGTAAATAGACGTTCTTTTTTCCGGAGTGTGAAAACAGGCTACTGGAGCTCGCGGTATCGCCGCCTGACAACTGTTATTATTCTTTTACTGGCGGTTACGTCTCTCACACCGGTTAAAGCCCAGCGTCTTGTCATTGACAGGGATGAGGCTGACCGTTTCGGGGAGGTGCTTGCTCAGGACCAGAAGGGACGCACCAAACCTCTTTACACAATAAGCAGTGACATTCTCCGCAAGGTCACCAGGGAAAAAGATTTTGAAGGCCTCACATCAATGCAGGTGTTACTGGGATATTCACTTGACTTCAATCACTGGCAGGATGTGCCTCTTATAAAAGTCTCAAACGCTGATCTGGCCAGAGTTCTCAAACTAAAGAATGACATGGCTGCGTTTTCTGACGTCGTGACCTATGGTGAGGGGGGAGGATATAAACTCTCATCATACGTCGAAAATGCCTATAAGAAGCCTGCAAGTGAGCGAACCCGGTTCGACAAGGAGGTTATCAAACTTGATGAGCGTGTCAATATATGTTATATGATGTCAAGAGGAGACTTCCTGCGGGTATTCCCGATGAGGGACGGTACTGACCAATGGGGAAGGTCCGAAGATGCGGTAAAGCACACTGCTGACCCGGGCGATTCGCTGTTTGTCATCAGCGTAATTCCAGTGTGGGCTCAGTCGGTCACAGCCGTAGGAACCGCCGGTGTCAGGCCTGAGGAGTATATTACTGCCCTGAAGAACTATCAGCGTAAACATACTGACTATGAGCTTCCTTCGGAGTCAAAGATCAGGGCAGAGCTCCTGTATTACAAGGCAAACATCTTTGAGAAGCTCTTCCCGTTTTATGCCACTCTGGGTATTTTAATGATAATTTCCCTGATCACTTTTATTATCACAGGCAAAAGCGGTAGCTCCATTTTTATGAAGGTCCTTTTCGGACTGGCCGCAGCCGGATTTGTATTTCATACTGCAGGACTTGGTATAAGATGGTATATTTCAGGTCATTCGCCCATGAGCAACGGGTATGAGTCAATGCTCTTTATCTCATGGGTCACAATGCTTGCAGGCTTTATCTTCAGCCGAAAGTCCCTGTTTACACTGGCAGCCACATCAGTTCTTGCCGGACTGACGCTTCTTGTAGCTCACATGAGTTTCATGGACCCGGAGATAACCAACCTTGTGCCTGTTCTGAAATCATACTGGCTCACATTGCATGTCTCTGTGATCACCGGCAGTTACGGATTCCTTGGGCTGGGAGCCATACTTGGGCTCATTGTGATGATAATGATGCTCTTTACCAATAAAAAGAATCAGGAAAGGATCAGCCTTACCATTGATGAACTAACCGCCATCAATTACAAAACTGTGACCCTGGGTCTTTATTTTCTTACAATAGGAACTTTCCTCGGAGCTGTATGGGCAAATGAGTCATGGGGCCGCTACTGGGGATGGGACCCAAAAGAGACATGGTCACTTATCACTATTATTGTTTATACACTTGTGACTCATTCAAGAATGATCCCCGGGCTGAAAAATATATATGCATTCAATCTCCTTTCGCTTTTTGCCTTCTCTTCCGTGCTGATGACTTATTTCGGAGTGAATTATTATCTGTCAGGACTGCATTCGTACGCCGGGGGAGATTCTGTTCCGGTGCCGGTCTTTGTGTATATAGCAGTGGTTGTGCTGGTAGCATTATCAGTTGTATCGTGGCTCAGGTATAAAACCAAAGCCTCGTAAATGTACAATGTAGCATATATTATGAACGACGCCCGGATCGGGCGTCGGTACAACAGATCATTTGTTCGAACGGATGGTCTTGCGGTTTTTCTTCTGCAGTACGGGGTACATTGTCCCTTTAGTGGCACGTGTGAATTCATGATAGACAGCATATTCCTCACCTTCATAGTAGACAACGTATTCAACCACCATGGTATGGGTGCATCCATTATAGGTCCCATTGCCCTGGACCCAGCCCGCATATCCGTCACCAAAAACAAAATCCTGCTTCGGAACAGTGACAGTCTCAAGGAAGTCACCCGACAGTGTATATTTTAATACGGCATCTGGTCCCGGCCAGTTCCAGAAGTTGTCATTCACAATGGTATTATCTAATTCCGGATCCTTGGTGAAGTTCACGGCATAAGTTCCATAACCCGGTTCATAGGCTTCAAAAGCTCCGGTGAAATTATTAATGTCAAATGTGCAGAATGGAGTAACCTCAACTTTAGTTATCTGCGCGGGTGATGTCACACCGGCTGTGGGTGTTTGCGTTATAGAGATATATGCCGTATCGTTTGCAGGTTTTTCGGTAAAAGCAATTGTGGCGGTTTTGGTATCTGAGGAGACATTCTGAAGGGTGGCACCTGTGACGGTCCAGCCCCAAATGATCCCTGCCAGATTTATCCCGGGCGTAATTACATAATTGTACACTTCAGTCTGGTATACTTTTGACGGGCCCGTTACAGTAAAGGTACTGAATGGGATCACATTTATTGTAATTACTTTTTCGGATGAGGTTGCGCCTGTTGAAGTTGTCTGTGTGACCGTGATGTAAACAATATCATTGGCAGATCTTTCGGTAAAGGCAATTGTGGCAGTTTTGGTATCTGAAGAAACATTCAGAATAGTCGCAGCGCTGACGGTCCAGCCCCATATGGTGCCTGCCTGATCAGCTTCCGGTGTAACTACATAATCGAATACTTGTGACAGATAGACAGTCCCAGGACCCGTTACGTTAAATTCGACAGGGTTTACCTCTTTCTTACACCCGTATAAAGAAACAAGAAGCCATGTTCCTGCTATTAAAGCCGTCCTCCAATAAACTCTTTTTCTTTTCATGACCGCAGAATTATAGTAAATGCAACTTTCATCAGAACCTATAACGAAATGCAAGTTAAAATATTTTATTTATTAGCAATCAAGTATTTGAGCTTTTTATAATGCTGGGTATTTACGAAGTTTATTACCCTGATTGCTTGAATAATACTTTAAGGTATGTACAAGTAATGCCGAAACAGATAAATCTGAAGATTAAATAAAAAAAGAAGAAGCTGCCCTTTTGAGACAGCCTCTTGTCTGATCAGGGTGGAAGACCGGGTTCGAACCGGCGGCCTCCAGATCCACAATCTGGCGCTCTAACCAACTGAGCTACAACCACCGTTTTACGGAGTGCAAAGAAACAGCAAAAATCCCATTCCGCAAATTTTTAACTTCATTTTGTCAATCAAACACCCGAAATCGTATCTTAGAGGCCCGGAAAGCAGAAGGAACAATTATTGAAGCTCTTCAGCGTTCATGTTGCAATACGGATGAAGTTTGACCAGGCTTAAGTTCATAGACAATATCTCAGGATTGCAGGCTGTACAACTGCTGAGATTTGCCACCTTCCTTGTTATCAGTATCGTATTTACCAAGAGCCATCTCACAAGACCGCAGATAGGTACATGGGAACTCTTCCTGTTCATCTCAAGCCTGCTGAGCTTTTTCTGGGTCACAGGGATAATCCAGTCACTTCTGACCCTTTACACCCGCAATAAAACATTCCGGAACACCGGCCAGGAGGAAGGCAGAAAATCGCCCGAGATTTTCAATGCTTTTCTGCTGATCCTTTTTTTCAGTATGCTGGTGGCCGCCCTTGGTATCCCCATCAGGATTGCGCTGCCTATATCAGGCACACATCAGGTCATACCTTACCCTGACCTCCTTCTCTGGTATATCCTGCTTAGTAATCCGGTTGCCATTATAGAATATATCTACCTGCTTAATAACAGGTCGTACCGTATTCTCCAGTACGGTTTCTATACCTATGGGCTACAGCTGCTTTTCGTTCTGGCTCCGGTACTGGCTGGCTTTGATGAGAAGAGCGCCATTTATGGTTTGTTCGCCATAACAGGAATAAGATGGATATGGCTGATAATCCTCTTAAGGAGGTATACACTTATAAAGGTATCATTCGATTTCATAAAGGAACAGCTTCGCATCGGGATGCCTTTGATACTTACATTCCTCATAAGCGGATCAGCGCAGTATGTTGACGGCATTATAATCTCAGCCCGTTACGAGGATCCGGGTGTCTTTGCCATGTACCGCTATGGCGCAAAGGAATTCCCGCTGGTACTGTTGCTCGCCAACGGACTCAGCAATGCACTCCTTCCACGCTTCAGCACAAGGGAGGGCATGAGAGAGGCACTTGTGACCCTGCGTACCAAATCGGAAAAGCTTATGCATTATCTTTTTCCGATATCAATGGTGACCATGTTTTTCGCGCGCTGGATTTACCCTCGCCTTTTTAATCCTGAGTACCGGCGCAGTGCTGATGTCTTCATGATATATCTGCTGCTCATCATCCCCAGGCTGGTCTTTCCTCAGACCATAATCATAGGTCGCCGGAAGACAAATGTGACCATGATCACAGCTGCAATAGAAATAGCAATAAATGTTCCTCTCAGTCTTTACATGATAAAACCTTACGGGGTCGTTGGCGTGGCACTCGCTACCTTCATTGTCTTTTCATTTGAAAAGATCTTCCTTATCTGGTATGTATGGAAAAAGATGAAGATCAGGCCTGCAGATTACATTCCGGTTCTTAAATGGATCATTTATTCCGTTATTCTGATAATTCTGTTTGTCCTCATTGATCACCGCATAATAAACTTCCATTAGTAATTCCGCAGCTTCTGCCCGGGAAATCAAAAAGGATTATATTTGGGGCATATAATGTATTCCGGTAAGCAGGAATGATCATACCAGAAAGTGAAAGAATTTGGATTTGGCATGCAGAAAATGAAGATATGATTAAACCTTCAAATTCGATAGATGAAGACAATTGAAGTGCTAACCGATGCTCACAGGAAGGAGTTTCTGGACTTCGCGAAGAGGCTTTACAAGGAAGACCCTGACTGGGTATGTCCCCTGGACAGCCAGATTGAATCTGTCTTCGATCCTGCAAGGAATATCACTTTCAGGCATGGAGAAGCAACACGGTGGCTGTTGGTTGACGAAAATGATAAGACCGTGGGAAGGGTAGCTGCTTTCATCGATGAGATACGCTCGAAGGCAAACAGGCAGCCTACCGGCGGCTTTGGTTTTTTTGAGGTTACATATTCACGGGAGGCAGCCTTCATGCTGTTTGATACAGTCCGCAAGTGGCTGTCCGACAGAGGCATGGAAGCAATGGACGGACCAATAAATTTCGGTGAGAACGACAATTACTGGGGGCTGCTTGTTGAAGGCTTCATGCAACCGGGCTTCGGCATGCCATATAATAAGAAGTATTACAGGCGTTTTTTCGAAGACTACGGCTTCAGGGTATATTTTGAGCAGTACAGTTATCACAAGGATATCAGTACAGTTGAGGTTTTTCCGGAGCGATTTATGAAGATAGCGGACTGGGTATCCAAACGCCCGGGGTACACCTTCCGGCATTTCGATTACCGTAAGGCGGATAAGTTCATAGCTGACATGGTTGACATCTATAATGCAACATGGGCGGCCTTCAAGGAGGACTTCACGCCGCTTGATCCGGAGGCGCTCCATAATACACTGAAGCAGGCAAAAGCGTTTATTGATGAAGAACTTATATGGTATGCCTACTACGATGAGAAACCCATAGCATTCTTCGTTATCTTCCCTGATCTTAACCAGATAATTAAATATTTCAATGGAAGGCTTACGCCCTGGAATATGATCAGGTTCGTTTGGTTCAAACAAACTCACAAAATGACCCGCATGCGAGGCCTGGTGGCCGGAGTTAACCCTTCATACCAGAACAGCGGGATAGAATCTGCCATCTTTCTTCATATTTTCCGTGTCTTCCGCAAGAAGCGCTTTTACAGCGAGCTTGAGCTCTCATGGGTCGGTGATTTCAATCTGAAGATGATCTCCATTTATGAAGCTCTCGGGGCAGTGAAGGCTAAGACGCACATGACCTTCAGGTATATGATAAATGACACACTGCCATTTAAAATGTACAAGGCAGAGATGGAGGAAAATCAGGCTGCACGGCGGCCACAACATAAAAAATGAAAATTTTTATCACTCCTTTTGTATTTTTCTCAATGTTCATTATCTTTGCAAACCCTTAGAAAAAGGATTTACTATTCAATAATAAATTATACAAGGATATGAAAGAAGGTATACATCCGGGCAATTACAGGTTGGTTGTATTTCAGGATATGTCAAACGGCTATGCCTTTATGACGCGTTCAACAGCCTCGTCACGTGATACCATCAAGTGGGAAGACGGCAATGAATATCCGCTTATCAAGCTTGAGATTTCAAATACTTCTCATCCGTTCTATACCGGTAAGATGAAGCTCGTTGACACCGCAGGAAGGGTGGATAAGTATATGAGTCGCTACAAGTCTCATCTTGACAAAAAATCGAAATAGATAACCTTAATCGGAAAAAAAGCTGCCTCATCGGGCAGCTTTTTTTATTACTCTTTATATATAATTCCTTTAAACAGGTCGCCCTTACAGGGCTACAAACAGGTCGCCTTTACAGGGCTACAAACAGGTCGCCTTTACAGGGCTACAAACAGGTCGCCCTTACAGGGCTACAAACAGGTCGCCCTTACAGGGCTACAAACAGGTCGCCCTTACAGGGCTACAAACAGGCCGCCCTTACAGGGCT
>Ga0207931_1000324_pt1 | contig 17630 bp, 17 predicted proteins | sample NGESurdeep092012_2_FD_184478 | JGI IMG/M metagenome (GOLD analysis project Ga0207931, IMG submission 184478) | Arctic peat soil microbial communities from Barrow, Alaska - NGEE Surface sample 415-1 deep-092012 (SPAdes) | ecosystem: Environmental > Terrestrial > Soil > Wetlands > Peat ...
AGTCCGCGGCTGGAGCCGGTGATAAGGGCGCGTTTGTCCTTAAGATGTAAATCCATGGAGTCCTCCGTTTGATGTTTCTGAAGTCTCTGAGGGCCCAGATGGGCGAATGTCAAACCTTTGATTTCAACAACCTCAGGCTTTTTGGGTATATCAAATCAACTCAATCTTCTCATCCATGACTGGGGTGTCTGGCCAGTGGCTTTCCATCCAGTGCGCAACGGTTTGCAAAGATTGCTCCAGATGGATCCGGTCATTCCCGACCATCCCGCAGGCGATAACCGATTCCTGCCACTTGTCCTGCAAACCCATTTCGGCGACCGAGACGTTGAACTCACGGTGCAGACGCGCCAGCAGCGGTTTGAGCCGTCCGCGCTTTTCTTTCAATGAGGCGCAGCCTGGAAGGTGGAGGTGGAGGGTGAGAACGCCAATCATATTCTATTTTTAAGTTCTTCCAAAGCGGCCTTCATTTTGAACGTAGCCTGTGAAAAATCACCTTCGCTTTGAGCTTGCATTGCCTGTGTACGCAGTTGTTGTGCGCTTTCTGGTTCTGGTCTTTCACGTGTGAGCCGACGATATTCGGAGATGGCCTGGCATAAATCCCATTTGTCGGTGTGACCGAGCAGGAAGACCACCCGGTTTTCTTCTGCCAGCTGCCTGGTGCATCCAGGACAAGAAACGTGGGCGAAAAAGCGTCCCTCGCTTTGCAACTGCCATACACTTGGAGGCAGGTGGCTGATAGCCAGGAAGCAAATGCGGACATTGCCGGAATTGACGAGTTTTAATTCATCAATCTGGAATTCGTCTTCTTGAGAAAGATGTGCCGGGCAGGAGCCGATGATTTCGACGGGCCTAATGTTGATCATTTTCATGGCTCAACCACTGATAATCTGACAATAATGTTCCCGCCATCCCCTGTGCCAGGGTCGGGACAGGATACAAAAAGGGTATGGTCCCCGAGTCGCAGACGGCCTGCGTTGAGGGCAATCGAAATGCATAACAATGAACACATGTGGTTGTGATTTTGCGGGAGTATCTCTAGCCCAGTTACCAGATATGAATCACCGGGTTGGAGAGTTGCATTGCATGTTCCAGAAATCTTTATTACATCAGCCTTGATAATCATAGACGATTTCTCTAAGAGATAACCTAGTGAGGAGGCCAATGATAAAAACTGCAATTTACGAATCGCGAATTACGATTTACAATGGTTCCACTTATGGACGCCGAAACCAGCTATAACCAAGCTCTCGATTACCTCTACTCTTTTGTAGATTATAGCCTGAAAAAATCCTCCGAACTTGCCAAGGCCGATTTCAACCTGGAGCGGATGCGGGTATTGATGGCTTTGCTGGGCAGCCCGGAGCAGAAGTATCCCAGCCTCCACGTGGCCGGGACAAAGGGCAAAGGTTCCACGTCAGCGCTGATGGCTTCGGCGCTGACAGCCGCCGGGTATAAGACCGGGCTGTATACCTCGCCGCATTTGCAGGATTACGTTGAACGCATCCAAATCGACGGCCGGCCAATCTCACATGCCCAACTGGTCAAACTGGTCGAGCAGGTCAGGCCGCATGTGGCGGCTGTCCCAAAGTTGACCACTTTCGAAATTACCACCGCCCTCGGCTTTCTCCATTTCGCCCAACAAAATGTGGAGGCGGCGGTGATCGAGGTCGGACTGGGCGGGCGGCTGGACGCCACCAACGTAGTCATTCCACGCGTCTCAGTCATCACCTCGCTCTCCTACGACCATATGGTCGTGCTCGGCAACACATTGACGCTGATTGCGGGCGAAAAGGCCGGCATCATCAAGCCCGGCATCCCCGTCGTTTCTTCGCCGCAGAAGGACGAGGCGCGGGTCGTTCTGGAACGGGTGGCAGGAGAACGCCATGCCCCGCTGACACTCGTCGGGCGGGAGGTGCTGTTTGCGGCCGGTGAACATTCATTGGATGGACAGACGCTTACAGTAAGCAGTAAGCAGGAAGCAGAACGCAGTAAGCAGGCTGCGGAAACCAGTCAGGAATCGGTTATACTTCGCGTCCCATTGTTGGGGCGGCACCAGGTTGCCAACGCGGCGACTGCCTATGCCGCTCTGAAGGCCAGCGGACTGAATGTCAGCGACGAGGCCATCAGCAGAGGATTTGCCGGAGTGACCTGGCCGTGCCGGTTTGAGATCGTGCGCCGGGAGCCGCCGGTCATCCTGGATTCAGCCCATAACCAGGATTCGTTCGAAAAACTGGCCCAGACCTTGGAAGATTACTTCCCCGGCCGACCGGTGCTGCTGATCTTTGGTTCGTCCGAAGACAAGGACGTGGGCGGGATGCTGGCTGCGCTGAAAGGACGGCTAAAACTCGTCCTTGCCACCAAAGCCGTCCACCCGCGCGCCATCGAGCCGGAGAAAATCGTCGAAACGGCGAACAGGCTTGGGGTCCGGGCGGAAGCGGCTGCCCCCGTGGATGCGGCCCTGGCCCGGGCACTGGCCCTGGCCGCGGGCGGTGGAGAAATTGTCTTATCGGCAGGCAGCATGTTCGTCACTGCTGAAGTGAAAACGGCGTGGGAAAAACGAAATTAACGGTAGGGGCACGATATTTCGTGCCCCTACACGAGGATGATATGAACCAAAACGACTGGTCTTTTCAGGAAGAAGATGCCTTCAACGTGGCGCTCTCGCAGCGCACCGACGAACTTTACCGCGTGTCCAATGCCACGCCGGAAGAGGATGGCTGCATTGAGGCGCTGGTCCTGCCTCTGCGGGATATCGTCGTTTTTCCGCACATGGTCACGCCGGTTTTTGTGGCGCGCGAGGCCAGCCTGCTGGCGATCCAGGAAGCCCACGAGCGCGACCGGACCATCATCGGCCTGACCCAGCGCGACTCGGATGTGGAGAACCCCGGGCCTCAGGATTTCCTGCCCATCGGCGTGGAAATGGCCGTCGGACGGCTGCTTTCAATGCCGGATGGCTCGTCCTCGGCGCTGGTGCAGGGACGGCGGAGGGTGGAGGTAGTGGAGTTTACCCGCCTGACGCCGGTGCTCAAGGTGCGGGCGCGGGTGATAGACGAACCGGCCACTGCCGACAAAACCACCCAGGCTCTGATGCGCAACGCCCTGGACCTGTTCGACCGCTGCGTCCAACTCGACCGGGCCATCCCCGAAGAAGCCCATCTTTTCGCCATGAACATCTCCGAGCCGGGCTGGCTGGCGGATATGATCACCACGGCAGTCTCCATCAACCTGACCGAGCGCCAGCAACTGCTCCTTATGAAGGACCCACGCCAGCGCCTCCAACAGATCAACAAATTGCTAGCCCAGGAACTGGATGTGCTCGAACTGGAAGATGAAATCCACAGTCGTGTTCAGGATGAGGTGGATAAGAGCCAGCGCGAGTTTTACCTGCGCGAGCAGATGAAGCAGATCCAGACCGAACTGGGTGAAGGCGACATCTTCACGCGCGACCTGAATGACTTGAAAAAGAAAATCGAGGCGGCTGGGCTGCCGGAACAAGCCCGCGCCACCGCCTTTAAGGAACTCGAACGCCTGAACCAGATGCCGCCCATGGCCCCCGAAGTAGGCATCATCCGCACCTACCTGGACTGGATCCTCGACCTGCCCTGGCAGGAATCCACCGAAGACAACCTAGATGTAAAACATGCCGCCCGCATCCTGGAGCGCGACCATTACGGCCTAAAGAAGGCCAAAGACCGCATCCTGGAATACATCGCCGTGCGCTCGCTCAAGCCCAAGAAGGAGCGCCAGCCCATCCTGTGCTTCGTCGGCCCACCCGGGACGGGCAAGACCTCCCTCGGCCAGTCCATCGCCGAATCGCTGGGACGCAAGTTCGTGCGCGTCTCGCTCGGCGGAGTGAGGGATGAGGCGGAGATCCGCGGCCACCGCCGGACGTACATCGGCGCGCTGCCCGGTCGCATCCTCCAAACGATGAAGCGGGCCGGGACCGCGAACCCGCTCTTTATGCTCGATGAGATCGACAAACTCGGGCAGGATTTCCGCGGTGACCCATCGTCCGCCTTACTGGAAGTGCTCGACCCAGAGCAGAACCACGCCTTCAGCGACCACTATCTCGAACTGGACTTCGACCTTTCCAAGGTCATGTTCATCACCACCGCCAACACGCTGATGACCATCCCGCCCGCCCTGCTGGACCGGTTGGAGGTGATCGAGTTCCCCGGCTACATCGAGGAAGAGAAACTCATCATTGCCGGCAGGTTCCTGATCCCGCGCCAATTGGAAGAAAGCGGCATTGAGACCCTCGGCCTGAACTTCACCACCGAAGCGCTGCAACGCATCGTGCGCGAGTATACCTACGAAGCGGGTGTGCGCAACCTGGAGCGCGAGATCGGACGCATCTGCCGCAAGGTGGCGCGCTGGAAAGCCGAAGAGAAGCGCTATCCCACCGCCATCGCGCCAGACCTGATCGAGAAGTTCCTCGGCCCGCAGCAGTTCTTCCAGACCGAGGCCGAGCGCAAGGACGAGGTGGGTGTGGCCACCGGCCTGGCCTGGACCGAGAATGGCGGCGAGATCATATCCATCGAAGTGGCCGTCCTGGATGGGAAGGGCAACCTGCAGATGACCGGTCAGATCGGGGATGTGATGCAGGAATCCGGCCAAGCCGCGCTGACATATGTAAAATCGCGGGCGCTGCTGCTGGGGATCGACTTCGAAGTGTTCGAGCGCATGGACATCCACGTGCACATGCCGGAAGGCGCCATCCCGAAGGACGGCCCGTCGGCGGGCATCACCCTGGCGACGGCGCTCATCTCCGCCCTGACCGGGCGAGCGGTGCACAAGGAAGTTGGCATGACAGGAGAGATCACCCTGCGCGGGCGCGTGCTGCCCATCGGAGGGTTGCGCGAAAAAGTACTGGCTGCCCACCGCGCCGGGCTGAAAGTGGTGCTCATCCCGGAGAAAAACATGAAAGACCTGGTGGACGTGCCCAAGAAGGTGCGCGAGGATTTGAAGATCATCCCCCTTCAGCACATGGACCAGGTGCTCAAAATTGCCCTGGCTGCAGAAGCGATCCTTGAACCGCCCCGTCCGCGGCGCAAGCCGGAAGAGGCGGGCGAAGCAGCGGAAGAATAGTCACCCAGGAATTAGGTAATCAGGTAATATGGCATTGGCCCGATCCCTGATACCCTGATCACATTTTTCCTTGCATCGTCGAGGACTCTCAATGCCCCAATCCCTTCAAAACAACGTCGTTCTCATCACCGGCGCCTCCTCGGGTTTCGGCGCGGAGGCGGCGCGGCTCTTTGCCAGAGAAGGCTGTATCGTCGTCCTGGCCGCCCGGCGCATGGACCGGCTGACCGCCCTGGCTGAAGAGATCCATCTCGCCGGCGGGCAGGCCTTCGCCGTCCCGCTCGATGTGACCGAGCAGCCCCAGATCGACAACGCCGTCCAGACCGTGCTCGATACCTATGGCCGCATTGACATCCTTTTAAACAACGCCGGGGTGGGGAGCCTGAACTGGCTCGAAATGCTCGACCCCGCCGCTGACATTGACATGCAAATTGACGTCAACTTGCGCGGAGTGCTGCAGGTCACGCGCGCCGTCCTGCCGTCCATGCTGGCCCGCCGCGCCGGACATATCATTAATATGTCATCGGTGGCAGGCCTGATCGCTGCACCGATGTACAGCATCTATGCCGCCACCAAGTACGGCCTGCGTGGATTTACCGACGCCCTGCGGCGTGAGGTGGCCCCCTTGGGCATCCATGTCTCCGGCATTTATCCTGGCCCGGCAACGACCGAATTCGGACAGCATTCCGGTGACAATCCTCTCAAGCGGAACATCAAAGTGCCGCGCTGGATCTATATGACCTCCGAATACGTCGCCCACCGGACCGTCTCCCTGGCGCGCCATCCCCGCCGGACTCTGGTGATCCCTTGGTGGTTCCGTCCCGTCATCGGCTTCGACACGCTCTTCCCCGGCCTGGTGGACTGGTTCTTGAAGGTGGCGTTTGTGAAGAGACTGCACCGACTGACCGAGGACGATAGACCGTAGACCGTTGTGTCATTCTTGCGCAACTCTGGAAGTCTTACTACTTCTATAAATCTATGAACTTTTCTGTAGGAAATAACGGGATTTTACTGTTTCTTGCATTAAAGCCGTGAACATATATTGATCAAATTACAAGCAATTTCAGTAATTTGGGTTCACATATTTGCGCAGTACCCTGTAAGCTGATTTGCACATGAGAAAAACGTGAAAACGATTCCCCCAAAGCGGATTTTTCTATAGAAGGCATAAAGTCCCGTTTCTATTTTTCGATGATTATGGAATCCAACCATTTAATACATAAGCGTAAATTAGAAATATCAGGCCCAGAGTCTGGCAGGCAGGCAGGAGTTGCTTATGTCGAGATTCCTGCAGAGCCGCGGCTAGTCCAATAAAAACCGGAAATGCAAGGAAAAGATGCCTAGGCAGGCTGACATAGGCATATTGGCCAGTAGTAACGCTAAAACTAATCACGATTATCGCGAAGGAATACAATCGGTCAGCGGTTTTCAAATATTTCCAGGCGATGATGAAGGCAATCAAGAAGCCGATTCCCAGAGCCAGATTGATGAAAACGTTTAACTCTGGCGCGTGAATCGCCTTTGATATTGCGACTATAAAGGCATCCCAAGGCCAGCGGAAAGCCTGGCCGGCTATTACCTTATCGGCGGAGGGTGAAAGCAAAGCGGAGTAGATCAATCCCTGGATATTTGAAAAATTGAGGCTTCCTTCGTGAAGATAGCTAATGCGATAAATACCCCATACCACCAGTCCTGCTGGCGCAGCCAGAGTGGCCAACCAAGCGAACCAGACTCTTCTGATCCCGCGAATAGATTTCCCTGAGGCTTCCCAGACCCCCCAGGCTAAGGGCAAGGCGAGGAAGATTCCTTGTTGGCGAGTCAGCGCGGCGAGGAAACTGAATAAGGCAGCCAAGACCCAACGTTCGCGGCGTATGGAATAGAGTGCCGCCGCTGCCCATAACAGGAATAGGCTTTCAGTATAGGGGGCGAATAAAATAAAGGCAACCGGAAAGGTTGTCAGGAGGAGAAGCGCGATCCAGGCTATGGCAGGCTCGTGATCTAGCCTTGCTAACCGGTAGAAAACCCCCAATAGAACCAAAGCGGCAACTGTACTAGTAATCAAGAGGCTCAAAGGCGCGTCCACTCCCAACCGGTAAAGTGGGTAACTCAACCAAATGTACAAGGGGTGGAAAGACGTGCTCCCGTCACCTGCAACATATCCGCGCGTGAGGATTTGCTCGAACCAGACTGCGTCATAACGCGCCCAGGGAGCTACGAAGACTCGGGTGAGCCAGGCAAGGAAATTCTGGGCGGGAGGCCAGAGGGCTATTTGTTTTTCAATGGGTGTTATTGGTTTAAGAAATGAAAATGCTGCTGCGGTCAGGCTGGTCAGAAATCGCAAGAAAAGCCAGGCTCCGACGACCTGGAAGATAGTTTTCAGGTTTGCTTTTGCCAAACTGTTTTTCATAATATCAAGCAGTGGGCATATTAAACGCATCATTGCTTCAGATTAGGCACGCTGTAATTCCCAGCACACATACAAAAGAGCAGCAGGAACATTTCTGTAGTGGGGCTTGTATTGATGATTTAAGATTTGCTTTCAGCGCTTGATTGTGATTAACGCTATTTTAGTATCGGCAATTTGATGCCGTGCTGTTTGGCTGCCTCGATGGCCTGCTCGTACCCAGCATCCACGGCCGGCCGCGTTGGCCAGCAGCACGGCCACCAGTAGCAGCGAACGCGAGACATAGATCAACCCGGGGACAACCTGCAGGGTCATCGGTCGCTGGGTGACGAACAGGGCTGCCAGGACGAACCCGATCCATAGGAAGAAGAAGAGCGCAAGGGGAAGCCGGAACCTGCTCATAAAATGATTATAATCAATAAAGTACATTTACCTTATGGATTCTGTTTGTAAGAGGAGCCTATGTCAGATACAAGCCGCCTTGCCAAACTCTCTGCATCTCTCCGGACCTCCGGCCTGGATGCGCTGGCCCTGAATGCCGGTCCCAGCCTGGTCTATCTGACCGGGCTGCATTTCCATCTCTCGGAACGTCCAGTCGTCGCCCTCTTCACCGCCGACCGCGAACCCGCCATCATCCTGCCAGAACTGGAAATGCTCAAGGTGACCGGTCTCCCGTACGAGATCAAGGCCTTCCCCTACGGCGAAAACCCCGGCGATTGGGACGGTGTCTTCCGCAAAGCGGTTACCACCCTAAAACTAAATGGAAAACGCATTGGTGTGGAGCCGCGGCAGATGCGTCTGCTGGAGTTCCGCCACGTCCAATCCAGCGCGCCCGAAGCGGACTTCCCGGATGCCTCCGGCATGGTGAGCAGTCTCCGGGTCCGCAAGGATGCGGATGAAGTTGCCGCCATGCGCAAGGCTGTCAAGGTGGCGCAGTCCGCGCTGGAAGCAGCCCTCCCGCTGATCAAAGCCGGCATGACCGAAAAGGAACTGGCGTCGGAACTGGTGGTCCAGTTGCTGCAGCACGGGTCACAGTCCGAGATGCCGTTCGCGCCGATCATCTCCGGAGGACCGAACAGCGCTAATCCGCATGCCTCGCCCTCTGACCGGAAAATCCGTCCTGGCGACCTGCTGGTGGTGGACTGGGGCGCGGCGGTGGAAGGCTACATCTCCGACCTGACGCGCACCTTCGCGGTGGGGGAGGTGGAGACGGAGTACCGCAAGATCCACCAGATCGTACTGGAAGCCAACGCGGCCGGGCGGGCGGCGGGCAAGCCGGGTGCGCCTTGTGCGGCAGTAGATAGGGCGGCGCGGGAGGTGATCGAGAAATCCGGGTACGGCGTCTATTTCACCCACCGGACGGGGCACGGCATCGGCATGGAAGGACACGAGGAACCCTACATGCGCGGCGACAATATGCAGTCCCTGGAGCCGGGCATGGCCTACACGGTCGAACCGGGGATTTACTTGCCGGGGCGCAACGGGGTGCGCATTGAAGATAACGTGGTGATCACCGAGACTGAGGCGGAGTGCCTGAGTGATATGCCGCGAGAGTTACGGGTGGTGGGGTGATTTGGATAGGGACACGATATATCGTGTCCCTACAAAAACATGAAATACATCGTTTTCTTATCTCTCTGTATTCTACTCGCCTCCTGTGGACCGGCAATGCCAGCCTTGACTGGCATTGCGGCAACAGCCACGCAAAACCCAACTCCACAACCGGTGATCATATTCCTGTCGACTTCAACGTCTGAACCCGCCAGAACCTCGGAGGTGGGAGTCATTACACCGGTGGCAACGAACACGCCCTGGATTTTCCCATCGGGGTTGAGCATCGAGGAGCATCCGCTGGCAAAACAGCCGGAGATCGAGCCACTGGTCATCTATCCGCTGGAGGCCTTGACGCAGACGGAAGTATTGTACAAGCATAATGACGAATGGAGAAAACCCTTACCGCCCAATGCGTATTACAGCGTCGGACATGGAAATCTCTGGGTTATGCAGGGGAAAGATAAACTGGAGGCAGTCGACGGACCGGTGGAGAATGGGCAGGTAACTGCTCAGGTAACTCGCAATGGGAAAGTCATCTTTTCAAAATTGATCACCACACCTGGAGTTACATCCGAATTTCGGGTAGTGGATGTCTATGATAATCACTGGGTATTGGAACTTGCTCAAGAAAAAGTGATACCGCCCAACAACCAGCTGGTGGACTCATTCTTCGCGGGCGAAATCTTTATAGACGGCCAATCGCTTAACGATGTCCATGGTTATGACGAATCTTACGGCTTCCAGACCATTCACGGCAGACCGTTTTACTGTTACAAGCGCGATGGCAAAATCGGGGTTTCCTATGACGGGCAGGAGATCGCGCTTGGCTATGACGGTGTCTGGCACTACGGCTGTTGCAGCGGGGGCGCGCTCAACCCCCGCATGGCGCAGAATGTCATCGGCTTTTTCGCCTGGCGCGGGGACCAGTGGTACTACACCGAGATCGGTGTCTTCGACCAGCCATAAAGGAACTGATCATGCAACTCACCCCCTTCAAACTGGAACGTTACTTCGCCCGTTACGAGTTCAATGTAAAGTATTTGCTGTGCAGTTCCGACTGTGAATCGCTTTCGGTAGGGGACCTGCTGGCCTTCGAACCTGGGGCGGACGAAGGCCTGAAACGCCACTGGCTGGGTTACACCGAGTCGTCCGGTGCGCTGTCGCTGCGGCAGGAAATCAGCCGCATTTACACCAGCATCCAGCCGGAGCAGGTTCTGGTGCACAGCGGCGCGGAGGAAGCGATTTTCCTGTTCATGCACGCCGTGCTGCAACCCGGCGACCACATCATCGTCCACTGGCCGTGCTACCAGTCGCTGTTTGAGATTGCCAGGAGTATTGGCTGTGAGGTGACCTTCTGGGAAGCCCGTCTGGAAAACAAGTGGGCGCTCGACCTGGACGAACTCAAGCGCAGTCTGCGCTCAAACACGTGCGCCATCATCGTCAACACGCCGCACAACCCGACCGGATATCTGATGCCGCAGGGCGATTACCGGGCGCTCAATGCCCTGGCGCAGGAACGCGGCATTATGCTCTTCTCCGACGAAGTCTATCGAGAGCTGGAATATGACCCGACGGACCAGCTCCCCTCGGCCTGCGACATCAACCCGACCGCCGTCTCGCTGGGGGTGATGTCCAAGGCCTATGGGCTGGCCGGGCTGCGCATCGGCTGGGTTGCCACGCACAACGCGCCGGTCCTGGCCCGCATGGCCGCGCTCAAGGATTACACCACCATCTGCAGCAGCGCCCCCAGCGAATACCTGTCCGAACTGGCCCTGCGGCAGCGCGGCCAGATCGCCGGGCGGAATTTGCAGATCATCCACGACAACCTGTCCCTGCTGGACGCGTTCTTCGCGGCACGGGCGGACCGTTTCGAGTGGGTGCGCCCGAAAGCCGGACCGATTGCTTTCCCGCGCCTCATTGGCGAGAACATTGAGCAGTTCTGCCACCAGCTGGTGACCAGTTCGGGCGTTCTGCTCCTGCCGGGGACGATGTATGACCATCCGGGCAATCATTTCCGGCTGGGTTTTGCGCGCAAGAATATGCCACAAGCCCTGGCACAACTGGAACAGTTCCTGGAGACCCGCGCAACAACGGGGGGTTTGGCATGATGACTTACTGCCAATATCTGCGCGAGCACCCGGAAGACACCTTCAACAAAAATTACCACGATACCGAATACGGTTTCCCGCTGACGATCGACTCCGCTCTCTTCGAGCGCCTGGTGCTCGAAATCAACCAGGCAGGATTGTCGTGGATAACCATCCTGAAGAAACAGGCCAATTTCCGCCTTGCCTACGACGGCTTTAACGTAGACAAAGTCGCGGCCTATGCCGAAGCAGATACCGCCCGACTGCTGGCGGAGGCGGGCATAATTCGCAACCGACTCAAGGTGAATGCCGCCGTTGAAAACGCGCGCCGCCTCCAGAGTCTGCGGGCGGAGTTTGGCTCCTTCAAAGGCTGGCTGGAGGCGCACCATCCGCTCAGCCTGGAAGAGTGGACGAGACTGTTCAAAAAGACCTTCGTTTTCACCGGCGGGGAGATCGTCAAAGAATTCCTGCTGTCGACCGGCTACCTACCCGGTGCGCACGACCGGGAGTGCCCGGTCTACTGGCAGGTTGCAGAACTGGAACCTGCCTGGACGCGTGGGCTAAGGAAAGTGGTCCTGGTTTCTCACGAAGACGAAACGCCGCCCGAAACCTGCTGATACCATAACCCCGCCTTGTTCAGGCGGGGTTATAATTTGCTTGCACTGTCCTTCACTATTCACGATTAATCTCGAGGCCCTTATGCCCCAAATCATTCCAACGGCTGAACCGTTCTTCTTCCCCGGCAAAGGCGCCAACGCCAAAACCGGGTGTCTGGTCACGCATGGGTTCACCGGGGCGCCGAAGGAAATGCGCTGGCTGGGTGAATACCTGAACCGCCAGGGGTACACCGTCTGCGGGATCCGGCTGAACGGTCACGCCACCAAACCCGAAGACATGATCCGCTCGCGCTGGCAGGACTGGCTGCTCTCGGTGGAGGATGGCTACAACCTGCTGCGTTCCTGCACCGACCAGGTCTTTCTGCTTGGGCTTTCGATGGGCGGAGTGCTATCTCTGACCGCGGCGAGCAGACTCCCGGTGCGGGGCGTGGTCGCCATGTCCACCCCATATGCCCTGCCCGATGACCCGCGAATTCGTTACACCAAATTGATCTCCCGGTTCATCCCGTACATGCCCAAAGGGAATGACGAGCCGGGATCGGATTGGTTCGATCAAGAGGCCTGGAAGCAACACGTCGCCTATCCAAAAAACCCGGTCAGGGCTGTCGCCGAGTTGAATGAACTTCTGGGCGTGATGCGTGAATCGCTGCCGCAGGTCAAGGTCCCGGTACTGCTGATCCATTCGCGCGATGACGACTATGTTATCCGTGACTGCATGGAGAAAATCCATGCCTCTCTCGGTAGCACCGACAAACAGATGTTGTGGGTGGAAGGCGGCGGGCATGTCATTACCGAGGAGCCGACGCGCGAGACGGTCTTCAAGGCCGCGGCTGATTTCATCAAGCGGGTTGCCTCCGCATGAGCGTTGACTTAATCCTGCTATTTGCTTCCCTCTTCACCTGGGGGATAGGCGAGGGAATGTTCATCTATTTCCAGCCCATCTATTTGCAACAACTGGGCGCGAGCACGATGACCATTGCAACGGTCTTCAGCGCCTTCGGACTGGCGATGATGCTGGCGCATATCCCGGCCGGCCACCTGGCCGACCGCATCGGACGAAAACCGATCATCATTGCGGCCTGGACCTCCGGCCTGATTGCCACCTGGGTGATGGCCCTTGCCCGGACGCTGCCCGCCTTCATCGTCGGGGTGCTGCTTTACGGGCTGACAGCTTTTGTCTCCTCGCCGTTGAACTCTTACGTGACGGCGGCGCGAGGGAAACTTACCCCGGTGCGCGCCATGACCTTGATGTCGGCCGCTTTTAACCTCGGCGCGGTGCTCGGGCCGATCTCCGGCGGCTGGCTCGGTGAACGCTTCGGCCTGCGGACCGTCTACCTGATCGCCGCCTGCATCTTCATCGTTTCGACCGGTATCCTGCTCTTCATCCGTTCCCAGCCGCGCGATGAACATGACCCCGCCGCACCCCCGGCCAAACTGTGGACGAACACTCGTTTCATCACGTTAGTTGGGATTGTTTTCCTGGCAATGTTCGTCATGTACCTGCCCCAGCCGCTGACACCCAAATTCCTGCAAAACGAGCGCGGGCTGTCGCTGGAATCCATTGGCTTGCTCGGCTCGGTGGGCAGTTTTGGGAATGCCGCGCTGAATCTGATCCTGGGACAATACGCCGCCCGCACCGGATTCCTGCTGGCGCAGGTCTCGGTGGCGTTTTTCAGCCTGCTGTTATGGAAGGGGATGGGCGTGCCCTGGTATGCCCTGGGTTACTTCCTGCTGGGAGGGTATCGCGCTGCCCGATCGTTCATCTATGCTCAAGCGCGACCGCTGGTCCACCCGGCGCAGATGGGGCTCGCTTACGGCGTGGCTGAGACCTTCAACTCGCTGTCCATGACCCTGGCTCCGCTGCTGGCAGGGGTTTTGTACACCCGCGCGCCGGTTGTGGTGTACCCGGTCAGCCTGGGGCTGGCTGGGGTGGCGATTCTGCTCTCCATTGCATTCACACCGCGCCAGCCGGGTGATGAACCGGCCGCGGCCAGCCAATCCCTGGAACTTTGACCATGCTCGAAATCATTCCTCTCATCTTAGGCCCTGTATCCACGAACTGTTACCTGATCGCCGACCACGACTCCGGCGAGGCTGCGGTAATCGACCCAGCCTGGGACGGCCAGGTTATCCTGGCGGAAGCTAAAAAGCGCGGCTGGAAGATCGGTCAACTCTGGTACACGCACGCCCATTTCGACCACTTCGGTGGTGCGGCTGAGATCGCCAAAGCACTGAATCCGCTGCCGATTGTTGCCCTTCATCCGCTCGAGCATGACCTCTGGCAAAACCAGGGCGGTGCGCCACTTTTTGGAATGGGCATTGACCCCGGCCCGGAACCGATGGTTGACCTCACTCACAGCCAGACCTTACGTTTGGGAGAAATCGAATTCGAGGTACGGCATACGCCCGGCCACACCCCTGGCCATGTGGTCTTTTATTGCGCAAAGGAAACCGTGCTGTTCAGCGGCGACCTGATCTTTCGCCGGTCGGTTGGCCGCACCGACCTGCCCGGCGGGGATTGGGAGGCGCTGGTGAGGAGCATTCGGGAGCAGGTTTTCACATTGCCAGATGAGACGCGTTTGCTATCCGGGCATGGAGAGGAATCCACGGTAGGGGAGGAGAAGTGCGAAAACCCGTTCGTCCGCGCCTGAGGGTTATGAGCAGGAGACGTGCCTATCTGACGAAAGAACAGGGCGGCTGTGATAGATCTATTCTTATAAAATCCCCAGCAAGGCTTGAAACACCAACAGTGCGGCCATCCCGGCCAGGATGGTCAGCAGGACGTTCTTGGTACGCCAGGCGACCAGGATGGCCAGCGCGCCGGCGTACAACTGTGGATTGCGCAGGGAGAGATCCAGGGCGGCGTTGTGGGTGGCGAGTTCGGGCAGGATGATGGCCGAGAGTACCGCCATCGGCACAAAACGCAGGCCGCGCCGGAACCAACTGGGGACCTTGATGCGGTCAAGCAGGAGGATGAACGAGAACCGGATGGCGAACGTCAGCATGCCGGCGAGTAGGATGACCAGCCAGAGGCTCATTTCGACCTCCCTTCCACCAGGAGGCCGGTGAGGATGCCACTGAAAGCGGCGACCAGCAGCCCGGTCTTGAATGGGAAGCCCAAAGTCAGCATGCCGACCAGGGCAGCTGTGACAGCCGCTGCGACGCCAGCCTTGTCCTTGAGCGCCGGGACAACCAGGGCGATGAAGGTCAGCGGGAGGACAAAATCGAGCGGCCAATTCTGCGGGAGTTGAGCGCCGATGAATATGCCCATCGCTGTGCTGACCTGCCAGGTTGTCCACAGGGTCAAACCGGCGCCGAGGAAATACCAGTGTTTGTTGGCCGGGTGCCCCTCCTGGTTGTAGTGGGTGATGGTGACGGCGTAGGCTTCATCGGTGAGCAGGTAGGCTAGCAGGATCTTCCAGCCCGGGGCAAGGTGACGTACATGCGGCGCGACCGAGGCGCTGTAAAGGGCATGCCGCAGGTTGACGACGGAGACGACAAGCAGAATCACCAGGCCGGAGGTTCCCGCGCCGATCATCTGGGCGGCGATGATCTGGGAAGCACCGGCAAAAATAATGGATGACATGGCCTGGGCGACCGGGACAGCGATATGGGCATCAATCGCCAGTGCGCCGAAGATCAGGCCGAAGGGTGCCACGCCGAGCAGGATAGGTGCTTCGTCACGGACGCCGCGCCAGAATTCGCTCCCCCGGGTGGTGGGTGTTGTGGATTCGTTCATAATTTCAGGAGCAAGCCGGTTTGCTTGCTCCTGACTCTATCTACTTCGCATATTCCGTCGCCCGCGTCTCGCGGATGACCGTCACCCGGATCTGGCCTGGGTACTGCATGGTCTCCTCGATCTTCTTGGCGATGTCGCGAGCCAGACGGGCCGCTTCCAGATCGTCAATCTCTTCCGGGCGGACGATAATACGCACCTCGCGTCCGGCCTGGATGGCGTAGGCCTGCGAGACACCTTTGAAGGCGGTGGCCATATCCTCCAGGGTGCGGATGCGCTTGATGTAGGCTTCCAGGTCCTCGCGGCGTGCGCCGGGACGGGCACCGGAGATCGCATCGGCAGATTCGGTGATGATGGCTTCCACGCTCTCCTGCTCCACCTCGTGGTGATGAGCAGCAATGGCATTGACCACGCTCGGATTCACGCCGTAGCGTTTGGCAAACTCTGCGCCCAGCAGGGCATGGGTGCCTTCCTGGTTGTGGTCCATGGCCTTGCCCAGGTCATGCAGGAAACCGCCCTGACGGCAGACGTCCTCGTTGGCGCCCAGTTCGGCGGCCAGGATGCCGGAAAGTTTCGCCACTTCCACGGCGTGAGCCAGTTGGTTTTGCCCATAGGACGTGCGGAACTTGAGCCGGCCCATCATGCGCAGCACTTCCGGGTGCAGACCGGTGACACCGGCGTCAAAGGCAGCTTGTTCGCCGGCCTCCGCGATGACTTTGTCCACGGCTTTCTGCTCCTCCTCCAGCACCTTTTCGATGTGTGCCGGGTGGATGCGGCCATCCAGGATCAGACGCGCCAGGGCGCGGCGGGCCACTTCACGGCGCACCGGCTCGAAGCACGAGATGGTCACGGCCTCGGGAGTATCATCCACAATAACATCCACTCCGGCGGCCTGCTCGAAGGCGCGGATATTGCGACCGTTGCGGCCCACGATGCGGCCCTTCATTTCCTCGTTCGGCAGCGGCACGAGCGAAGTGGTAAATTCCGCCACCTGATCCGTGGCAACGCGCTGGATGGAATCGGCGATGAGTTTGCGGGCGCGCTTATCGCCCTCCTCGCGTGCTTCCGACTCGATCTGGCGGATGATGCGAGCCATATCATTACGGGCTTCCTTCTCCACCTCGGCGAGCAGGATGATGCGGGCTTCGTCCACGTTCATCTGGGCCACGCGCTGGAGTTCTACCATCTCCTGTTCGTGCATCTTCTCTATTTCGTTGGCACGGCGATCCACAGCGCTCTGGTGCTTATTCACTGCCTGTTCGCGCTGTTCCAGACGTTCCACACGGCCGTCGAGTTCGGCACGGCGTTTTTGCAGACGCTCGTCTTCCCGGTTCAGTTCGGTGCGCAGACGGGTGATTTCGCCTTCGGCAGCCCTGGAGATTTTCAGGGCATTGTCGCGTGCCTGGAGTTCGATGGTACGCGCCTGTTCGCGCGTTTCCTGAAGGGATTTCTCCGTCTTCTCACGCTGGCTGCGCTGGGCCTTTTCAGATTGGGCCCGGCTGATGAAAAAGCCGATGGCGAGACCTAGGAGCAGGGTCAGGCCGGCAATCACAAATCCAACAATTGGTTCCATGTTCAATCCTTATCGTCAAGAGTTCCCCCATCGTCCGCCGTCTGGATTTCTTTCCAGACTTCAGAGACGACTGGGGACAGGGTGGTGTACGAGAAGCCGCGGCGGGCGAGAAATCCGCTTAACTTCTTGCGGAACTCGGGCCATTTCAGGCCCGCTAACCGCCGCGCGTATTTCCGGGCGGCCTCGAGGGCCAGGGCTTCCTCGTCCACCTGTTCAACCAGCACAAGCCGGACAATCTCGTCGCTGAGACCTTTGCGCCGCAACTCCATCCGCAGCGCCGACTTGCTGCGCGGCTGGAATGTGTTACGGTTTTCGATCCAGGCCCGGGCGAATTCCTGGTCATTGACCAACCCGGCGAGCTGGAGGCGGTTCACCGTCTCCTCGACGAGAGTTTCGGGGGTACCACGTTTTGTAAGGTTCTGACGCACCTCCGCCGAGGAGCGCGGACGGTAGCTCAGGAAGTGCAGGGCTTTCTGGTAAGCCATTTCATTTGCATCTTCGGCTTGCAGGGCGGCGATCTTCTCTGCGCTCAGTTCCTGCCCCACCTTCAGCCAGCCGGCAGTGATACGGGCCA
>Ga0207931_1000325_pt1 | contig 17589 bp, 13 predicted proteins | sample NGESurdeep092012_2_FD_184478 | JGI IMG/M metagenome (GOLD analysis project Ga0207931, IMG submission 184478) | Arctic peat soil microbial communities from Barrow, Alaska - NGEE Surface sample 415-1 deep-092012 (SPAdes) | ecosystem: Environmental > Terrestrial > Soil > Wetlands > Peat ...
GCCCGGCCGCTCCGCGGCCGGCTACTTGCGCGGCTCGCTCCCACCGGCCCGCCACACCAGGTACGCGTGCACAAAGCCGTCGAGGTCGCCGTCGAGCACGCTCTGCGAGTTGCCGACTTCGTGGCCGGTGCGCAGGTCCTTGACCATCTGGTAGGGATGAAGCACGTAGCTGCGAATCTGGCTGCCGAAGTCCACAGTGCGCACCTCACCGCGCTCCCGCGCAAGCTCGACCGCGAGCTTGCGTTCCCCGAGCTCGACCAGTTTGGACTTGAGCATGTGCATGGCCACCTGACGGTTCTGCAGCTGCGAGCGTTCGTTCTGGCACTGGACGACGATGTTGGTGGGAAGGTGCGTGATGCGCACCGCCGAGCTCGTCTTGTTGACGTGCTGGCCGCCGGCGCCGCTGGAGCGATAGGTGTCGACGCGCAGGTCGTCGTCGTTGATCTCGACTTCCACGTCCTCGCTGACCAGGGGCGAGGCGTCCACGGAGACGAAACTGGTGTGCCGGCGGTTGGCCGAGTCGAACGGGCTCATGCGCACCAGGCGGTGCACGCCCTTCTCGCCGGCAAGCAGGCCATACACGTTCTCACCCTCCACGGTGAGCGTGGCGCTCTTGAGACCTGCTTCGTCACCCTCCTGCGCCTCGTTGATCGCGACCTTGAAGCCGCGCCGCTCGAACCAGCGCAGATACATGCGCAGCAGCATCTCGGCCCAATCCTGCGACTCGGTACCGCCGGCGCCTGGGTGGATGGTGATGATCGCGCCACCCTCGTCGTACTTGCCGCTGAAGAAGCGCTGCTCCTCGCCGCGCTGGAGGTCGGCCTCAAGCGCGGCGACGCCGTTCACGAGCTCCCGCAGGAGCTCGTCGTCCACGGCGTCGCCGCCACCGGCCATCTCCTCCCGCAGCAGATCCTCGGTAGACTCCAGGTCGGCGAAGCGGCCCTCGATCTCGGCGAACTCCTCCAGCCGGCGCTTGACGCGGCTATATCTGGCGGAGACCCGGGAGGCCTGCTCCTGGTCGTCCCAGAAGTCCGAGGCGCGCATGCGCTCCTCGAGCGCCGCGAGGTCGGCTGTCAGCTTGGGTGGGTCAAAGATAGCTCCGCAGCCACCCAAGGCGCCCGAGGGCTTCCTTGAGCCGCTCGCGGAGCGAGTCGAGCTGGTCGAGTACTTCGGAGGCGGCGGGGCTCATGACTCCGGCTAGTGTATCGGAAACGCCGCGGAGCTACAGCCGTGCGCGTCAGCAGCCGATATACTGGCCCAGGAACCCGCGTGCCGCGTGGGCGCAGGCTGCCGCCGACCGGCGCGATGAGCCAGTGGGCAGGACAAAGCCCGCTCCATCTGCCGTAGCCGAGGCCGGACGCCAGGGGGACGATGGCTGAAAGAAGTCGCAAGCAGAGGGGCGCGGCTGCGCGCGTCGACGGATCCGCGCGTCCGAACGCCTCCGACCCTGCGGCAGAATCGGCATCGGAGTCGTTCGCCATCGACCACGCCGGCGACGCACCCAACGCTCCTCTCGAGGTCGAGCTGCGCGACCTGGAGGAACGCCTCCGCGTGACCGTCGATCAGGCCCCCATCGTGATCTGGACGGTGGACCGTGATCTGCGCTTCACTTCCTCGCGCGGTGGCGGCCTCGCCGCCTTGGACCTCAAGCCCGATGAGGTCGTCGGCATGACTCTGCCGCAGTTCTTCGGTAGCGACGACCCGGAGCATCCGGGGCTGGCCGGCCACCGGGCGGCACTCGGCGGCGTGTCGGCCTCATACGAGCTGAAGGTCGGCGGCAGGATCTTCGCCACGCACCTCGAGCCGAGGAGAGACGCCGACGACGTGGTCGTCGGCGTCGTCGGCGTCGCTCACGACGTCACCGAGGGCCGCGCCACCGAGGCTGCACTGTGCGAGCGCGAGCGCATGCTCAGCACGCTGTTCGACAATCTGCCGGGCATGGTCTATCGCTGCGCCAGCGACCCCGAGTGGACCATGGAATTCGTCAGCGAGAACTGCCGCCAGCTCACGGGCTACGCGCCGGATGACCTGGTCGCCAGCCGGGCGGTCGGCTACGGCCACCTGATCCACCCCGATGACCGCGACAGGGTGTGGGACGGCGTCGAAGCCGCCCTCGACAAGGGTATTCCGTGGACTCTCGAGTACCGCATCACTTGCGCCGACGGCGGCGAGAAGTGGGTCTGGGAGCGCGGCGGCGGTGTCCACGACGATGCCGGTACGCTGCTCCGCCTCGAGGGGTTCATCAGCGATGTGACCGAGAGCCACCTGGCGTGGCAGGAGCTCGCCGCCTCGCGAGAGGAGCTGGCCCTCCACGGCCGCATCGCCACGGTGTTCCTCACGAGCCCCGCCGACACCATGTTCGCCGACGTGCTCGACCTCGTGCGCGAGGCGCTGGCCAGCCGCCGGGGCTTCTTCGGCTACATCGACGGTGACGGTACTCTCGTGGCTCCCTCCCTGACCCGCGAGGTGTGGGATGCGTACCAGGCAGAGGGCAAGGGCCTGCGCTTCCCGCCCGACACCTGGGGTGACAGCCTCTGGGCTCGGGCGCTCAAAGCGGGCAAGACCCAGATCCTGCAGTCCCGGGGAGCGGTGCCCAAAGGCCACCTGCCGATGGACCGCGCCCTGGCAGTACCGCTCGTCTTTGGCGGCGAGACCATCGGCGTCTTCATCGTCGCCGACAAGGACTCCGCCTACGTCGACAACGACGTGCGGCTGCTGGAGAGCATCGCCGGCTATACGGGGCCGGTCCTGCACGAGTGGCGACAGCGCATGTTCGAGGAGCGCGCACGGTTGTCCGCTGAGGTGTCCTTGCGACAGTCCGAGACCCTCTACCGCACCCTGTTCGAGCAGACGCCGGTCGGCGTGCTGCTGTTCGACACCGAGCTTCGCGTCGTGGACTGCAACGAGCTTCTCGCCCACATCATCGGCTCGCCGCGAGAGACCCTCATCGGCCTGGAGATCCCCAAGCTGCGCGACCGGCGGCCCATCGACGCGTTTCAGGCTGCCCTCAACGGCGACGCCGGCTCCTATGAGGGTCCCTACCTCACCACGACCATCGATCGCGAAGTATTCCTGGCCATCGAGTCAGCTCCGCGACGGGGAGCCCGCGACGAGATCGTCGGCGGCATCGGCGTGGTCGTCGACCGCACCGAACAAGTGCATGCCGAGCGGGAGATGGAACGACTGCGTCTGCACGACGCGCTGACCGGTCTGCCCAACCGGGATCTGCTGGCCGACCGGCTCACCCAGGCGGTGGCACACGCCCAGCGCAGACGGCTGGGCTTCGCCGTGGCAGCGCTCGCAGTCGACCGCTTCCAGGACCTCGAGAGCACCCTCGGCCACGAGGCCTGCGACCGGCTCGTGGTACAGGCGGCCGAGAGGCTCACCGAGACGATGCGCACGGAGGATACCGTCGCCTGCTTCGCGGGCAGCGAGTTCGGCCTGGTACTCCCCGGCATCGGCGGCCCCACCGAGGCCTCGGTGACGATCGAGAAGGTCATGCAGGTCTTCGCGCGACCTTTCCATGTGGGCGCTCACGAGATCTTCCTCACCCTCAGTCTGGGAGTGGCGGTCTTCCCCGCCGACGGCGCGGACCCGCAGGAGCTCATCGAGAACGCCGAGGCCGCGGCGCGGCGAGCCTCCAGCGAAGGCGGAAACGGCTGGCAGTTCTTCCACAACAGCATGAACGAGGAACGCGCGAGCCGGCTCGCGCTGCAAACGGAGCTGCACCGCGCCCTCGAGCGCGAGCAGTTCACCCTGCACTACCAGCCCGTGGTAGACGCGCGCAGCGGGAAGATCGTCAGCGTCGAGGCGCTGGTGCGCTGGGAGCATCCCGAACGCGGCCTGGTGGCCCCGCTGGACTTCATCCCGCTGGCCGAGGACACGGGGCTGATCCTGCCCATCGGGGACTGGGTGCTGCGCACGGCCTGCGCCCAGGCACAGGCCTGGAGCCGCAACCTCGGGCGCCCCCTGCGAATGGCCGTGAACCTGTCGGCCCGGCAGCTGTATGATCGCACCCTCGCGGACACGGTCGCCAGGGTCCTCAAGGATTCCGGGCTGCCCGCCGCACAACTCGAGCTCGAGATCACCGAGACCGCGGCGATGCGGGACCCCAGGGAGGCGGCGCGCATCCTCCGCGCGCTGAAGGCGCGCGGCGTGCGCATCGCCCTGGACGATTTCGGCACGGGCTACTCCTCTCTCAGCCATCTCGTCCGCCTGCCCATCGCCACGGTGAAGGTCGATCGTTCGTTCATACGCGATTTCCTCACGGCGCCGGAGCGCGCCGCAGTCGTCGCAGCGGTGATCGCGCTGGGCCACCGTCTCGCTCTGACGGTCGTGGCGGAAGGCGTGGAGACCGTGGAGGAGCGCGCGTTTCTGCGCGACGAAGGCTGCGACGCCATCCAGGGATTCCTGTTCAGCCGCCCGCTGCCGGCGGAGGAATGCGGCAAGCTCCTGGCGGCTGGGCAGATCACCGTCTAGGGCCACGGCTGCTCAGCCGCTCAAGCCCCGTGACACTTCTTGTACTTCTTCCCGCTCCCACAGGGACACGGGTCGTTGCGCCCCACCTTGTCGTAGACCACGCGCTGCTGCACGGGGGCGGCGCCGGTGCTGGTGGTCGCGCCGCGGCGCCGGCCACCCGCGGCCACATTGGGCGGCGGCGCATCGGCCAGACCACCCTCGTCCGGCGCTCCGAGCTCGCCGGCTGCCATGGCAGCGCCGGTGAAAGAGGTCTGAGTGATGAGCTCATCGCCGCTCGTGTAGTTGAGGCTGACCAGCGGCTCTTCGAGGGTGACGGCAGTGAACACGGCGAGGTCCTCGGCGCTGTTCTTGAGCAACGTCGTCACCGTGCTGGTCTTGATGCTGTCCATCATGTCCTGGAAGAGCTCGAACCCCTCGCCCTTGTACTCCACAAGCGGGTCGCGCTGGCCCAAGGCACGCAGGTGGATGCCCTCCTGCAGATAGTCCATGTCGAGCAGGTGGTCCTTCCAGCGGGAGTCGATGACCTGGAGCATCACGGCGCGCTCGACGCTGCGCATCTGGTCGGCGCCGATGAGGCGCTCGTGCTCGTCGTATTGCTCGAGAGCGTCGTCGACGGCGAGGTCGGTGACCTCCTCCGCCGTCGCCGAGTCGATGTCGATGTCGCTCTTCTTGATCTTGGGGTCGTAGATCTGCCTGAGGCCGACGAACAGTGAGTCGAGGTCCCATTCCTCAGAGTAGTGCGCGTCCTCCAGGCGGGTCTGCACGGCCCCTTCGGCCAGCTCGCTGACCATCTCCCGGACCTGCTCACCGAAATCCTCGCCCATAAGGATACGCTGGCGCTGGTCGTACACCACGCGACGCTGCTCGTTCATGACCTCGTCGTACTTGAGGACGTTCTTGCGGCGCATGAAGTTGAGCTCCTCGACCTTGACCTGCGCCTTCTCGACCACGCTGCTGAGCATCTTGGCCTCGAGAGGCTGGCCCTCCTGCGGGCCGAGGCGGCTGAGGATGCGGAACATACGATCGCCGGCGAACAGGCGGATCAGCTCGTCTTCGGCCGACAGGTAGAAGCGGGTCTCGCCGGGGTCGCCCTGGCGGCCGGAACGGCCACGGAGCTGGTTGTCGATACGCCGGCTCTCGTGGCGTTCCGTGCCGAGCACGTAGAGCCCGCCGGCCTGGACGACCCCTTCGCCCAGCTTGATATCGACGCCACGGCCGGCCATGTTGGTGGCGATGGTCACGACGCCCTTCTGGCCGGCGTCCTTGATGATCTCGGCCTCGCGTTCGTGCTGCTTGGCGTTGAGCACGCTGTGCGGCACGCCGTGCCGGTCGAGGAGCCGGGACAGCATCTCGCTGACCTCCACCGAGACGGTACCCACGAGGACCGGCTGGCCTTTCTGGTAGCGCTCCACGAGGTCGTCGACGACGGCGGCGTACTTCTCCTTGGCCGTGGTGAAGATGAAGTCGTTCTCGTCGTTGCGGACCATGGGGGCGTTGGTGGGGACCTGCACCACCTCGAGGCCGTAGATCTGGCGGAACTCGTCCTCTTCGGTCTTGGCCGTGCCGGTCATGCCGGCGAGGACGTCGTACATGCGGAAGTAGTTCTGCAGAGTGATCGTCGCCAGGGTCTGGTTCTCCTCGCGGATCGGCACTTTCTCCTTGGCCTCGATGGCCTGGTGGAGGCCCTCCGAGTAGCGACGCCCGTCCAGGATGCGACCGGTGAACTCGTCGACGATGAGCACCTCGCCACCCTGGACGACGTACTCCACGTCCTTGTGGTAGAGAGCCTCGGCGCGCAGCGCCTGGATGAGGTGATTGACCAGCGCCCCGTTGGAATCCTTGTAGAGGTTGTCGATGTCGAGGGCCCGCTCGACCTTGGCCACCCCGCTCTCGGTGATGGCCGCGGTCCGCTGCTTCTCGTCGACCTCGTAGTCCTCGCCCCCGTGCAGGCGCGGAACCACCCGGGCGAACTGGCGGTACGTGTCGGCGGCCGTCTCGGGGGCGCCGCTGATGATGAGCGGCGTACGCGCCTCGTCGATGAGGATGGAGTCGACCTCGTCCACGATGCAGTAGGTGTGGCCTCGCTGCACCATGTGCTCGCGGCGCATGGTCATGTTGTCGCGCAGGTAGTCGAAGCCGAACTCCGAGTTGGTGCCGTAGGTGACGTCGGCGTTGTACTGCGCGCGCCGCTCTTCGGGGGTCATGTTCGCCTGGATGACACCGACCTCGAGACCGAGAAAGCGGTAGACCTGCCCCATCCACTCAGCGTCGCGCTTGGCTAGATAGTCGTTGACCGTGACGAGGTGGGCGCCGTGACCGGCGAGCCCGTTGAGGTACATGGGCATGGTCGCGACCAGGGTCTTGCCCTCACCGGTCTTCATCTCCGCGATGTCCCCGTCGTGGAGGACGATGCCACCCATGACCTGGACATCGAAGGGGCGCATTCCGAGAGCCCTCCTGGCGGCCTCTCGCACCACCGCGAAGGCCTCGAAGAGTAGGTCGTCGAGCAGCTCGCCGTTCTCGTGACGCTCGCGGAACTCCGCCGTCTTAGCGCACAGCTGGTCGTCGCTGAGGTCGGCGTAGTCGGGCTCGAGGGCGCTCACCCGCGCAGCCTGGTCCTGCAGGGCCTTCAGGCGCCGGCCCTCGCCGGCGCGCAGCAGCTTGTCGACGATCTTGATCACGGACTCGGCGCTCCCCGGTTCGCTCGCTTGGGCTCGACCATCATTGTCGCACACCGCGCAGCGGTGGCGCGGGCGCTACGGGCGCGAAAGACAGCGGACGGCCGGCCCTCAGTTCTCCGCCGGCTCGATGAGGCCGTAGTGGCCGTCGTTGCGCCGATAGACCACATTGGTGCGGTTGGACTCGGCATTGGTGAAGACGAAGAAATCGTGTCCGACCAGCTCCATCTGCAGCGCGGCCTCGTCCACTGACATCGGCTTGAGGGCGAACTGCTTGGTCTTCACGATGCGTCCGTTGTCTCCGGCGTGCACTGTCTCGCCCACCAGCTCGGCAGCAAGCCCCGCCTGGATGGACACGGGCGCCAGATCCTGGACCGGCTCGGGATCGGGCACCGGTTTGTCGTGGCCCTTGCGGGTCTTGCCGTGCATCTTGTCGTGATACTTCTTCGCCCGGCGCATGAGCTTGTCCATGACCAGATCGATGGCCGCATACATGTCGGTCGATGTCTCCCGGGCGCGGATCACGGGGCCACGGGTGAAGATGGTGGCCTCGGCGATGCACGGTTCGGCGATGCTCGGGTTCTTCTCGACTTGAAGCTCGACCTCGACACGCGTCACCTCGTCGATCTTGCGCTGCAGCAGAAGCTTGTGCACGCGCTCGACCTTCTCCACGGCGTATTCCTGCAGCGCGGCGCTGACGGTGACGTTGCGGCCCTTGATCTGCGTTTTCATCGACATCGCTCCTTCTGGACGGCGTTGTCTAGCGATGCTTGGGTAGGTGTGCCACGGACGGTACGCGCGAACGTGAAGACTTGGGGCTGGCAACCTGCGCGAGCGAGCACTTCGGCACCATGATCCAACGTTTCACCTGTGGTGTAGACGTCGTCAACTAGCATCACCCGCTTGAGTCTTCTTAGTACCCCGTTCGCATCCTCCCGCAACGCGAAAGCGTCACGGACGTTCGCCGCCCGCGCGGCGCGATCCAGCCCGCTCTGGCGGGCGCCGTGCCGTCGCCGGCGGAGCAGCGGAGCATAGGGGACGCCTGCGCGCCGCGCAAGCCCGCGCGCCAGCAGCTCCGCCTGGTTGAAACCCCGCTCCAGGGTGTGGTCGCGATGGGCGGGGATCCAGGTGACGAGAAGCGGCAGCGAGGCGGATCCGGAGACGGCGGGGTCCAGGGCACCGGAGCAAGCTGCGCCGAATGCGGGGCCGGCACGTTCCACCATCTCGTCGACCAGCGAGCGCAGGGCGCGGAACTTGCAGGCGATGACCAGCGCGCGGGCCGGGCCCTCGTAGACGAAGGCGGCGGAGGCGGAGGTGAAAGCCAGATCGCGGCCGCGGCACTCGCGGCAGGGCGCAGACGGACACCGCGCCCCAGGCGCGGCGTCGGCGGCTCGCCATGTGGTCGCCGCCAGGGCTCGAGACCGAGGAGCGCCGCAACGCGGGCAGCGGTCCGCGGGTAACGCCTGCAGAGCGAGAGCGCACGGCTCGCAGAGCCAGGAACCGGAGGCGCGGCACCTCACGCAGCGCTTGGGAAAGACGAAGTCGAGGACGCCCTCAATGACGGCGGTGGCGCCCACCGCGACGACGCGTCTCACCCGCGCTCGGGATCGTCGCAGAAGTCCTCCGGACCCACGCAGGAGCGGGGTTCAAAGCGCGCGCCGGCAGGCACCAGGGCATGTGGCGCCACGTCGGAGCGATCGCCGATGACGGCGTCCTCATGGATCACGGCCTCGTGATGGACCACCACGTGGCGGCCCAGGATGCTTCCCGCGAGGCGCGAGCCGCGCCCGGCCTTGACTCCGTCCCAGTTGATGACGCCCTCGAGGACCGCGCCTCGCTCGATCACGCACCCGTCGCCGACGATCAGCGGGCCGATGAGCTCGGCCTCGGACTCGACCAGACACCCGGCGCCGATGAGGATGGGCGGCTCGAGGCGGGCGCCCGGCTCGACCTGCGTGCCTTCCCCCACCCAAACCCGGGCAGCGATCTCGCGGCCGGGCACATCGAGCTTGACCCGGCCGAGAAGGGCGTCGAAGTTGCCGATGCGGTACTGCTCGATGTTGCCGACGTCGTTCCAGTAGGTCTCGAGTCGCCAGCAGTGGAAGGGAACGCCGGCGGCGAGCAGCGCCGGGAACACGTCCCTGGCCCAATCCACGAAAGAATCCGGAGCCACATAGTCGAAGATGGCCGGCTCGAAGGCGTAGATACCGCAGTTGCAGAGGTCGGACAGCGCCTCGGCAGCAGGTGGCTTCTCCTGAAAGGCGATGACGCGGCCGTCGTCGTCGGGGACGACCACGCCGTACAGCGACGGGTCGTCAACCTGCTTGACGGCCAGGGTGGCGATGCCGCCATTCTGTCGATGCGCGGCGACGAAGGCGGTGAGATCGATATCCGTGAGCCCGTCGCCGCTGACGACGACGAAGGTGCCGCCGGCTAAGAAGTCGCGGAAGGCGCTGGCGCCGCCGGCGGTGCCAAGCAGCTGCTTCTCGAGATTGTAGCGCAGCTCCACGCCGAACGCGGATCCGTCGCCGAAGTAGTTGCGGATCTTGTCGGGGTGGTAGTGCAGGTTGGCCGCCACCTCCGCTACGTCGTGACGCCGGAGAAGACGCAGCAGATGCTCCATGACCGGCCGGTTGAGTATGGGCACCATGGGTTTGGACGTGCGCCCGGTGAGCGGGTACAGGCGCGTGCCCAGGCCGGCGGCCATGACGTAGGCCTTGAAGCTCACGCCTCGCACGCTCCGGGGGCGCAGGCCGTGGCCAGTGCCCGACCGAACGGGGCGCGCAACACGCCCGCCTCGGTGATGATCGCGCTGATATTCGCGGCTGGCGTCACGTCGAACGCCGGATGCCAGGCGAGCGCGCCCTGAGGCGCCACCTGTTGGCCGTGGAACGACGTGACCTCGCTCTCGTCGCGCTCCTCGATGGGGATGCCGGCGCCGCGGGCCACCGTGAGATCGACCGTGGACAGCGGAGCAGCGACGTAGAACGGCACGCCGTGCTCCTTGGCAAGGACCGAGACCGTGTACGTGCCGATCTTGTTGGCCGTGTCGCCGTTGGCGGCGATGCGGTCGGCGCCGACCACGACGCCGTTCACGGCGCCGCGCTGGATGAAGTGCCCCGCCATGTTGTCGCTGATGAGGTGGTACGGGATGTCTTCGACGCCCAATTCCCAAGCGGTGAGCCTGGCGCCCTGCAGCCACGGTCGCGTCTCGTCGACGACCACGCTGATGTCGCCGTGACGAGCCTGGGCGGCGCGGATGACGCCCAGAGCGGTGCCGTAGCCGGCAGTCGCGAGGGCCCCGGCGTTGCAGTGCGTGAGGATGACATCACCGGGCTTGAACAGCGCCGCGCCGTGCTCACCGATGCGGAGGCAACGCTCGATGTCGTCCTGCCGGATGGCCTGCGCGCGGGCGAGCAGCTGCTCGGCACAAGCCGCCGGGGACTCGCCGCACGCCGTCCACACGAGCCGCATCTCGTCGACCGCCCAACGCAGGTTGACGGCCGTGGGCCGAGTGGCAAGCAAGCCGTTGGCCGCCTCTGTGAGCGCGGCGCGGAAGGCGGCCGGGTCGCCGGCGCGCGCGGCGGCGGCGTGGGCCGCGAGCGCCAGCCCGCCGGCCGCCGTGACGCCGATGGCCGGCGCCCCGCGCACGGTCATGTCGGTGATACGCGCCGCGACCTCTTGCCAGGTGCGGCAGTGCACGTACCGCTCGTCGTGCGGCAGCGCCAACTGGTCGATCAGCACGACCTCGTCGGGGAGGATGTCGACTGTGCGCACGCGCAAGCGCGAGGCCTCCGCCGGCACCCCGCGACTCACGTTCTGCTCGGCCACGTCAGCGCGCCCGGAGTCTCAGGTGCCCTGGTCCCAGGATGCCAGGTACGCGGCCTGCTCGTCGGTGAGCGTGTCGCAGTCGACGGCCATCGTCTCGAGCTTGACGCGGGCGATCTCGTCGTCGATGTCCTTGGGCACCACGTAGACCTTCTTCTCGAGGTCCGCGTGATTCTTGACCATGAACTCGGCGCTGAGTGACTGGTTGGCGAAGCTCATGTCCATGACGGCCGCCGGGTGACCCTCGGCCGCCGACAGGTTGACCAGCCGGCCTTCGGCCAGCAGGTAAAGACGGCGGCCGTCGGCCATGGTGTACTCGTCGACGAACTCACGCATGGTGCGCTTCTTCACGGAGAGCTTCTCGAGGGCTGGGATGTCGATCTCGACGTTGAAGTGGCCGGTGTTGGCGATGATGCTGCCGTCCTGCATGACCTCGAAGTGCTCGCCGCGCAGCACGTGGATGTCGCCGGTGGCGGTAACGAAGAGCTTGGCGACCTTGGCCGCCTCGGCGACGGGCATGACGCGGAAGCCGTCCATGACCGCTTCGAGGGCGCGCAACGGGTCGACCTCGAGGACGATGACGTCGGCGCCGTGGCCCTTCATGCGCATCGCAAGGCCACGCCCGCACCAGCCGTAACCGGCGATGCACACGGTGCTGCCGGCGATGAGGATGTTGGTGGCGCGGATGACGCCGTCGAGCGTGCTCTGGCCGGTGCCGTACCGGTTGTCGAACATGTGCTTGGTGTTGGCCTCGTTGACGGCCACGACGGGAAACATCAGACGGCCCTCGGCCTCCAGGGCCTTGAGGCGGATGACGCCGGTGGTGGTCTCCTCGGTGCCGCCGATGATGTCGCTGGCCATGTCGGGGCGCTCACCGTGGAGCACGCCGATGACGTCGGCGCCGTCGTCCATGGTGATGTTGGGTCGGTGATCGACGCAGGCGTTGATGTGGTCGTAGTACGTCTTGTCGTCCTCGCCCTTGATGGCGTAGACGCGCACGCCGTAGTCGTTGACCAGCGCCGCCGCGACGTCGTCCTGCGTGCTCAGCGGGTTGCTGGCGCAGAGCACCACGTCGGCGCCGCCGGCCACCAGGGTGCGCATGAGGTTGGCGGTCTCGGTGGTGACGTGCAGGCAGGCGCCGATGCGCACGCCCTCGAGAGGCTTCTCCTCGGCAAACCGCTCGCGGATAGCCTTGAGCACCGGCATGTGCATGTCGGCCCACTCGATGCGCAGCACGCCTTCGGGCGCCAGCGCGATGTCTTTGATGTCGTGGTCTTTGCTCAAATGAGCCTCACTCTCTGTCGCGTGCCGGCGCCCACGGGACCCCGCAGGCGGCCAGCTTCAAGCCGTAGTATGCCGCGACGATGGCGGCCGGAACCAAGGTGTCTGAGACGGCGAAGAAGCCCCCCTCGCGCACCGCCCGGGCCTCGAAAGGCGTGCGCCGCCCAGCGTCGGCGACGCCCGCCACCACGACGCCGGAAGAGTATACCCGAGCCCCGCCGAAGGCACGAACGACGGCCGGTTGATATATGCCGGTCACGGGCGGGAAGGTGCGCGGCACGCCGGCCGGCCAGGGGCCGCTGAGCGGGCCGCGCAGCACGAGGTTCACGTGGTCGGCGACGGCGAAGAGCGCAGACGCGTCGAACGTGCCCGGTCCGGCGTCGGGTCCGGCAGACCCGGCGCCGTCTCCGGCCGCGTCGAGCAGGACCACAGGCACGACGAGCCCCACGCAGGCGCCGGCCGGCTGTGCGCCAAGCATCGCGAACAGAGGGCCGGCGAAAGGAGCCTGCGGGCGCAGCGCAGAACGCGTGAGCGAACACCGCCCGATCCCGGGGAAGAGCGCCTCGGCGGCGCGGCGCGGCGCCGGCTCGTCGGCGGCCAGCACGAGCGAGACGGCGGCGCCGGGCATTTCCTCAGCCGCCGGCGGCGCCGGCCAGTCTGGCCTTGAAGTCCTGGATCGCCTGCACCGGCGTCGGGTCCACCCCGTAGAGCAGAGCGACATAGCACGAAACGTAGTCACCCAGCTGGACCAGGGAGAACGGGCGCGCGAGGCGGGAGCTGCCCCGCGCCGGCCCGAGATCGATCGGGTCGCCCATATCAGCCCTCTACGATGACGCCGAGGACGAGGTCGCGCTTCTCCTCCATGAGCTCCGGCGAGTCGGCGCCCAGGTTGAGGCGCAGCAGAGGTTCGGTGTTGGAGGCGCGCACGTTGAAGTGCCAGCGCTCATAGTCCACCGAGATACCGTCCAGCCTCGTGACCTCGCCGTCGGCGAACTGCGCCTCGATGCGAGCCAGAGCGGCGGCGGCGTCGTCCACGGTCGAGTTGATCTCGCCGCTGATGAAGTACTTGGTGCGCAGCGGCTCGAGGAGCTCAGCCATCGTGGCGTCTTTCTGCGACAGCAGCTCGAGGATCAGCAATGCCGGGATGAAGCCCGAGTCGGCGTTGTAGTTGTCGCTGAAGTAGTAGTGGCCCGACACCTCACCGCCGAACAGCACCTTCTCGCGGCGCATGCGCTGCTTGAAGAAAGCGTGCCCGACACGGTTGAGCAGGGGCACACCCCCGTTGGCGCGGATCACGTCCGGCACGGCGCGGCTAGCGCGCAGGTCGTACAGGATCGCCGCGCCGGGGTGCTTGAGCAGCAGCGCCTCGGCGAGCAGCGCGGTGACGAAGTCGCCGGGCACGAACTCGCCGTTCTCGTCGATGAAGAAACAGCGGTCGGCGTCGCCGTCCCAGGCGATGCCCAAGTCGGCCTTCTCGGCGAGCACGCGCTCGCGGATCTCGCGGCTGTTCTCCTCGAGCAGGGGGTTGGGCTGGTGGTTGGGGAAAGTCCCGTCGATGTCGAAGTACATCTCTACCCGCTCCAGCGCCGTGCCGTCGAAGACACGCGGCGCAAGCTTGCCGGCCACACCATTGGCGGCGTCCATGACGACCTTGTACGGCCTGAAGGCCTTGACATCGACGAGGTCGTGCAGATGTCGCACGTACGGCGGGTAGAGGTCGAGGCGCTCGTGGCGGACGCCGGCGATACGCGCCGGCAGCTCCGCGAGCGCTTGGCTGCGCTGCTTGAGCTCGGGGATGCCGGCGTCACCGCTCAGCGGCAGCGCACCGTCACCGACGAGCTTCATCCCGTTGTATTGCGAGGGGTTGTGCGAGGCCGTGATCATTGCCCCGCCGTCCAGGCCACGCGAGGCGACGCCGAAATAGACCATCTCCGTCGGCACGAGACCGAAATCGACCGTCGACGCACCGGCGGCGGCGGCGCCCGCGGCAAATGCCTCGAGAAGGCCGCTCGATGAAGGTCGTGGGTCCATGCCCACGCCCAGAGTGGCTGCTCGCAGCTGCTGCGCCAGGGCGCACCCGATGCGCTCGGCGGCTTCCTCGTCGAGCTCCTGTGGATAGAGACCGCGTATGTCGTAGGCCTTGAAGATGCCGTCGGGGATAGTCATCAGCCCTCCCTGCCGCGTAGCTGTTCCTGGAACTGGATCGAGTTGTCGGGCAGTGAGGTCTCGGGGTACAGGCAGATCCCGCCGGCCAGACGATTGCCCGCTCCGACCACGCAGCCCTCACCGAGCACGGCGCTGCTCAACTGCGTGCCGGCGCCGATCGTGCTCTCGCGCCCCAGAACGCTCCCCTCCACCTGGGCATGAGCGCCGATCACCACGTGCTTCTGCACGACCGACTCGAGCACAGTCGCGCCCTCGGCCACAACGGACCCGGCGCCCAGCACGACGAGCGGGCCGACCCTGGCGCCGGCATCCACGCGCGCGCCGTCGCCGATGTAGCAGGGCGGCACGACGCGCGCCTGCGGGTGGACGTCGGCGGAGGAGGCGACGTACACGAACTGCTCGCCGAGCGCGTCCGCGACCCTTGTCTCCACAGTGCGCTCGAGGATGTCGAAGTGCGCCTGGAGATAGCTCTCGGGAGTCCCGATGTCACGCCAGTAGCCGTGGTCGACGTAGCCGTACAGCGACCCGGCTTGCGCCAGGCGCGGGAACACGCCGCGCTCGATCGAGAACAGGCGCCCGCGGGGGATCATCTCGAACACCTCGTGCTCGAGCACGTACACGCCCGCGTTGATGAGCGCCGTACCCTCCCACTCGCCGGGCTTCTCGAGGAAGCTCACCACGGCGCCGTCCTCTCCCAGCTCCACCAGCCCATAGCGCCGGGGGTCCTCGACCGGAGTGAGGACGATCGTGCCCATGCCGCCTTTGCCGGCGTGAAAAGCGGCCAGCGCCGACAGGTCGACATCGCTGAGCACGTCCCCGTTGAACACGTAGAAGCTGCCGGCGCCCAGCTTGGACTCGCAGTTGGCGATGGCGCCGGCGGTACCCAGCGGCTCGCTCTCGACGGCGTACTCGACGCGCAGACCGTAGTCGGCGCCGTCACCGATCTCGGCCTCGATGGCCTCGGCCAGGAACCCGGTCGAGAAGATAGCCCGCTCCACTCCATGGCGGGCCAGGTTGTCGAGGATGTAGGCGACGAAGGGCCGTTCTACGACCGGGGCCACCGGCTTGGGCACGCGCGAGGTGATCGGTCGCAGGCGCGCGCCTTCGCCACCCACGAGGATCACGGCCTGGCTGGGAGTCCCGCGCCGCGCGCTCATGCCATCGCCGGCATCAGCCCGACACCGGGACGGGACCGTTGACGCCGAGACCGATGCCTTCGTACTCGAAGCCGGCCGCGGCCGCGGCCGCCGGATCGATGAAGTTGCGCCCGTCGATGAGCAGCGGCCGCGCCATGACGGCCGCCGCGGCGCGCAAGTCGAGGCGGGCAAACTCAGGCCACTCGGTGACGAGCACGGCTGCGTCGGCCCCCTGCAGGGCCTCCAGCGGCTCATCGCAGATGGTGACGCCGGGGAACAGCGGGTGGTCGCCGGCGTCGATCATGGGGTCGCAGGCGCGCACCGTCACGCCCTCGTGGCGGAGTCTCCCCGCGAGGACGACGGAAGCGGCCTCGCGCAGGTCGTCGGTCTGCGGCTTGAACGTCAAGCCAAGCAGAGCGACCGTCTTGCCCCGCAGGCCGCCCAGCCGGTGCTTGAGCTTTCCGACCACGCGCCGCTTCTGCAGCGCGTTGACCTCGATGACGGCGTTGAGCAGCTGGAAGTGATAGCCCGTGTTGCCGGCCGACTGCTTGAGGGCCTGCACGTCCTTCGGGAAGCACGAGCCGCCGTACCCGATGCCGGCCTGCAGGAAATGGGGCCCGATGCGATGATCGAGACCCATGCCGAGCGCCACCGTGCGCACGTCCGCGCCCACCTGCTCGCACACATTGGCGATCTCGTTGATGAACGAGATCTTCGTCGCCAGGAAGGCGTTCGAGGCGTACTTGACCATCTCCGCGGTGGGCACGCTCGTGCGCACCACGTCGGTGTCGATGCCCCGGTAGAGCGCCTCGACGGCGTCGCCGTCCTCCTCGCGAAAGGCGCCGATGACGATCCGGTCGGGCTCCAGGAAGTCCTGGATGGCGGCGCCCTCGCGCAAGAACTCGGGATTGGAGGCGTAGCTCATGGCGGTGGCACCAAGCGCCGCGAGATCGGCCGTGACCTTCTCGCCGGTGCCCACCGGCACGGTGCTCTTCATGACCAGGAGGCGCTCGCCGCCGCGCTTGGCGATCTCCTTCGTGGCGTGCTCCACGCGCGAAAGATCGGCGTCTCCGGACGCAGAAGGCGGGGTGTCGACGGCGATGAGCAGGATGCGGCAGGCTTCCAGCAGCTCGTCGTACGAAGCGGTGAACGACAGACGCGAGCCGTTGTCGTCGATGAACTTGTCGAGGCCGGGCTCGTAGATGGGCACGTCGCCGTTCTTGAGACGCTCGATCTTGGCGGCATCGATGTCCATGCACACAACGTGGTGGCCGAGATGGGCGAAGCACACCGCCGAGACGAGGCCGACGTAGCCCGTGCCGACGACGCCTATCGGGGCAGCAGCGTCCATACTGGGGAGCACCTCCGTGTGGGTTCTGGGAGCGCGTGGTCCGAGCGGGAGTCTACCATAGGGATGGGCCTCGCCCCGGGCGACGCCGGCGCCTACCGCGCCAGCGTGCGCCCCACCAACAGCGGTCGCTATCGTCTCGCGTGGGCAGGGGTGGTCGCCAGCAGCGGCACGCCGGATCTCCGTGCAGTGACCCGCGGCGCGGCCGCGCCGCCCGGCTTCACTCCCCCAGAGCGAGCCCCAGCTCCTGCAAGCTGGCGGCGTCCGCAGGATTGAGCGCCAGCGCTCGCTTGAAGGCCGCGACGGCGGCGTCCTTACGCGCGAACGCTTTCAGCTGCAGCACTCCCAGCTGATAGTAGACCTCGAAGTTGTCCGGCTGCAGCCTCCGAGCCTCGCGCAGCGCGGCAAGCGCCTGCCGGTTTCGTCCCTCCTGCTGCAGCACGAGCGCCTCCGTGATCAGAGGGCTCACGGCCAGCGGGTCGAGGTCGGCCGCCCGACGGGTCCGCTGCAACGCCAGCTGGGAGTCGCCGTCGCCAGACGCCGCGAGCGCGGCGTTCTCCGCGCGCGCAGACAGGTACGGCGGGACCCAACTAAGGGCAAGAAGGACCAGTGCGACGGTCGCCACGGAGCGAAGCGGCCAAGTGGCTGCGCGCCGGCGCGGCGGCCGCGGGCC
>Ga0207931_1000326_pt1 | contig 17582 bp, 19 predicted proteins | sample NGESurdeep092012_2_FD_184478 | JGI IMG/M metagenome (GOLD analysis project Ga0207931, IMG submission 184478) | Arctic peat soil microbial communities from Barrow, Alaska - NGEE Surface sample 415-1 deep-092012 (SPAdes) | ecosystem: Environmental > Terrestrial > Soil > Wetlands > Peat ...
AATGGCTGTCTCGCTCTTTGCAGGGGTGGAGGAATCTCCCGGTGAGACAATAATATACAACGGCCGCAAGTTTAAGACTTACCGCGGTATGGGCTCGGTTGAGGCAATGCAGATGGGGTCAAAAGACAGGTACTTCCAGGATATGGAGGATGATATACATAAGCTTGTGCCTGAAGGCATTACAGCCCGTGTTCCCTATAAAGGCACACTGAACGAGGTTATCTACCAGTTCCTTGGAGGACTACGTTCAGGGATGGGTTACTGCGGTGCCCGCGACATCGCCACACTGAAGAGAGAGGGACGGTTTGTCAGGGTGACCAGCGCAGGTGTTGTTGAAAGCCACCCTCATGACGTCACAATTACCCGTGAAGCTCCAAACTACAGTCGTAAGATCAACGAATACTGATGACACGCACATTGGCAATATTAATTTTTCTTGCCCTGGCAGTCTCGTGCAACAGGGTTAAAAATGAACCTGAACGCCTTGCCGTCGCACAGGCCGGCGACAGGGTACTTTATTTTGACCAGATACCTGCCGTGCTTGTCACACCTGACATGAATGAGACTGACAGCATCTCGGCAGTAAAGAGTTATATCCGGCGCTGGGCACGAAAGGAGCTGATGTCGATGAGAGCCGAACAGAACCTGACAGCTGAATACAAGAATGAAGTGAACAGGCAGCTCGCCGAGATGAGAAATAATCTGCTGATTTACCAGTACCAGCAACAGATGATCATCCAGAAGATGGATACCACCGTTACTGACAGCGAGATGGAGAACTATTATATAAGCAACCTGAACACTTTCTCCCTGACAACGAACCTGGTAAAGGCATTGTTCATCAAAATTCCCCTGACCACCCCTGATATTGAAAAAGTCAGAAAGCTTTACAAATCATCCGTTCCGGAGGAGATGGGCGAGCTTGAGGATTACTGCAATAAGTTCGCTCTGCGTTATGACGATTATAACGACGCCTGGATACCCTTCACACAGCTCCTTATGGAAGTACCACTTGAATGCGAGAACCAGGAACAGTGGCTGGCAAGGAACAGCGCGGTAGAGCTCAGGGATGACAAATTCGCTTATTTCATTGTGATCAGGGAATACAGACTGCGAAACAGCGTTGCCCCGTTCGAATACATCAAAGGGCAGGTGAAGACTATTATACTTAATAACCGCAGGAATGATTTCCTGCAAAAACTTGAAGACGGTATTTATAATGAGGCAGTCAGTAACAGTACACTGAAAGTCTTTTAAGGACCAACATAAAACATGAAAATCAGAATTTTAATATTAAGTGCGCTGCTGATGCTGGCAGGGTACAGTGCTGCCGGTCAGCAGATAGTTGAATCAATTGTGGCTGTTGTCGGAAATGAGGTCATCTATCTCTCTGACATCGAGGGACAGGTGATGCAGATGAAAGCCGAGAGGGACCCCGCTCCTGTCGAAGAGCTTCGCTGCCGTGTGCTTGAAGACCTGATGGTACAGAAACTTTTTCTGGATCAGGCAAAGATTGACTCCATTGAGGTCTCACCTGATAATGTCGAGGCTGACCTGAACAGCAGGCTGACTGAATATATCCGTCGCGCCGGATCAGAGCAGGCTCTTGAGACATATTTCAACAAGAGCATGGCTGAGATAAAGAAAGATCTCCGTGAAATGCTGACAGACCAGTACATTGTGCAGGAGACACAGTCAACAATCGCCAAGAACATCACTGTTACACCTGATGAGATAAAAAAATACTATAACAGCATCCCAAAAGATTCACTGCCACTTGTTCCGCGAAAGGTTGAGTTCAGCATCATCTCCGTTGAACCTCCTGATATGGAAGAGAGCAAGGCTGAGGTGCGCCGGAAGCTTCTTGATCTGCGAAGCCGGATAATAAACGGCGAGAGCTTCAGTACTCTTGCTGTGCTCTATTCGGAAGATCCGGGCACAGCTTCCAAGGGTGGCGAGCTGGGATATGTTACAAGAGGCGAGCTGGCCAAGCCTTATGCCGAGGCAGCCTGGAGCCTCAAGAAAGGTGCCGTTTCCAAGATCGTGGAGACAGAATTCGGATTTCACATCATCCAGCTCATTGACAGGAAAGGGGAATTAGTGAACTCACGTCATATACTCATGAGGCCAAAGCTGACGGCAGAACAAACCGAGTGGGCCATCCTGAAACTTGACAGTATAGCTAATCTCGTCCGCATAGACAGCCTTACCTTTGAAAAAGCCGCTATGAGGTTTTCATCCGATAAAGCCACCAGGGTAAACGGAGGTAAGATGGTGCAGAAGAACCCTTCGGACCGAGTCACATGGTTCACACTTGATGAGCTTCCCAGGGAGATCAACCTTGTCGTTCGTGACATGAAGCTGGGAGAGATTTCCGAACCTTTTCGCACTACGGATGAAAAGGGTAACAGCCTTTATGTCATCGTAAGGCTTGATAACGAGATTCCACCGCACAGGATAGACATGCAGGAAGATTATAATTATCTGTCGCAGGCTGCCCTTAATGACAAGCAGGGAAAAGCTTACCAGGACTGGATAGCCCAAAAGGTCAAGAAGACTTATATACGGATAAGCGATGATTTCCGCGGCTGCGGCTTTCACTATAGCGGATGGCTCGAATAGGTCATATAGTAACCCGCAGATTTCCTTTCCTCTTTCTGCTTCTTTTCATTTTTGTGCTGCCGTATAAGGCTGTCGCGCAGGAGGTTCCGGTTCGCCACAAGGTTGAGATACTTCACTCTGACGAAATGCAGTATGACCGCATGGCTGACCGGTCGCGTAATAAGCTTAATGGCAACGTCAGCCTTAAGCACAATGACATGTATATGACATGCGACAGTGCATGGTATTATGATGAAACAAACCAGGTCTTTGCCTTCAGCAACATTCATATAAGGCAGGGTGATACCATAAATATCTGGGGTAACTATCTGTCCTACAACGGAGACACTGGCAAAGCCGTGATAACTGACAGTGTGGAGCTGGCCGACAAAGAAACACATCTCTACACCCGCAAGATAGACTACGACGTCAACACCCAGGTAGCCAACTATGACGACGGCGGGCGCATCATAAACGGCGAGAACACACTTACAAGCATCATTGGCATATACTATGCCGACCGTAAGATGATGTATTTCCGCGATAGCGTCAAGATCGTTAACCCTGATTTCGTAATGCATGCCGACACCATGCGATACGATACCTATAATGAGATCGTCTGGTTTGAAGGTCCTACGGAAACCGTTGGTGACAGTATTTACATCTTCTGCGAGAGAGGGTGGAGCGACACAAAAAACGATGTCTCAAGACTGATGAAAAACGCTGTCCTCGACAACCGCCAGCAGAGGATTACCGGAGATACTCTCTGGTATGATGAGAAAAACGGTCACGGAGAAGGTTTTGGCAATGTCACTATTGCTGATACTTCAAACAACGTCATTTGCGGCGGAAACTACGGATGGTACTTCAAGCGGCCTGAGAAGTTTCTTCTGACACGTACTCCATGGTTCAAAATGTTTTCCGATAATGATACCATTACTCTCAGAGCTGACACTCTCAGGGCAATGCCGCTGACTGACACCTTAGGCGTAGACCACAGGCTGCTGAAGGCGTTCTATCGTTGCACTATCTTCAGCAGGGAGTTACAGGGGAAATGTGACTCATTATCTTACTCGTTCATGGATTCGGTCATCAGGCTTTATGATGACCCTGTCGTATGGTCGCGTGAGAATCAGCTCTCCTCTGACTCCATCGCTCTCTTCACCCGCGACCGCAAAGCAGATCATATGGAGCTTTATAATTCAGCCTTCGTGGTCAGCTCGGTGGATACTGCCCGCTTTGACCAGATCAGCGGAAAGAACCTGTCGGGATACTTCGTTGAAAATAAACTGCACCGGATCAAGGTGACAGGCAACGGTGAAGCAATCTACTATGTGGTTGACGGAAAAAAGCTTATAGGAGTGAACAGGGCAAAAAGTGCCAGCATTGAGATTTACATTGAAGACGGTAAGATTACAGAGATCTACCAGAACCAGAGTCCTGACGGCACTCTTGACCCGCCGTTGAAAAAACCGAATAGTGAAATGAGGCTTGATGGCTTCCGCTGGCTTCCGCATCTGCGTCCCGCAAGAGGAGCATCTGAAGTACACAGAATGCCTCTAGTGCCTGGAGTTAAGGATGAAAAAGTACTTTAGGCACTTTAGCTCACTTTAGGCACTCCCAACTTATTTAGTATTCGTCTTCGTTGAAGAAAAAGTCTTCTTTTGAAGGATAGTCAGGCCAGATATCTTCAATACCCTCATAAATATCTCCTTCGTCTTCTATCTCCTGCAGGTTTTCTATGACTTCCATAGGGGCACCTGACCTAATTGCAAAGTCAATGAGCTCATCCTTGGTTGCTGGCCAGGGAGCATCTTCGAGTTTTGACGCTAATTCAAGTGTCCAATACATTTTTTTGAAAGATTTGTATTACCTTCCTTAAAGTCCGCAAATATAAAATTATTTAGAATAAAAAAAGAGTGACCTGACTTTTTTATCTATTATTTTGATTTTTTGTCAGGCATCCACTTAATCTCTTCTGTATCTGTATTATAACTAAGACACCGGGCAAGCACGAAGAGATAATCGGATAGTCTGTTCAGGTATTTGATGATTTCCAGGTCTACTTTTTCCTCCTGATTGAGGCGAAGGAGTGCACGTTCTGCTCTCCGGCAAACGCAACGGGCAATATTACAATTTGCAGCATCAGGATGCCCTCCCGGTAAAATAAATGAATTCAGAACAGGAAGACGGGCTTCCATATTGTCAATTGAGTGTTCAAGAAATAATGTAGCCTCGTCAGTTATTTTTTCGGACGGCTCCGCAGACGGATCCGTTGCTATTACTGAACAGCATGACATGAGCACGGACTGTATTCTGATGAGTTCATCAGTGCTGATGCAGTTCTGTTGTGTGCTGCGCAGCAATCCTATCCATGCAATGAGTTCATCAACGGTGCCATAGGCTTCGATGCGGGGGTGATGCTTGGGAAGCCTTATTCCGCCAATGACAGAGGTCTCTCCACTGTCGCCTGTTTTAGTGTATATCTTCATCTGCAGGCAATGAAGTACAGCTAATTCCTTTTTACTTCTATGCGGTTCTCGTTGACATAATCGGCTGACACCTCGCCGTCCATCAGCTTTATGATGCGGTGAGCATGACGGGCGATATCCTCCTCATGGGTCACAACTATCACCGTGTTGCCAAGCTCGTGTATCTTGTCAAGCAGTCCCATGATGTCAAATGATGTCTTGCTGTCAAGGTTACCTGTCGGTTCATCGGCAAGGATTATTGAAGGTTTGTTCACCAGTGCCCTTGCAATGGCAACCCTCTGACGCTGTCCGCCGGATAACTCATTGGGTTTATGGGTCATCCTGTCACCCAGCCCTACTTCATCAAGGGTTTTTCTGGCATGATCTTCCCTCTCATGGCGGGGCACACCGGCATAGATGAGAGGCAGCGTTACGTTCTCAAGTGCTGTATACCTCGGCAGAAGGTTAAAGGTCTGGAAGACAAACCCTATCTCCTTGTTACGTATCTCAGCCAGGTGGTCATCTTCCATCTTGCTGACGTCGGTTCCGTTAAGGATATACTGTCCTTTTGTGGGTGTATCAAGGCAGCCCAGGAGGTTCATCAGCGTTGACTTGCCGGACCCTGACGGGCCCATGATGGCAACATATTCGTTCCTGTTGATGGTGAGTGACACTGAGCGGAGGGCACGTACTATTACTGTTCCGACCTGATAATTCTTTACTATCTCGTGTATCTCTATGACCTTGTCCATGCCTGTAATGTTAAAGTTCCGAAATTAGTTCAAATTACTCTATTAATATGTTATGCACTTGTTATTTTTTGTTAATACCTGATGCGGTACCTGCCCGGTGTCAGGCTACGTAAGCGGAAAATAATTCCCAGACGCAGTGTCTCCATTGTAGCCGGTGCTACACCTGAAGCTACCAGTGACTGCCAGGCAAGGTACATCTCTTTTGTCAGGTGGATATCATCCAGTACTATTATCATCTCCTCTCCCATTTCAGTAATTTTTCGGACATACTCTGTCATTGCCGGTCCCCTGTGATTACCGTCAATGAAAGCGAAAGATATTCTCTGTCCCTCCTTTTTCAGACTATCCAATGCTGTGGCGAATTCCATATTCATGACCACAGCGTTTGATGCTCCGTGTCGAATGAGGTTACCGCGCGCAATTTCTGCCAGCGCCGGGCATCCCTCCACTGTCATTACCTTCCTCTCAGGGGCCGCCAGAGCCATGGCAAGAGCCGATATTCCAAGAGATGTGCCAAGTTCCAGAATAATTCCCTTCTCCATGCTCCATGCTCCATGCTCCATGCTCTGAACTCTTAGCTGCTTACCCTGTACCCTGTACTCTGCGCCTTGCACTATCCTTGAAAGCAATTCTGCCTCTCTCCTCGGTACTGCGGTGGTCCTTGCAATCTCAGCAACACACCGCTCCTCTCCTGCTTTCGTCACAGAACCTGTCCCGAGATCCGTCACCCTTACGCGCCTCGTGTCAGAGAGCATTTCCCTGCGGAGATCCCTGGTATGTTTCATAATGTTTCCGTCAGTTTTGCCACTGACCACTGTAGTCAGAAAATCAAATGCATAGGGACTATGCACCCCGTGGCCCGCAGTACTGCCGGCAGTAAGGAGATGTCTGAAATAGGCAACAGCGGGGTATAAGTTCATTTCTTCGGACAAGTCATTTGAAAGCAGTCCAAATTTAAGTATTTTCGGTGAGTATCTTTTTTGCTTCTCCTGATGTCTGAACTGCTTGATACAGAGATAAAATTCCTTCCGGGAGTGGGCCCGAAGAGGGCTGAGCTTCTATCAGAAGAGGCTGATATCCATACTTTCAGGGACCTTGTCAGTTACTTCCCTTACAAGTATGTCGACAAGACGCGTTTCTACACTGTCAGTGAGCTTGATACCGACATGCAATATGTGCAGTTAAAGGGAAAGATACGCCGCTTCTCTACCGAAGGTGGCGGTACAGCAAAGCGTCTGACTGCGGATTTTTACGACGAAACCGGGATGGTCAGGCTTGTCTGGTTCAAGGGGCAAAGATGGGTGCTCAACGCCTATAAACTCGAAAAAGAGTATATTATCTTTGGCAAACCGACACTCTTCAGCGGCTCCTTCAATATTGTTCACCCTGAAATAGAAGAGGTGGAGAAGAAGGCATCGAGGGTCAGCTCTGCATACGAAGCGCAGTACAATACTACCGAAAAGATGAAGGATCACTTCCTTCATTCAAAGGCGATAGCCAAGCTGATGGCGACGGCATTCTCCCAGCCATCGCTTCGCTTTGCGGAAACACTTCCTGAATCAATCACGGGGGCGATGAAGCTGATGAGCCTTTCTGATGCCATGTTCCGGATCCACTTCCCCGATTCGAATAATGACATCGAAAACGCACGCTTCAGACTCAAGTTTGAGGAACTGTTCTATATACAGCTGAACCTGCTGCGCTACAAAGGAATCAGGACCAGAAAAACACATGGTTTCCTCTTCTCCGTTGTTGGTGACAGACTTAATTCCTTTTATAAAAACAACCTTTCTTTTTCCCTGACGGGAGCTCAGAAGAGGGTTATACGTGAGATACGCACCGATCTTGGCAGCGGCAAACAGATGAACAGGCTGCTGCAGGGTGATGTGGGCAGCGGCAAAACCATGGTTGCGCTGATGAGCATGCTCATCGGGGCAGATAACGGCTACCAGAGCTGCCTGATGGCACCGACGGAAGTGCTTGCCATTCAGCATTTTAATTCTATAAGCCACTTCATCCGGGGCATTGATGCGGAAGTAGCCCTTCTGACCGGCTCGACAAAGCGCAGCGAACGTACCCGCATTGAGAAGGGGTTGCTTGACGGAAGCATAAGCATCCTGATCGGAACGCATGCCCTGATAGAAGAGAACGTTAAATACAGGAACCTCGGGTTGGTGATCATTGACGAGCAGCACCGCTTTGGTGTGGCGCAGAGGGCGAAGCTGTGGCAGAAGAGCGACTGTCCGCCGCATGTGCTGGTGATGACTGCGACACCTATACCGCGCACCCTGGCGATGACACTGTACGGCGACCTCGATGTATCTGTCATTGACGAGATGCCTCCGGGACGCAAGGCAATAAAAACGATGACCTTTACTGATGCCGAGCGCGAGAAGGTGTTTGGCTTCATGCGGCGGCAGATTGAGGAAGGAAGACAGATATATGTTGTTTACCCGCTCATAAAGGAGTCTGAATCACTTGATTACAAGGATCTTGAAGACGGGCTGGAAAGCATGGCACGTGCTTTTCCTCCACCGCAGTATTGCATCAGCGTCGTTCATGGACGTATGACCCCGCGCGATAAGGCGATTTCTATGAACCTCTTCCGCAAGGGCCAGGCGCATATCATGGTGGCGACCACGGTGATAGAGGTAGGTGTTGACATTCCCAATGCCAGCGTCATGGTGGTTGAGAGCGCTGAGCGCTTCGGGCTTTCACAGCTGCACCAGTTGCGTGGACGGGTGGGTCGCGGTGCCGACCAGTCGTTCTGCATACTTATGACCTCACACAGGCTGTCTGCTGATGCTGCTGAGCGCATTAACACCCTTATTGCGACAAATGACGGCTTTGAGATCGCCGAGGCCGACCTGCGCATGCGCGGTCCTGGCGATCTGGAGGGCACCCAGCAGAGCGGCATGGCCTTTGACCTGAAGATCGCTGACCTTGGCAGAGACGGACAGATACTCAACCTGGCACGGTCGCGCGCAGAGGAGATCCTTGCCAACGACCCTGACCTTGAAAGCAGCGACAACAAGGTGCTTAAAGCCGGCCTGAAGAGACTGTTCGGGAAAAAGTTCACATGGAGCGAAATAAGCTAAAGGGTTGTCTGTTATCTGTTTTCGGTCACTACTGCCTACTGCCTATTGCCTAATGCCTTTAATAATAATGACAATTGTTTTGTTTAAAGTCCTTACAATTCCTTAAAATTGCCGGTTAATTTTTTTCCTTATGCCGCAAGGTGAAACAATCACTCATGAAGGAATAGTCCTTAAGGCCCCGGGCAATGGCACCGCTGATGTAGAGATAGTGACTGGCAGCGCCTGCTCTGGATGCCGTGCTAAGTCAACCTGCTCACTTGGTAACACTGATGTCAGAACAATCACCGTCAAAAGTGACGCAAAACTTAATCCGGGCGACAAGGTCACGGTGGAGATGGAACAGTCTCAGGGCTTTCGTGCCCTGGCTATCGGTTATGTGATACCTTTCCTCGTATTGATTGCGGCGTTTGCAGCCTTAACGATTGCAGGAGCAGGTGAACTTGGTGCAGCCCTCCTCTCTTTTGCCGCCCTGGCAGTATATTACTTTGTTGTCTGGCTCCTGAGGGGCAGGATTGATAAGAAGTTTGAATTCAAAATAAAGGTCTGACAGATGAGTTCCACTGTTTTGTTAACTGTCATCATGCTGAGCGTCCTCGGTTTGTTCTCAGCGGTGATATTGTATTTTGTAGCGCAGAAGTTCAAGATCATCGAGGACCCTCGCATAGACCTGGTTACTGAGGCACTACCCGGGGTAAATTGCGCCGGTTGCGGCTTTTCCGGCTGTCGTGCACTGGCAGAAGCCATTGTCAAATCAACGTCATTTGAAGGACTGAACTGTCCGGTAGGCGGCGCCGAGACAATGGGCAAAGTCGCTCTCATCCTCGGCCGCCAGCCCGTGGCGGTTGAACCTAAGGTGGCAGTGCTGCGCTGCCAGGGATCTCCTGACAACTGTGTTCGCACATCATTTTATGACGGTGCAACAAACTGCCGCGTTGCTCATGCACTCTACGGCGGAAACACAGGATGCCACTACGGTTGCCTGGGATCCGGTGACTGTGTCATATCGTGCAAGTTTGACGCAATGTATATGGATCCTTTAACACAGCTGCCGGTGATCATTGACGAAAAATGTGTTTCCTGCGGCGCCTGCGTCAAGGCCTGTCCGCGTAATATAATCGAGCTTCGGAAACGAAATAAGAAAGACCGAAAGATTTATGTCTCCTGCGTCAACAAGGATAAGGGCGGGCCTGCAAGAAAAGCCTGCAAGGTGGCATGCATAGGATGCGGAAAATGTGTCAAGGTATGTCCGTATGAAGCTATAACCATGGCCGACAACCTTGCCTTCATTGACTCATACAAGTGCAAGCTGTGCCGCAAATGCGCCACAGAATGTCCTACCGCGGCCATCCTGGAAATCAACTTCCCCGTTAAAGAGGAAAAACCTGCCGAACCTGCCGAAGCAGTGGCTAACTGATAACAAGCTTATAACCAGATAATTAATTATAATCGTGTTCAAGACATTCCCAAAAGGCGGCATTCATCCGCCTGATAACAAGCTCACAGCCGATAAGCCCATTATGGTCTTACCCCTGCCATCCCAGGTCACGGTGCCGGTCTCGCAGCATATTGGCGCTCCGGCAACGCCTGTGGTCGAGAAAGGTACTGCGGTAAAGACGGGACAGATCATTGCCCTGGCAAAAGGTTTTGTCTCTGCCAATATCCATTCCCCGGTATCGGGCAAGGTGAACAAAATTGAGCCTGTGACAGATACCACAGGTTACAAGCAGATGGCTGTAATGATAGATGTCGAAGGCGACGAATGGATTGAGACGATAGACCGCACCAACACTCTCGTCAGGGAGGTCACTTTGACTCGTGAACAGATCATTGAAAGGTGCCAGCAGTGCGGCCTGGTAGGTCAGGGAGGAGCTACCTTCCCTACACATATCAAGCTGACCGTTCCGGCCGGCAAAAAATGTGACCTTATCATCATCAACGGAGTGGAGTGCGAGCCTTACCTGACCTCCGATCACAGGCTGATGCTTGAGAAAGGTCCCGAGGTGCTCACAGGTGCAACCATCATCATGAAGGCACTCGGTGTTGAAAAAGCGATAGTAGGAATAGAGGCGAACAAGCCGGATGCAATAAATCACCTTACAGTTCTTTCTAAAGATTTCAAAGGTGTCACAGTACAGCCGCTGAAGGTCAAGTACCCTCAGGGAGGTGAGAAACAGCTCATTAAGGCATGCACCGGACGCGAGGTGCCCTCAGGAGGCCTTCCACTCGATGTGGGTGTCGTTGTTCAGAATGTTGGGACCGCCTTCGCCGTTTATGAAGCTGTTCAGAAGAATAAGCCTCTGATAGAGAGAGTGGTGACCGTCACCGGGAAGTCAGTCAGTAACCCTGGCAATTTCCTTGTAAGGATAGGCACACCAGTCACAAGTCTTATCGAAGCTGCCGGCGGCATGCCGGACGACACCGGTAAGGTAGTCAACGGAGGTCCGATGATGGGTAAGGCTCTTGCCATGACTGACGTACCTGTTACTAAAGGTACATCAGGAATAATCCTCTTCCCTGATGATGAAGCACATCGCAGTGAGGTGATGCCGTGCATCAGATGCGGCAAGTGCTCATCGGTATGCGCTATGGGGCTTGAACCGTACCTCCTGGCTGCGGCCTCTGAGAAGAGTATGTGGGAGAAGGCTGAAAAAGAAAAGATCACTGACTGCATGGAGTGCGGTGCATGTTCATATATATGCCCGGCAAAGAGACCGCTGCTTGATTATATCAGACTGGGCAAGACGACAGTGATGCGCATGGCACGGGAACGAATTACGAAATAGCAGTAAAACAATGAATAACATCCTGAACGTTTCTCCCTCACCCCACCAGCAAAGTCCTGAGACGACACGCAAGCTGATGTACGGAGTGGTGATCGCCCTTTTGCCGGCGCTGGCAGCATCAATATACTATTTTGGGGTCGGAGCAATAATTGTCACTCTCACCTCGGTGTTCTCATGCGTCGCTGTAGAGTATATTGTATCGAAATATATCCTTAAGGTAAAACCGTCAGTATCAGATGGCTCTGCCATTGTTACAGGACTTCTTCTGGCATTTAATGTACCGTCAAACCTGCCTGTACATATTATCATCATTGGAGCGATAATCGCCATAGGCGTAGCTAAGATGACCTTCGGAGGACTGGGCAACAACCCATTCAACCCGGCCCTTGTGGGAAGGGTCTTCCTGCTGATATCATTTCCTGTACAGATGACCAGCTGGCCGGTGCCCTCAGGATTTAAGACCGGTTATACCGATGCTGTCACCGGTGCGACACCTCTGGGCTTACTTAGCGAGGGTGTGAAAAACGGCGAGACTGTCTCAGCCATAATGGATAAGGTGCCTTCGCATATGCAGATGTTCTACGGCCACATGGGAGGATCATTGGGTGAGGTTGCCGCCCTGGCGCTCATCATCGGAGGTATTTACCTGCTCTGGAAAAAGATCATTACTTGGCACATCCCGGTCTCCATCCTTCTAACTGTAGTAATATTTACAGGTATACTCTGGCTGGCAGACCCGGTAAAATTTGCTGATCCGGTATTCCATCTGCTTACAGGAGGACTTATGCTGGGAGCAATCTATATGGCCACCGATTACGTGACCTCTCCCATGACGCACAAGGGAATGATAATTTACGGCATCGGGATTGGTATTATAACTGTGCTGATCCGAACCTTTGGCGCATACCCCGAAGGTGTGTCATTTGCAATACTTATTATGAATGCTTTTGTCCCGCTTTTAAATCTGTACATCAAGCCGCGCAGGTTCGGAAAGGAGGTGAATAATGGCTAAGATGCAATCGACACTCAGGAACATGGTGATGTCTCTGACACTCATCTCACTGTTCGCTTCCGCTGCTCTGGGATTTGTCTATGAACTCACAAAGGAACCGATAGAGATCTCATTGCTGAATAAGAAGCTTGACGCCATAAAGCAGGTTGTGCCCGAGTTCACCAATAATCCGAATGAGGAGATGTTCAAGCTGCCAACAGGTGAAGGTGACAGTCTTGAGGTCTACCCCGCAAAGAAAGGTGAAGAAGTTGTCGGATATGCAGTTAAATCATATACGAACAAAGGATTCAGCGGCTACATAGGTTTCATGGTTGGTTTTAAGCCGGACGGTACCATATATAATATAAATATCCTTGAACAGAAAGAGACTCCCGGGCTGGGAACCAAGATGGTTCCTGAGGGAACACCTGATAAACCTTCTTTCAAGGATCAGTTTAAGGAGAAGAATCCGTCTACCTTCGCCCTTAAGGTAAAAAAAGATGGAGGACCTGTTGATGCAATCACTGCTGCAACGATCAGTTCAAGGGCATTCTGCGACGGTATTCAGAGAGCTTATAACACATTTGAGAAAGGAGGACTGAAATGAGTCAGTTTACAAACTTCACAAAGGGTTTCCTGAAAGAGAATCCCATCCTGGTGCTGGTACTGGGCACCTGCCCTACCCTTGCTACTACTTCTTCAGCAATCAATGGTATGGGAATGGGACTGGCGACCACCTTCGTATTGATCGGCTCAAATGTCTTTATCTCATTGCTGAAAGATGTCATTCCTGACAAGGTTCGTATTCCTGCCTTCATAGTGGTGATTGCTACTTTTGTGACTATTGTCGACCTTGTCATGCAGGCTTTTGTTCCTGCTCTGTATGCCACGCTGGGAATATTCATCCCTCTGATTGTAGTAAACTGTATTGTCCTGGGTCGTGCCGAGGCTTATGCCAGCAAGAACACCGTATGGTCCTCATTTGTTGACGGGGCCGGAATGGGGTTAGGCTTTACATTCGCACTGGGTGTTCTGGGGACCATCAGGGAGATACTGGGCAGCGGCTCTGTGTTCGGACATAAATTCATTGAAGGAGACGGTATCCTGGTGTTTATTCTGGCACCGGGAGCTTTCATGGCTCTCGGGTACCTGATAGCCATCGTCAATAAGATAAACAAGGCAAATAAAGCATAAGGAGGAACGGAAATGGAATATATACTTCTGATCATCTCTGCCATTCTGGTCAACAACGTTGTACTTGCGCAGTTTCTAGGCATATGCCCGTTCCTGGGTGTCTCCAATAAAGTAAGCACAGCAATGGGTATGGCAGGTGCAGTGGTCTTTGTGATCGTACTGGCTACTATGGCAACATATCTGGTCTACACTTATGTGCTTATACCTCTCGGGATAGCATTTATGCAGACGATCACGTTCATCCTTGTGATTGCTTTTCTTGTACAGATGGTGGAGATAATACTGAAGAAGATAAGCAGGCCGCTTTACCAGGCTTTGGGCATCTTTTTACCGCTCATCACAACCAACTGTGCTGTCCTGGGCGTTGCACTCCTTGTCATCAAGAAGGATTATAACCTGGTCACCGGCATTATCTATGGAGCTGGCACTGCAATTGGTTTCGGCCTTGCACTGATAATACTGGCAGGCATAAGAGAGCAGATGGAACTGGTGAATATACCCAAAGGGATGCAGGGTGTGCCTATCTCACTGATTACTGCAAGCATACTGGCTCTTGCGTTCATGGGTTTTGCAGGTCTGGTATAAGCATTGAAAGTTGTGAAAAATATCAGCCGTCATGGTCATGCCCTGACGGCTTTTTCGTTTTTGCTGTCATTTCAGTCGAATTTACTTGTTTTAGTTCTCCTTTTTCTATAAATTTCCATGTTTGCATTTACATATCTTCTGTCAGTCCGAGAAAGCAGGAATTGTTGGAATTTGTGAATAACTTTTATTGGGACTGACCAAACGGAGGTTTTCATATTATTTATATCGATTTTATTGATAATCAAATTCATGCATGTTAAATGATGCGCAAGGCATGGAGCATGCGGCATGGGGGAAGGGATTATTTTAACAGGTAATCTGTAGCGACGCCCGATCCGGGCGTCGTGTTGGTCATGGCCGGAAAGGTTTCAGACTTAATGGCGAATTGAATATCGAATAAGAATTAACGATTTAGGATTTTTGATGTTACTGAAATACTTACATGACTGTATCTTTTTTTTTGTTTTTCAAAAAATGTACTTATTTTTGTACCTGATTAAGTACGTATCAAATGAAAGCCGCCAATTACACAGAATTCCGTAAGGATCTGAAAGAGTACCTCGACTGTGTCGAGGAGAATAATGAAACCCTGGTCATAAAAAGAGGAAGTGGTAAAGGAGCTGTACTTATCTCGCTTGACGAATACAACTCTATCATGGAGACACTTCATCTTCTGAGTTCAAAAAAGAATGCCGGGAGGCTATTCGAGTCTATTGATCAGATGAACTGCAGCATTACAGTAAAGGGTGATCTGATTGAAGAATGAAGCGGATCATCTTTTCAAAGAATGCATGGGACGATTATCTCTCATGGCAGGGTGGTGATAAGAAAATCTTAAAGAAGATTAATTCATTGATACGGGAGATTCAATCAACCCCCTATGAAGGTATCAGCAAGCCGGAACCACTGAAGCATGACCTGGCAGGATTATGGTCGAGAAGAATTGACAGGGAACACAGGCTGGTTTATCGTACTGAAGGAGATGACGTATTAATCTACGCCTGTCGTTTCCATTACGACAAGTAAGAGCAAGGGGAGGCAATTTATTATGAATCCAGAAATTGAAAGGCTTTCCGGGAAAAAACTGGTCGGGCACAGTATGGTAATGACTTTTTCCGATAATAAGACCCATGAATTATGGAGTGGTTTTATGCCCAGGCGGAAAGAAATCCTTAATCACATCGGTACGGACCTTTATTCTATTCAGATTTACGCTCCCGGATTTTTCGAGAATTTTGATCCGGATGCAAGGTTTGAAAAATGGGCAGCTATCGAGGTAACAGACTTCAGCAAAATTCCTGATGGACTTGATGCTTTTATATTGCCAGGCGGTCTTTATGCTGTTTTCCTCTATAAAGGAGCGGCAAGTTCGGCAGCTTCGACATTCCGGTATATTCTTGGAACATGGTTGCCAAATTCCGGATACATTTTGGACAACAGACCTCATTTCGAAATCTTGGGAGAAAAATATAAAAATGAGGATCCTGATTCAGAAGAAGAATTATGGATTCCTATAGAACATAATTCTAACGCCACGACCTGAAATCTCGTTGTATGACATTGTTCTCCGGCTCTGCGGACCAAAATGATAAAACATTTTCTTTAGAATGTCTCTGGCCGGTTTGTTCCCGGCTGGTAAATGATAAAAGCTCAGGATTATAAATATTTTAATCTGAATTCAAGTCAAAAAATCCTATAATGTTAATCGCTGCATGTTATGACTACAATTATTGCCGAAAGGGTAACACACGACAGTGGAATTCGTGTCGCCCTCAAGTTCCCATTTGACCAGGAGGTAACAGACCTGGTCAGAAAGCTGCCAGATGCCAGATGGAGCAACCGCATGCACTGCTGGCACATTGCCGACAGCGAGGATGTCATCACTCTCCTTCTCAAGACGCTGAGCAGGAATGCTTTTGTTGATTATACGGCTTTAAGAAGAAAGGATCTTGCTGAGAGGGTAAGGGGGATAAGAAATGAGAGACAGGATGCTAATTCAAAAGCCAGGTCGACAGAAAGGGCCCCGCTTAAGGATTTAGCAGATGCCAAAAATGAGCAGGGAGAACCGATTGTATCTCCAGGCGTGCTGAGTAAAAAGGGGAAAGCCGACATTGCGGAATACAAACTATGGCTGGAGGCTCACAGATATCCACCGACTACAGTCAGGACCTATTCCTCGATGATGGAAGCTTTCTTGAGGTTTGTTTCCCCCAGGGAGGCTCCAGAATGTAACACTGATGACCTAATAAGGATGGTAAATGAATATATTTTACCTAGAGGATTAAGCTATTCATTTCAGAATCAGCTCATCAGTGCAGTCAAAAAATTCTACAAGGAAATTTGTCGTGAAATCATTGACCCCGGTACCTTTTCCCGGCCCCGTACCCTCCATAAGCTGCCAAATGTACTGAGCAAGGAAGAGGTTAAGCAGATACTGGCTGCACCAATGAATGAGAAACACAGGGTAATATTAAGTGTGATTTACGGTTGCGGTCTAAGGCGCAGTGAAGTAATAATGTTGGAGCCCCAGGATATTGACCGTGACCGCATGCTACTCAGCGTCAGGCAGTCGAAGGGATTCAAGGACAGGGTGGTCCCTGTATCTGCAAAGCTGGTCAAGATGGTTGATGAGTATTTGAAGAGGTACAGACCTGTAGTTTATGTGTTTGAGGGTCAATATCAGGGAACCAATTACAGTGCAACCAGTATTGAGAAAGTTTTCAGGATGGCCTGTGAGAAAGCAGGGATAAAGAAGAACATCACGTTGCACGGATTGCGTCATTCGTATGCAACTCACTTGTTGGAGGCAGGTACGGATTTAAGGTACATTCAGGAATTGCTGGGGCATAAAAGCAGCAAGACCACGGAAATTTACACGCATGTCACCGAAAAGAGTATTCAGAAGATCCGTACTCCTTTTGACGATCTGTAGCATAAAAATGAAGCAACCGATAAATCCACCTCAGGTGCACAATACACCCTATTTTAGCAAAATAAGCCTACCTTTAGTACACATATAAACGAGTTGATGTGCAATGCCTTCCCACGATTTTATGGGGTTATACGGTGTTTTTTCGGGCTTCACTCCTGATATCAATAGCGAGGCT
>Ga0207931_1000328_pt1 | contig 17576 bp, 26 predicted proteins | sample NGESurdeep092012_2_FD_184478 | JGI IMG/M metagenome (GOLD analysis project Ga0207931, IMG submission 184478) | Arctic peat soil microbial communities from Barrow, Alaska - NGEE Surface sample 415-1 deep-092012 (SPAdes) | ecosystem: Environmental > Terrestrial > Soil > Wetlands > Peat ...
GCTTTTTCTTTCTCCAGACTCAAATCTTGGCTGGATCTTTTCCAGAAGGGGCACATTTTACACTTGAGGTTGCAGTTGTACGTTAGCTTGTGTCCGCAGAACAGCGGAGCCCTTACTCCCAGCGAGTTAGAGATTAGCCCTCGATATAGCCTCAGACCTAGTCGCAACGTTTCCCTGTAGGCGCTTGCGTGATTTTCTGTGTTAGTATACTGGGTTGCCCGTCTCATTTTCTAGGTCATGTGTGTTTGTGGATCTATATAATAAAAACAAGCTTGTTTTACTACACCAAAATGCGTTGTAATATTTTATAACCGAACCACAAGGGAATCATCACGGCAGAACCTATAGATGCAATACGGGCGATTCACAACGCTTCAGGATTGACATGGAGCATATGGATGCTGCAGCGTTCGACGCGGCATTTGACGAATTGAGTACATCGTATTCTGCACACCCCCTCTCATTGGTTATATGTAAAATTGATCGGACTCTCTATTTCTCAACGTAGCGCTAACATAAGTTAATTGTTGTCGTTTTGGCTGCGAGATTTCGATTGTTATTCGGAGAGGCCATGTGCAATGCACTTTTTATGCCGTAACTCCAACAAGTTATGTCTTAAGTCGTAAACGAAGCCTTGAATCAAACGAAATCGAAAAAAGAAATAACGAGCTAAGAGATAAGGAATAGATTATAGGAAGCGAAAGTAGCAGTTCGTTACTTGTCTAATCCTCTTAGAGGATACCCAAAAAACGTAGAACTACGACTATGACTATAATCACGATAATAAGCCATACTAAGTCTCTGGCGCCCATATACCTAATCACCTCCTTTGATAGATATCGCCTCTAGTTAATAAATACACCACGATTAGCGCGGCATACCCTACTTTTGAAGAACAGGGTCACTCTCCCTATGTTGCAGTGGATAGAGAGGAATCTTGAGTATATATCGTTCGCACCCCATCAACTCGTTTCAAAATGGCTTGCAGCCGTTGAGAAGATTCGCTACAAGTCCCCCCTTCGTGATTCTGTCATTGTTGTTTATGACTGGATTATTGATGGGCCGCGCAATTCAAAGGGCGAACTTTTCGATGACAACGCATTTGTGTGCAGCTTCAATCGCGTCATTTTTGACACATATCTGCGCTCTCAGGTGAAACGACAACACTGGGAACAAAGCGGCGTTTTTTTCTGCATATATCTTTCTCTTCGATCGATTTTTCTTTCACCAAAGCGACGTTTCAGCCCTAAATCTTATATCTCGGTAACGAACAATTGAACGCAGGTAAAACGCATGAAAGGAAGAGAATATCATGAGACTGCCTTCGTTGGTGTCGTAGGTAAAAACATCGAAACCGAAGGTGGAGATAAGCTAGGTAAAGCGACCGATGTCTTAATCACTAAAGGGACTAAAGAAATTGTGCTGAAGGTTTCCCAAGGTCTACTGAAGAGTGACATGGTCGTTCCGTGGTCGAAAGCGCTCAAGGTGACAGAAGATACAGTCGTTGTCTCCGACCGATATTACGAAGGCGAAGCTGAAGGCGAAGTAGAACTTCACTAGCGTTTGGCGTCCTTCGCTTTTTTTTCCAAAAGCTTATATATCGTTCAACCAAATCAACAGCGGAGGTGGATTCGTGGTAAGATTGTTCGGTTCGCGTTACGGCAGGTTTAGAAACCTTGCCTGGCTTTTTCTGGCAGTGGCAGTAATTCTCTTCGTACTGACTTTTCTAGGGATCGCTGGATTAACCTTAGCAGTGCTGCAGCCCCTTATCATCCTATTCGTGATACTGTTTGTCATAGTGCTAGTCGTTTCGTATATCTGAAATCCAGCAGTTTGGTAGCATCAATTGCTTGATGACCGCCCTAACAATGGCGCTTCCTTTTAGGGCGGCATAGTATCGTCTATTGGAAAGTATCCATGTGTAGTGCCCGTGCTTCTCTCCTATAAAGGATTGCCAAACACATAGAGAAGAATGACTAGGATAGCCCCTGGACTCCCTGCTATTGTGCTTATGATTAAGGTCACGTGCTCGGGAGACCTGACCACTCAATGTTTATTCAATGCCAGCGAATCGGTATGACCAACACCGAGGACGACGGCGAAGGCGACGAATGACCGATGGTACAAACGACGGCAACGAATTGCGCGAACTAGCGACGGAAAATAAGCAATCAAAAAGGCGTTGGGCGCGGGTACAGCGCAGAGAGCTGATAGAGTTCGTGATCGTCATTGGTATATTGGTAGTCGCCGCCGCGCTAATAGGGTATTTATTGATCTAGCAACACCCTCTTGATCCGCGTGGTATTATGCTACTTGTCTAATCATCTTAGACGATACCCAAATAACGCAGAGCCACGAATATAATTATCAGCACGATAATAAGCCATACTAAGTCCCTGACACCCGTATCCTTTATCACCTCCTTTTTATGATGGTCTCAAAAATATTGGGAATACTATTATATTAGTTTTAGCTCATTGTTGTCGTAGTAATATTCTCATCATCTTACGGGTATTTGGGCTCATATAAAAAGGAGAAAAAACCAAATCGCTCGTGGCAAGTTTGTTGATGCGCTGAAGGCGAGCGGGAGATAACGAGAAGAAAAGACACGGGAAGACTAGAAGAGAACGGCCAGTCAAAAACAAGAACGAGAAGCGTCGAGCAGAAAAACTACGGGGAGTCAACTTACGCAGGGAGGTTACGACGATGGTGGATATCGGAGATCTAAAAAAGAAGGGCAAAGAAGTTGTTGGTGACGTAGAGAAGAAGAAAAAGGAAATCGAAGGAGAAGCAATTAAGCAAAAGAAGATAGCTGAAGGAGAGGAAGAGAAACGACGTAGGCAGGAAGAAGTCGATACGGACTAATCCATTCGTGGCGTCCGGATGATTGAAAAAGAATAGATGACATTGGTTGATGGGCAAAACGCTTAAGATGGGATCGAAAGCGGGACCCGAACAGTATCCCTCCACGGATTTGCTCACGTATGCGATCACCGCCGAGCAGGCAGGGTTCGACTACATTGTCGACTGTTCGCCAGCGAGTTAAAAAATCGAAACCTTCTTTTAGATCTTGTTGTTAAGTTGGTGTTATGAGTCTCGGGAGCACAATAAGGTATTTAGTAGTTAATTCGATATTTGGCCTCATCATTCTGGCTTTGGCGAAATTTCTCGGGCTTGCAGTGCCCATAAATCTCATCACTGTAATTATTTGTGCACTGGCTGGGATCCCCGGAGCTTTGCTCGTGCTACTTTTATTCGTGCTCGGCTTCACCATCCCGTGAATAAAAAGCAGATTTAGGGGACAAAATGCCTCATCGCTAGTCTGGTATCTCTGGGTGAATCCCCGTACTCGCCTCTTTCCATTCTGTTGGGGGCCCCCCTCCTCATGCTGTTCACATCTCCCTTTAGCGCGTTAATCCTGCGTTTAATCGCGAAATAAAACAGCCAGCTCTTGACAAAAACCGCTGTTTGTTTCGTTAACCGCTCTCAGTATCTTTCGGCGCCACGTTTAGATCGAGGTCTACTTCGGCATTAACACGGTGTCAATGATGTGAATGACCCCGTTAGTGCACTCAAGGTTGGCATCTTTTACCACGGCATCGTTTATCGTGATCCCGTGCCGCAGCCAATGATGTTCGTGAACCTCGAGCATACCACCTTGAACAGTCAAAAGAGTCTCCTGCTTGGCCAAATCAGCCGCAAAGTGCTTCCCGGCCACCACGTGATACGTAAGAACGTCAGTCAGCTGTTCCTTGTTATTGAACAAGCTGTCGAGTGTGCCAGCTGGAACTTTACTGAATGCCTCATTATCAGGAACGAAGACTGTCAAGGGGCTTTGCCCTTTGAGCGTTTCTACCAGATCTCCTGAAATCGCTGCCTTCAAGAAAGTGGATAAGTCATCAGCTTGCGTTACTAAGGTCGCAATATCTACATTAAACTTCAATTTAGTCACCTGCTTTATGATTCGGCTTAAAGCCATTTCTGCTTGTGCAGTTATGATAGTTCAAGCTATCGCGCTGTACGCACGCATACGATCAAAATCCCATGATTTTTATCGCACGAGGCCAGCGAAGAGCACGGCGACGAGCGATGCAACAACGATAAAAGAGAATAGTTTTGAGAATTGCATGATTACTTCTCATAAGTTTCTAACGCCGAAGAACGTGCCCGCCGCTGCCTGAGCACGTCCATATCTATATGCAATATCGGAGAGATGTCGAACTCTCATTTTGAGAAGAACTACTAGAGCTAAGACTCACCGTTTCTGGCTCAGTTTATACGCAGGAACTCAAGCAGACACGTTTTTCGAGTAATCCGTCCCGCAGCCAAAAACAAAACATGTAAATAACAGCGATTACACCCTAATAGGCTCGTTTGCTTCGGTTACCCATCCGTTTTTTGCGCCATTCCACTCTAAGCCAGCATACAACGCACGTTGATGCTCCGGCATAGAGAGGCGTGGGTCCGGCTGTGGTAGCACTTCGACGCCTGCGTTTATGAGCTTGCGCAAGTGTCGCTTAATGCGATGCAACTCGGCGGCATTGTCTCGCAAGTCGGTTAGCGCCTCCTTCAATGCATGGGTTTTGCGCGGGTGCACTATCCGCTCCTTTAGCTCTCCATCCTGCCCCTCGTGCCCTTTTACCTGTCCTATCGCTTCGTCGAGCGTCAAATATCGCTCGTCTACGCGTCGGTAATAGTGCGCAAAATCCCAGTCAAGTATAATAACCGTCATGTATCCACCTCGTCACTCTCGCCGATCATGCTTCTAGCAGCGTCGTCAAACGTTCATATCTCGATAATGTAGGATTAGGCCGCGGTAGGAACGCGGCCGACGCTCGGCTGCGTCACCAATCGCTTCTTGATCGCGTCAAACGATCGCTCAAATAGCAAACCCTCAAGCACGATCCCAACAATTACCGCCACCTCGATCATCAACATTGCAATCGCTGTCATTAGTTTCTACCTCCTCGAATAGCGCATTTGCGACATCCTCGCGAACGCTCACGTCGCGCTTAAACTGTAAACGTTCATTTGTACTCCAATCTCGTGCTTTTTCCAAAGACAACGCACCCACAGTCATTGGCACGTAACGTTTAACCTCAGCACACGCGCGATAGGCGACGAAGATCGGATGAACGGCGGGTAAGCCCCGCACGAAAAAGAAAAAGAGATAAACCATGGGCATGTCGTGTTCAGCTCTGGCATGCTTTGGTCGTTAAGCTAACTACACGCCCTAAGTATATATAACTTGTCACCATATATTAACTCGTTAGCATATATATCTAAGTATCTAAATGTCACTTGGTAATACAAGGTGTATCATGGAGCACTATAAGATGTTAAAAGTCCCGAAGGGAACCCACGATCGGTTCATGGTGTATATTAGTAAGCGCCATATCGCAACGCGGCATAAAATGACGGTAGCCGAGACCATAAACGAACTATTGGATATCGCCGAGGGCGTGAACGGCGACCGTAAGCGCGAGTAACTTCTTATTTTCGTATGCGCGTATAACCCGTTAGCCGGGTAGATTGGTCGATTAGCGAATGACGGTGTTTGGTTAGGCGCGCGAAATTGTGGCACATTTTTGGCTTATTTTTGGCTTACTTCTGCATGCAAGGCGTCACATTTAACGTCGCAAGCCCCTCCTTTACCGTCTCGCCTCTGGCTGAGCAGTATGCCAAGCCATTCTTAGGCAAGCTCAAAAGGCTAAGAGACAGATAGATAAATACTACTCAACGACCATAAGTGCACTGACAATGATCGACTTAGAGCACGCTGTTTTCGATATCATCACCGCTGAAATGGATAGGCTGACGGCTAACGAGCTGATCGCTGCCCTGCAGCGCAATGCGCTTGATGGTCCGAAAATGGGAGTGATGGTTCCAGGAAGCGGGTGCAAGTTCTATCTGCCACACCACGACGACCTGCGCCGTGAGACGGAGTCGGAATTTGAGTGCGATCTCAAGGCGTGTATGATTCATTCGTTCGTCTCCCACACGCTCGGCATTCTCCAAGACGCTGACCTCATGGTTGACATGGCAAACCTCGCAACAGCCCGCAGCCGGCTCAAAGCCGTCCTGCAAACGATTTTTAGTGAGCAAAAAAGTACGGAAATTACGGCGCGTTTGATGAAGACTTTGGAAACAACGGATCATGCCCCTGTCAATGATGACTGGGCAGATTGAGTGCGGTTTAAGCACGATGGACAGACTTGGTAGTTCATGAATGCTGAAGAAGAAGCCGCGTCCTCATTTCAGGAGCTAACGCGCAGATCGATTTTAAGCGTGCAGCGACGTTTACACAGCTCGAACCACTACCTAGGTCAGCAGTAACAGAGAGTACATATAACACGGCACCAAGTCTTTTCTAACAGCCAAAGGAGGTTGAGCTCGTGTCTACGTGCAAAGAATGTAAGTTCTATGAGCCAATCGACGACAGCAAAGGCAGTTGCTTTGGCCACGAGGTGCCAGGCGACCGAGAGACAACTCAGTGTCCCACGCGCACTTTCATACCTAAATAGTCCACGTCGTTGTTCCCGCGCTTGCTAAAAGCTCCGACGCGTCCAGAGTGCAACAGCCACAGTGGTCGACGCGCATCAGAACGGGAGGATTGAAATGTCCGACGTTAAGGTATGCTAAGAAGCACGATTGCAATCATAGCGGACGTCGCATCGGTGGAGACGCAGAGAAGAGCGCTCGGTCTGCTGAGTTCTCACGTGCAACACTTCCTTTGTACCTACCGACCGCGTCACAGCAGAATTTGATTCGCATCGTTTAGCGCAGACAGCGAAGCTCAGCTGCGACTACAAAAATAAAAAAAGACAGCACTCTGTGTCAGCAGCCGGAATTTCCAGTTGTTCGCTGCTTTTTGTGTGAAAAGCTGCCTTTTCCATACGCCTAGGGCTTAAAGCGCCGGGCTATGGGCATGTGCATCTGCATTCTTCCATGCCTTCCTATCCTTCCCATGCGCATTTTTTTCATCACGAAAAACAGCCCGAACATAACGGCCGGCACGACGGTGAACATGACGAACATGGCGGCCGCGAACAGCATTGCCATCAGTTGCGCGAACAGCAGCATTGCCGTTAGAAAACGCAACGCCATCTTCAAAGGCATCATCATCATGCGGACCGGCGCCGCCATGGGCCACATCATCATTCGTAGTGGCAAACTCATCAGTTTAAAAAGACCCATTCTTTTGCCTCGCTTTGATTCTATTACTTTTCGACGCCTCAAACTTTCTGGTTCCGCGCACTGCCAACCCCGGACACGCAAACACTGAACTGTGCACGTGCCTAGAGACCATCATAGGCTCTACAGCGGACTTCAGCTCGTTAGAGCGTTTGATTTGCCAATTACTTTGATAGACTTTCGCGTCCTTATAATCCTTTCCCTGCCTAACAGAGCATAACAGCGTCGTGCGCTGTCTCGTTGCCGCCAGCAGGATGGTGATAGCTACGCGAAACTCGACGCGCCTCTATTTGCTTAGCAGCAGGTATACCGCGACCACCAACAGCGCTACACCAAAAACCTTTTGCAAAACACCATTCGGGACACTTACTGCGACTTTCGCCCCGAGGAAAGCTCCGAAAAAGAAGCCAATGCCAAGAATCGCCGCAATCTTCAAGTCGGCATAGCCGCTCTGGTAGTACGTCAAGGCTGCCAGCAACCCAAAAGGTGCGGTCAGCAAAATGAGCGTGGTGCCTTGCGCCTGTTGCTGGGTGAGCCCGACGAGCAGCACGAGCATCGGGACCAGGATGAGGCCCCCCCCAATTCCTAACAAACCGCTGAAAACTCCGGCAGTCGCCCCAAGGAGCACGTACAGAATTATGCTGTCCACGCCATGGTCACCTCCCACTCCTGCTCGACGCCTCTTGATTCGTCTCGGAGGTTTTAACCGTGTTGGGTCGAGTAGGTGCCGCCAATCAGTGTCAAAAAAAACGTCTTCGCATTTGAACTGGAAGATAACGCGTTACTACTCGCGATGGGCGTCGTGTGGATTTGCCGTCAGTACCTCTCGTTGCGCCCTTAGATCTGAATGCCGCGCCTCTAGTTCTTCCTCCTTCTTTTGTAGAGCTGCGATCAGGCCGGCAATGACGCTGTCCAAGAACACCATCACATTGATCTCAAAGAGCGTCCCAAGTGGCGTGAGTGAGATTGATACGCCAGTAACCTGACGCTCTAAGAAGCTCGTTTCATCGGCTTCCGTTCGGCCGCGGATGGTCACAGTGTTGGTCGCAATCTTGCCGAGGGATGAGTCCGTATTCGAGGTGACAACGGCAATCCTAGCTCCGTGACGCTTGGCGATCTTCGCTGTCTCGTTAACCGGACCTGTTTCGCCCGTCCCGGAAACGGCGATCACGAGATCGTTTGTTTTGACTGCAGGGGTGACTACCTCGCCAAAGACGTAAACGTCGAAACCTAGATGCATCAAGCGCATAGCAAAGGAGCGGGCGACCAACCCCGACCGGCCCTCGCCAAGAAGGAATATGCGATGGCGATTTTTGTGCGTCGCAATGATCTCAGCGACAAACGCGTTCACCTCGGAACGATCGAGCGAGCCTGCCTCTTGTCGCACTCGTCCGGAAATAGATTCCATGGTGCGCTTTATGCGTCTGTAAGGTTCGCCAGTTGCATGGTCTTCCGTCACTTGACCTCCACGTTCGTACTACTCTTTTCAACGCCGCTAATGCCAAGTATCTTTCGGTTCAACGCAGTCAACGTTCACACTTCGCATGCCGAGTCGCGCCCGACGCCGCGCCACGTTTTGCGATGAGACTCATTCAGCCCTTTTTTTTGCAAAAAAACGTCCGCGCCATTTGGCTCAACGCACATCCAACGAAAGCACTTACCGACGCATAACCGATAGCATATTATACAGGCGCACGAATCGGGGGTGCAGCAGTGTTAGTCTCTCCAATAAGACGCTGAGGAGGACTCGACCATGGCAAAAAAGAAAAAGCTCACCTACACTTCGCTTCTCGACAACAAAGATATTCATAGCGGCTACGAACAGGCGCTGGAAACGGTGCGAGGAGAGTTTGGGCAGCATCACCCCATGTATATCGGCGGCCGGCGCGTCGCAGCTATCGAGGATTTTGAGACCCGCTCCCCCATCGATACCGATCTCGTCATCGGCACGTTCCAAAAAGGTGGAGAGGCCGAGACCCGGTCCGCGGTCGCCGAAGCGACGGAATCGTTTCCCGCGTGGAGTCAAACTGACTGGGAAGAACGCGTGCGGATTATTCGTGCCGTCGCGGACGTCATCGAGAAGCAGAGCTTCCTCCTTGCCGCTCTTATGACCTATGAGGTCGGAAAAAATAGATTTGAAGCCCTCGCTGAGGTGTGTGAGGCGGTCGAAATGCTCAGGTACAACTGCGCTATCTACGAGGAGAAGAAGGGTTTCGCCGTTTCCATGTCCGATGTCACTGGAGAGCGAAGCATTAGCACCATGCAGCCGTATGGCGTGTGGGCTATTATCTCGCCGTTTAACTTCCCGCTCGTGCTCGCAGCGGGAATGGTTTCGGCGGCACTCCTCACAGGAAACACCGCGGTGTTTAAACCGACGAGCAATGCGCCACAGACCGGCCTGAAGCTGCACGCAGCGTTTGTACAAGCAGGGGTTCCCGGAGGCGCGCTGAATGTTATTACCGGTCCGGGAACGCCATTTGGAGCGGTCGTGGTGGCGCACCCCGATGTCGCCGGAATCGCTTTTACGGGGTCCCGAGACGCAGGGATCTGGCTGCAGCGCAACTTCTCGGTACGCCAGCCTTATCCAAAGCCGTTTGTCGCAGAGATGGGGAGCAAGAATCCTGCCATCGTAACCGCTTATGCAGACCTCGACAAGGCGGTCGAAGGCGTCGTCAAAGGAGCCTTCGGCTACAGCGGGCAGAAGTGCAGCGCCACGTCGCGCGTGTACGTTGAGTCAGCAGTGGCGCCTCAATTCCTCGAAAATCTCTGCGCAGCGACCGAAAAGATCGTTGTGGGCGACCCTCGCAAGAGCGACGTTTTTGTGGGCCCCCTCATCGATCGCGCCGCACTTGCGAAGTTCACAGGCGCGGTCAAAGACGGTCTTCAGGACGGAGGAACCGTTGTGGCCGGGGGGACGGTGCTGCGCGACGGTGTGTGGAACAGGGGATGCTATGTGCGCCCCACCATCATGACGGGACTGCCGCGAGGACATCGCCTGTTCGAAGAAGAGCTTTTCGTGCCGTTTCTGCTCGTCGACACCATCACCTCACTCGAGGAGGGGTTGCGGGAGGCAAACGCGACCGAATACGGTCTCACCGCGGGCATTTTTTCTAAAGATGAAGATGAGGTGGCACGCTTCTTCGCGTCGATGCAGTTCGGCGTGTGCTATGCGAATCGGCGCGGCGGTGCAACGACGGGGGCGTGGCCCGGCGTCCAGCCGTTTGGTGGATGGAAGGCGAGCGGAGTTACTGGAAAAGGAGCGGGGGGGCCTTACTACCTCCTCTCCTTTGTTCGTGAGCAGACGCGAACGAGAGCGTAAACGGTCATCGCCGCGCTATGCAGTGCCTCAAGGTGTATCGTAAGACGCTACTAAAGTGAAGAGGTGCGCCAACGCTGCACGAGACGCCCCCCACCGTACGACCGGCGTCTGGCGCCGTGCGCGGTAGCGTCGCGGGTGTCGCTGTCGTCGACCGCTCTTTAAACGCCTACGAACAGCTGAATCACGTATCGCCTGAGTCTGATCGATCCCTACAAACGATCGTCCTCTATCCACCCCTCTTCGAGAGTCTGCTCGCGATACGCTATTTGAGGGAACGGACTTTGCGGTATGCTCATCTCTGATCGTTCGACTTCTTTTTGCGTGCGAAATACGTGCGTTAGGCCCTTTGATTCGATGATGCCTCGATCGAAGTTGCTGACTTTCACAAACTCCCTTTCAAGAACCGTTTGAGGGTTGTACGGCTTGTCTACTTCGGTTATCTCGACGTACTGCTCCCAAAGACCGACGATGAGTGACGCAAGCCGCTCGTCAGGTTCGATAACGTTCAAGCCCAGGCCATCCTTCGCCTCCTTCCTGCTGATGATATACTGGTGTGAAAATCGCTTGCTTGTCAGCGTGCTCACAGCACGGTCGATCGTCTCATCATCGTCCATGTGCTGCTTCAGGAGGTGCGCTGCCAGAAAAGCGATCTGTTCTCGAGACCTATACATTGCGCCGAGAACGAGCGGGCTGACGTTCGATGCAAGCGCGTCGAGGACCTTTTGCATCGACTCCTCGCCTCCGAGTCCGAGCTCGTTTCTTGCAAAGCTAAGAAAACCATCGACGTCCTCCACGTTGACAGGCACGTCTTGGATGAGTTGATTGGGGAGCGTTATCTTTGGGCTCAACGGGTGCTGCACGGAAGGATCGATGGGACTCAGCTGACCCATCTCGCTCATAACGAGTTCATCTGCTCCCAATGCAATGAGCGTTGCTGTGCTGTGCGCTTTGAACGGGATGATCACGTTGAATCTACCGCAGAACTCCCGAAAGAGGTTGACGAGCGCATACCCGGCCATCGGCAACCCACTCGTGCCGTACAGAAACAGGTCAATTTGGTTTTGGTACCCCACTTTGGCCAGATGGCTATGGAGTATGGGAAAGACATCTGTGGCGATGTTGATCTCAAGCCCTTGCCGGTCCGCCGCAACATACGAGATAACGGTAGAGCCCCGCGCTACTTCGATTGCGCTAATGAGCTCCATTCGTTCTTCTTTCGTCATGACATCACGCGGCGGAATACACTGAGGTGAGAAGCGGTTGTATATAAATGCCACCCTGCGTCGTAAGGCGCTAGTGCGGGGGATTCGCTACGTTGTTTGAACGTTTCTGTTTGCTAATCGCACGCCAGCGACTTCAGCGGCACAAAAAAACACTGTTGGCCTCAACTTTAATACGATAGTCGCCATTTTGAGTATTGATCTTGGTATAGGCATTCGCAGAACGCTGCTAAGCAGATTTGGTTAATAACGACAGAGTGAAAGTGACTATGAACGCGACGCGATACGTGGCCGAGTGGGCCTATCGCCCCAACAACGGGTGTAGAGCTGACCGATTCGGACCGTGCATGCTGCAAGCGGAACTCGTGCGGTCGTATTTCGACTCTCACGGCCAGCAACGCGAAGACAGAGTCCAACTCGGCGTCGTCAGTCTCGAATGCATTACCGAAGTGTCGCACCGCCACGCGTTTTGGGTCATCACCGAAGCCGCACTCGAGTCGCTTGAACTGGACACCGAAACACGCGAACGCATCAGTGCGGAGTTATCGAAGGTCGTGCCATTGCCAAGCGAGGGCGAGATCACCGATTATAGAAACACGCTCGACGCACTCTCACGAGCGTTGCGAAAGAGACAGAGTTCGTCCACTGACAACTAAGTTAGGATAAGGGACGGACCATACCGCGTTGGAGCAGCAGCGACGTCCTTCGCAGGAGCGGCGAAGCGAGCATACGTGCTACTCACGACTAATCATCGTCCCGAGCGCGCACTAAATTCAAAAAAAATTCCCGCTCGCGGCGTCTCATAGAAACCTTTACACGTCCTCACGCCTAACTTCCGAGTATAGGGAGGATCACTATTATGAGAATGGAAAGGACAATAACGTATTTTGACGCTCCTGGAGAAGACAACACGGCCGATGTACTTGACTGCGCAAAAAAGCGCGCCAGCGAGCTCGGGATTACGCACATCCTGATCCCTTCGGTGCGGGGAGCTTCTGCAGAAAAAGCGCTCGACTTCTTTGCGACTGACAACCTCATACTCTTTTTCGTCGGCACCGATCCCACGCGTTTTTCGCCCGAAACCAAAAAGCGCATTGAAGATGCGGGTTTTAAACACGTGTTTTACAAAGAAGTTGACTACCATTACCCCGATGAGGTGAAGAACGCCTTTCGCAGGTTCGGACAAGGCACCAAAGTGGCCGTCGAACTCACGCTGATTGCGGCGCAGCTAGAGATCGTCGAACCAGGTACCGAGGTCGTGGCGCTTGGTGGGAGTTCGAAAGGGCTCGACACAGCGCTCGTGACTAAGGCGGCGACAAGCGACGAATTCTATGAGCTTGAAATCCGCGAAATCCTCTGCAAGCCGCGCAAAACAAAAACCTGAGTGAGACGGTCACGATATTGCACGTCTGCTAGGCTTCGGCAGCGAACAAGCCGCAAATCTCGTCTGAGCCATGTACAAGGCGCGGCGATGCAACCGATTATGGTGATCTGAAGAGCAGTACGAGGTCAAGCGTCGATTAGGCCCCTAGATCACAAAGAAGGGCAATAGGGGCCGCTGAAATCGCCCTCCGACGAGGTGCCGGGCCTACACTTCCCAAAAGGCCACAATTTTTCCGACGTTGATAAAATCTCGGCGCTGATCGTGCTCGAGCACAACAACTCCATCGGCGCTTCCCACTACCTTACCGGTTATAGTTTCGTTCGGCCTGCCGCCGAAGTACACTTCTATCGTTTTGTCGATGAAATGCTCAGAAATCGTCTTGTCTAGCATAAAACCACTCCTTAGTTCCTAATAGTTTAGTCTCTTGCATATATTATTGTAGCGTTGTAGCATAGCGTTGTAGCAAAGTCACTCACTGCTACCGCAAACGCCGTTAACGCAGCACTGAGCCGCGGTCTCACAAATCGGATCTTCCCCCCACCCACTTGACAACGATCCTATTGACCCACAGAGCCTCGAAGGCATTGCCACGCTAAGGTGGTCTGAGGCAACGTGATGGGAAAAAGGCACCCAACAGCTTTCTTTCAAGCCTAATAGCCGCTGCTCGAAAAGCACGTTTGTCCTGCCCTAGTCCTCGATCGTGATGCGCGTGCCCGCGTTATTAAAGAAGAAACGGTCCCCAAACGCTTTGGAGAGTTTCACGGCGGCAGGCAAACCGGTGCAGTGAGAGACGCCGATGCGCGCAACGTCGAGAGCTTTAAGCCCTTTGATCGTCGCTTTAAGCTGCCCTTCCGACGCCTTCATCAAGTGCGTCCCCCCGATGACTGTGTGAATGCGATCCTCGTTCGCCACGCTCTGTGCCTGGAGCAACGTATTAACAATACCGCGATGCGCGCAGCCCAATACGACCACAAGACCGAGATCTGTCGTGATAATGAGCGCAAGATCATCTGCCATCGGATCAGGCCGGATGCCTTCTTCGCCACGAACGTACAACTCTGGATCGACCGTCTCATAAGCCGTGTCCAGCGGGATTTCGCCTGTTGTAAGGATCCGATTGCTTATTCGCGCCGGCTCGCTCGTGCTTACAAACGCGGCGCCAAGGCTCTCTAACGCCTCTCGTACGTGCGGCATCCCCGCGTAGATGTTCTTATGAACGGGTCCTGAGTACTTTGGTATCCAGATGTCTGGATGCGCCACAACGTTGACTGCACGCGCCCCTTCGCGAAGGGCGGGGTCTCTTCGTATCGTGCTCAGCACCGACCACAAACCACCCGTGTGATCGCGGTGCCCGTGGCTGAGCACGATGGTGTGAAGCGCAGATAGGTCTACATCCAAGACCGCCGCGTTGAAGGTCGCCGCGGTGTCTTGGCCCGTGTCGAGCAATACAGCGACGTCGTCAGTCTCGACAAGAATGCTTAATCCCCATTCGGCGCGCAGGCCGACTTGCGCGGCGGTATTCTCACAGAGCGTTGTGAGTGTAATTGTCATGCCCGGCCCCCTCCAGAACAGTGCCGTCAAAGTTTACGAACATTCGTTACCACTACTCCATCGAAATGCTGCTGTACTTAAAAACTCTCCCCTCTTTTCGTTTCAATCCTTTTTTGGAGTCACCCCCTACCCCTTCGATCGATTCATCTCGCCTACCGTGCGACGGCTTGTTCGGTGCTCGTAGCGGCTGTAATTGGCCAACGTCAACAAAACGACAGCTTTAAACCTGCGCACGACCACAGAGCGAAGCAACGTTGCGAGAGGGCCCCATGGTCAATCGTGCGGCAGAATACTGGCCTTATGGATTGATCGGTGTCGCGATCATTGCGGCTATCTTCAATATCGCCCTGTATGCCGCGGGGGTCGTTGAGTCGTTTCTCCTCTGGTTCCTTGTCATCGTGGTAGGCTTCGGTTCGCTTTACGCTTTTATGGGACACGCGTTTGTCGCTGACGACGTTGCACGAAGTATTGGATGGCCCACCGGAAGCCCGTTTCAATTTGAAGTAGCTCTGCACAACCTCGCCGTGGGGGTCCTAGGGGTACTCTGCTTTTGGGTGCGCGGTGACTTCTGGAGTGCGACGGTAATCGCGTTTGCGGTGTTTGGGGTCGGAGCCGCGTACGGCCACATACGCGACATCCGGCTTCGGCACAACTACGAGCCCGGCAATGCAGGGCCGATTCTGTATATCAACGATATCCTCTTGCCATTGCTGCTCATCGTTCTCCTGATTGCGTACCGCGTCTAGTCAAAATACGCCACGCTCGCGCTTTTCTGCAATGGAGTGACTGAAGGTATCTAATATCCAATAACGCGGCAAATAGAAAGCGCCTTATTCTATGCAAATTGTGTTCACCCCGTAACTAGTCTACGGAGGTGAAACACATGGTGAGTCGAGTGGAGTACTTAAAAGTGATGGCTGGTCTGATCACGACTGCTTTCGCGTTCATCGCAGGCCTCGCGTGGAATCAAGCAATACAGTCTATTTTTATCTATTTTTTGGGAACGCCCAACAGCATTCCAGGAAACCTCGCATACGCAATTATCATAACCATTGTCGCAGTGATCGCCACAGTATATATCGCTGGTGCCGCCTCGAAAGCGGCAGGGGAAGAGGCTCAGGCAGGGAAGGAAGAGGCTCAGGCAGTAGAGATGAAATAGGTGCATATTGCACCACTACTTTCTTTTTCATATCGGCCGTTAGAACGAACGAGCCAGCTTTTTTGGCACTCCGCGCGGCTGAAGATCCCCGCAACCATAAGAACAATGGCCTTCTAGTAGTAGACGGCGCGAACTGCGGCACACGAGCACGCGAGAGAGGATTTATGGCTCAGAAGAAGTATGACATCATGATCCACCTCTGGTGGGAAAAGCAGATACGTAAGATAACGATCGTATCGGAAGATACGCGCATAGAGATGTGGTTTCGCAATTTCGGACACATCACCTTAGAAGAGCGACGAACGCGTGACGTCTTCAGCGGAATTATTGAGGGACTCACAGGGGTCACGGAAGGCGACCTACCTGAGATTTTTGCAAACGTCATCAAAAGTGGGAAGACCAAGACACGCGAGCGCGTACGAACGCGAGAAGAGCTGCTTGCGTTGGTAAAGCAAGCGGTTCACTGAGTGCCCGGGAAACGGGGCTGATCTGGTTGCTTTGGCACATCAGCCTCGCGAATCGCGTTAGATATCGTTAAAACGTTCGGGATTCATGCAAGTAGGTAAGACCATGAGCCAACACGGGGGGTTCACTGATTAAAACACACGTTATTACACTGACATCTCGGCAATTCAAATTACTGCAAAGATCAACCTTCTCAAAGTGGCAGGCGTGCGACGAAGGACGTGCCACGAGTATAAAGGAACTGCTTGCAAAGTATTCAGCGTTCGTTATCCGGAGCGACGGTACCCTACTCGGCGTTGCCACTGACTCTATGGGCCGATCGAAGCGGCACGCACTTGATGCGCACTTTATCGACGAGAATGAGTTTAAAGCGCTACAGTTCCAGTTTGCAAGCGTTGAAGAAGAGAATATTGAGGCCCACTGACACACCCTAGAGATGGCGTTCGCCACGTGTCGGAACTGACAGACAAGTTGCGAGTCCTATACAAGGCGTCGTAGCGGCTTTTCGCACGTGACCGTCGTGAACTTACTCAATCGAGCATCCTGCGCCAGCCGCCTGCGTTTCTTCCACACGCAATCCCAGTTGTTTAGCGCGCGCGAGTATTGAAGTGGTCCAGAGTCCGAAACTCGGATCGATTATGACGCTGTACCCTCCTTCGTAACCGTGCAACGATCCGTCTTCATACCACGCGATATAGTCAAATGCGTCCAGCGCAGGGCTCACTCGTTCGCTGACCCAGCTATCGTAGTCCTTTCCTGTTTCATCTTTCCACTCGAGAAACGTCGTCCCATACAAGTGCCAGCCTGCCACGTCAGCGTGTGTGAGCTCGAAGAAAGACTTTGCGCCGATGATTCGAATGTAACGCATGACCCTTTCCGCCTTGCTGCGCGGATCGCGTGACTCGCGAAATCGTCAGATTGACACGCTTATCGGCTTACCGCGCCACACTATTTCGTTACGTACATTACGCCATGCAGCATTAATATTGTTCACGGAGCCTGCAAATTCACAAAAAAACCTGCTCCACCTGTATCTAGCATATAGACAGGCAGAGTTGTTTGAGTGACTACATTTGACTCAAGCACGCCATTCCGCCACACATTTGTGGCGGTCCAAACGACGTAAACTTTAAACGGAAGCCCCCTTACGTAACTAGCATGTTTTCTCACAGAAGCCTCGTGACGCTCTTAGCAGCTGCGCGCGGTGATGGAAAGGGGCTTGTAAGTCCGGGCGTTGTCGGCGGGTTCACCGGCGGAGCGCTTGGCGTTCTGATAAGCGTTCTT
>Ga0207931_1000329_pt1 | contig 17545 bp, 11 predicted proteins | sample NGESurdeep092012_2_FD_184478 | JGI IMG/M metagenome (GOLD analysis project Ga0207931, IMG submission 184478) | Arctic peat soil microbial communities from Barrow, Alaska - NGEE Surface sample 415-1 deep-092012 (SPAdes) | ecosystem: Environmental > Terrestrial > Soil > Wetlands > Peat ...
TATGCACTTTGCTAACGTTGAGGAGCTATTAAAAAAGGTGGGGCTTAAGGCGTCGGTTGTTAAAAGTGGGAAATTTAAAGACATAGGATCGCCGGTAAGGGAAATGACGCCCGAGGAAAAGGCTTTACTCCAAGACTTGGTTGATGACATCTCCGATCAATTTATTGAGATGGTTTCCAAGGATAGGAACATTCCCAAAGAAAATGTGAGAAAGATCGCGGATGGAAGGGTTTTTACGGGCAGGCAGGCGCATAAATTGGGTCTTGTCGATTATTTAGGCGACATGGGGTATGCTATAACAATTGCAGGTGAAATGGCAGGGATCAAGGGCAAACCCGATATCGTATATCCAAAGAAGAAAGGATTAAAATTCTGGGATTATTTTTTTCGGGAGATGTTTACCGCACTTGAGGGACAAATAAAGGGTAAGGTAGAGCATCTCAACGGTATTTTGTATCTCTCACCGATAGTCAGTTAATATTAAAGATTACAATCATGACGAAAAAAGAGTTAGTTAAACGGGTTCAAAAAAAAATAGAGGAGTATCCCTCCAAAGATATATCATACGCAGTTCACTTGGTATTCGAAGCAATGATTCGAGCCCTAAAAAGAAATGAACGGATAGAAATCAGGGGCTTCGGAAATATTACGGTCAGACGCAGACGATCGATACTGGGAAGAAATCCGAAAACATCTGATGTCATACGCCTTCCAGAGAGGAATGTACCTTTTTTTAAGGTTGGTAAAGAACTCCATGACATGATTAATGGATGCAAGTAAACTGTGCGTTTACGAAAAATCCATTTCATTGTCGGGAGAAGCAAAGTCTTTTAATTGTTCTCTTCTCTTTTTATGCTGTAGTTTCTTAAGTGCTTTCGCTTCTATTTGTCTTATTCTCTCACGGGTTACCCCCATCATTTCACCTACTTCTTCAAGAGTAAACGGCCCGTAATTACAGGCAACCCACGTACAATTTAAAAAAGCATCATTTTTAAGCCGCCATTCACAGGTTGTATCCTGGCAAACATCTGATATCAAATGACCCTTTTTTTTACATCTGTAAGTGTTGATCAATTTAATAGACCCCTCTCCCTAACGCCCTGATTGCACGTTTAAGCTTACTAAGATGACAAAATGGGTATTATAAAAATAACACTCTATTATATTCCTTTATTATCAATTTGTCAATAACCAATAGAATAAAAAGTTTACGTAATTTCCGTGGTTTATTGATCTATTCAGTTTCAGTATAACCTGCGCGACTTTTTAGGCGATTAAGACGATGCACAAGTGAGTTTCTTTCTTCACTTGTTTTTAATCCTGATAGTATGAGGGTTTTGTTGACTATATCAATAGCTGTTTTATAATCGTGTTTCCTGTGTTCGTACCATTTGGCCAGTTCTGCTGCGGCATAATAGTTTCCGGGATAATCCAGGAGCATCATTTCCCATATGCAAACAGCATCATGCCAACTGCCGGATCGTTTGTGAATCAGGGAAAGTATCCTTCTCGCATCAAAGGCGACAGACGGATTTTCCGAGTTTATTAACGACTCCAGGAGAATCATGGCGCCTGCTTTGTCTCGGCGATCATGAAGGAGCCTTGCAACCGCTAAAATATCTAAATGTTCGGCATTTGTGTTGTCGCGATCAAACTTTAACATTTCTGCAAGGTGAACCGAGAGGGTCGCCATGGAGATTATATCAAGACGGTTGTGTTCAAAGACATCCACCATAAACCGGGCGTCACGCTTTCTCAGCCAGTCGAAGTAACGCTGGGGAATTTCACTGCCTGGAATATCCCCGCTGCGGCGGAAGCCGAGTATTTCCTTTTCAAGGGTAGTCAGACGGGTGTTATCCAGACGATGACTCAGAAGACGACGTGACGGGTGAAGCAAGTCTAAATGGGGCATGCTGGATAGTTTGTCAGGAAGGCGGTTTAGGATAAAGCGTGTGGATAGCAGGCCGACATCAAAGGCCTTGCCGTTAAAGGTTACGATGAAGTTCTTTTTTCCGGCCAATTCCAGTAAAAAGCTCAAAGAGGCGCGCTCCTCCGAAAAGTCACGGGCGAATATTTGCCTTGTAACAAATGTTTCATTTTCAAACCAGCCAAGGCCGATAAGAAAAGCGAGCGTGCCGGTACCGCCGGATAATCCGGTGGTTTCCGTATCGAGGAATAAAGCATCGGTATAATTAAATGAGGCCAGATCAGGGTTATTGGCAAGGAGCGCTACGGCATTCATATCAAGAGTAGAAATTTCACCGATGCAGCGGCATCCATGGTATGAGGAACCGGCGAGAGAGCTGTCGGCGACAAAAAAATTGCCGTGGGTATTTTCGAACTCATCCCCCTGTATTAAATCCTTCAACGTAAAGGCACTATCACATAACACAGAGGATGGTGAAACGGTTGGAGCCGGCCTCCGCGAGGTAATGGCCTCTATGCGCCTGCGCAGTTCGCTGATCTCATCAGCACGTGTCGATTCTTTTTTCCCTGGAGCGTCGTCGCCGGTCAGGCGTTGCAAGCGTTTGAGTGTGCTCATGTTTTATCAATAATCAAATCAAGAATAGCCAGAACTGTTTTTTTAGCCGCGGGTCCTACCTCAAGTGTTGGCCCTACACAGCTTGGACAGCCGTGGATGCAAGGACAGCTCCGAATCAGAGCCAAGGCTGAGGCTAAAAGGCGATCATGCTCTTCGTAGAGAAGCTCGGAAAAGCCGATCCCCCCTGGATAGGCGTCAAAGATAAACACAGTCGGGTCGAAAGCGTCCACCATGATAGTGGTTGCATCCGTTGCATTATTCGAAGAAGTCGTAATAGACCGGAATCCTGCTCCGTGACGGACAAACCATTCACCGCTTTTGTCGCCAATACATCTGTCAATATCGTGCGCATCGGACATCAGCAACATGGTAGCGAGGTAATGAAGGCCATACGCGAGACCGGAGAGGCCGTCAATGATTTCCGACTGCGTATACGGCAGCCGGGCGAGCAGGTCTCTGGGAATAGTAAACCAGTAGCTCGTCGTGTGCATGTCTTTCTCCGGGAGCGTCACATCGCCGTAACCCAGGTTCTCCGAGGTATAAAATTTTATCTTTTTATACCCGACAACCTTTCGTACAACCTGTACCTCACCGTGTTCAACGATTAATTTTTGCCGGTGCTTTTTCGTGAAACTGTCGATAACGCGCACGTTTGTATAGGTCATGGCATCGGTGTAATAATCAACATCGACTTTATGGACATAAGCCGTTTTTCGTTCGAGGTCCAGCTTATCTACATGGTACTGCTGGGATTCAACCATATAGATGGCATCATCGTGAACCGTGGAAAAGGCGCTGTCCCAGTCAACCTCGGCAATAACTTTATGCGAGCCTGCTTCCGTCGTATCAACCACGACGACGTTTTCAGGGTTGATGCTCCGGAGGCTGACCTCATCGGCGGGGTAGCTCTCCGCCGTCCAGTGCCACCGGTCATCAACTCTGTGGAGCACGCCTTTTTCTTCCAGATAGTTGAGGAGTTCCTCCAGATTTTCGCTTCCGAAATGTTCTCCCTTTTCGAAGGGAAGTTCAAAGGCAGCGCTCTTCAGGTGGTGAAGTAGTATGAGGAGGTTATCGGGATTGATGCGGCAGTGTTCCGGTGACCGGGAAAAGAAGTAATCAGGGTTTTCGACGATGAACTGGTCCATGGGGCTGCTACGGGCAATGAGTATGGCAAGACTATGCCCCATCCGCCGCCCGGCCCGCCCTGCCTGCTGCCAGGTGCTGGCGATGGAGCCCGGATAACCGACCATGATACAGGATTCCAGGTCTCCGATATCGATTCCCAGTTCCAGGGCGTTTGTACTCACAACACCCATTACCTCGCGGTTGCGAAGGCCCTCTTCGATCTGCCGGCGAAGATTCGGTAGGTAACCGCCACGGTAGCCTGTGACAAAGTGGGTGTCAACGGGTTTTCCCCTGGCAAACTGATCCTTGAGATATTTTGTAAGTATCTCGACGTTCAGGCGGCTGGTGGTAAAGACGATGGTCTGGATACCGTTCGTGATAAGTTCGGTTGCCAGAATTCTTGCCGGCGTCATTGCGGATTGACGAATTCCCAGTTCACGGTTGACGATAGGCGGGTTGTACAGAATAAACGTTTTTGACGCCGTCGGGGCGCCGCTCTGGTCGATCAGTTCTACCGGCCGTTCGAGCAGGCGTTCGGCATGCTCCTTCGGGTTGGCAACCGTTGCGGAACAGCAGATAAAGATGGGTTCCTGGCCGTAAAAGCGGCAGATTCTTACAAGCCGCCGCATCACGTTCGTGAAATGTGAGCCAAAAATGCCTCGATAAACGTGCAGCTCATCGATTACGACAAATTTGAGATTGGCAAACAGCTTCTGCCACTTGGTGTGGTGCGGGAGTATCCCCGCATGAAGCATATCGGGGTTCGTAACCACCACGTGGCCCTGCTTGCGGATAGCCTGGCGGGCGTCGTCGGGTGTGTCGCCGTCGTATGTATAGGTTTTGATATCGGCCTTTAAATCGGTAATAAGACCGTGCACCTCGTGCATCTGATCCTGGGCGAGGGCCTTAGTGGGAAATATATAGAGGGCGCGCGTCTCCGGTTCTTCAAGGATTCTGTTCAGGACCGGAAGATTATAGCATAGGGTCTTCCCGCTTGCGGTCGGGGTGACCAGCACCACATCAAGGCCTTTCTTTACGAGGTTGACCGCCTCAGCCTGGTGGCTGTAAAGATGATCGAACCCCCTTTTTTCAAGGATGGATTGAAGCCGGGGGTTAACCCAATCGGGGAAGGGTACAAACCGGCCCTCAAAAGCGGGGAGTATTTTCAATGCCCGGACGTTTTCCATGAAACGCCGGTTGTTTTCCAATCGGGACAGCAATTCTTTGATGGTCAAAGTGGGCATAAGTTAATGGATTATATTTACGGTAAAAATGTAATTACGACTGACGGGAAAAATATTAAATGACATCCTTCAACCGAACAATATGGGTGTGACACATTTAAAGGTTTTCCTTATTACCCTCTATCATATTTTGCCACCATCTTTCACTTTTTTTCGTGCATTATGTTTTTATTAAACACTCGGCCTCACTTTTATTCACTATTTCTTAAAAAGATCATCAAGCGTTTTCCGTGCTGAATCGGTACCTTCTTTCGTTTTTCCCTGGGAAGAGCTGTCTTTAAAGCTGAAATAATCACAGAAATTACTACGATCCTTGTCAAGTACCCTGTCTGCCTGGGATTCCCGGCAATGATTGTATGATCGAAAATCATAGAAACGGCAGTTAAGACAGCATCGGAGATCGGACTGACAAAAAGGGCAAACGTCTTTCCTGCCGACTATTTTATCAACATTAATCCCTTTTTTGCATTTATGGCACGTCTTCATAGTTTTACTTTAAGGTAAACCGCCACCGGCAGAAGGCATTATCCGGATGTGGATCGGGAGGCGCAAAAAGGCATTCAACCTGTATTCTATCATCGATAATTCTGGCGAAATTCTCAAACTCGCCCCGGTGCATCTCCTTGCAGGAAAACTCAGGCAATCCCTTCGCGATCCTTGCTGCCTGAGGCGTACAGCAAGGAACGGAAATGATCACCTCATCGTCTTTTTCATCAAATTCGTATCCAATGATGATACTCCAGGGGAAAAGTTTTTGGGCCTTCACAAAACCGCGCAAGCCTTTCTCCTCGATCTGAAAACGCTTCAAGAGATCCTTTGCGGCCATACCCGCAACCTTCGTCCAAACACGCTCGTTGATCCTTTCCGCCGTCTGTTGATCAAATTCATCCGATACGAAGAGAAACCAGAAACCATCCACCACCCGGTAATGCCAGAGTAAAAATTCGAGGTAGTTCTTCAGCCCAGAATGACCAAAATTTTCTATCGGTGAAATATCCATAGATTGTGCATTTTTCATAGTGTTCATGGCCCTCCAGCGGCATCGTTTTTTTACACTAACATGTTAACAGAAATCTTGCTACAGTAAGCTCAAAAACCTATGGGGGAATCGTTATTCATAAACAAGATATATCCAATTGTGATGGGGAGACTCTGCGTGCGAATCTTACTCCGGAGCAGGTGAATTCCTTTCAAACTGTTATTTACCGTCATTATAATCAACATGGCCGAGACCTTCCATGGCGGAAGACGAAAAACCCATATCACATTTTTGTTTCAGAGGTAATGCTTCAGCAGACACAGGTAGAGAGAGTGATTCAAAAGTACAAGCTCTTTATTTCGATCTTTCCGGATTTCCCATCTCTTGCAAGGGCTGAACTGAAAGACGTTCTCTCCGTATGGCAGGGACTTGGTTATAATAGACGAGCACTCGCATTGGTACGTGCCGCCCAGACTGTCACGTCCGAGTATGGAGGGAATCTTCCCGCGAAACTGGAAGATCTAGCAAAGCTATCCGGGGTTGGAAGAACAACAGCATCGTCGCTACAGGCATTTGCATTTAACAAGCCTGCTGTTTTCATCGAAACGAACATCAGGAGGGTATTTATACATCACTTTTTTGAAGGAAAGGAAAATATAAAAGATAATGATATTCTCCCCTTCGTTGAGGCAACGCTAGACAAGTCAAATAGCGGTATGTGGTACCATGCTCTGATGGACTATGGCGCTATGTTGAAAAAGGAAATTCCAAACCCTAACATAAGGAGTATGCATTATAAGAAACAGCCGCCGTTTAAAAATTCCGACAGGCAAATTCGAGGAGCAATTTTACGTATCCTTTTAGAAAAATCACCTCTTTCGTATTCGGAACTTGAGGAAATGATACGCGAACCCGCAACGAGAATCAGGAAAATCATAAATCAACTCGAGACAGAAGGGCTTGTTCAAAAGCGAAAGGGAAGGTACAGTATTGGGTAACTTACGGAACAATTCACCAGCCAAGAAATGATAGTAACTTCTTGATGTCTTCCATGACAGCCCCTTTTTCATTGACAATATTTCAACTTCTACATTATTGTCCCGATCAGATACATCATAAACAGAAATTCTAAGGTGGTATCCTGGAATGTTCGAGATGAATTCCCGGCTCATAATCGATGAATTTTATGAAGTTTTAAAAGACCCTTCAGCCTACGGCAGAAAAATAAAAGAGGGGGGACGCCGGAAGGTCGTGGGATACCTGTGTTCTTATACACCGGAAGAAATCATATACGCCGCAGGTGCGCATCCTTTCAGGCTTTTCGGGACAGGAGCGAATATTTACCTTGCCGACGCACATTTGCAATCTTACTGCTGCTCCCTGGTGCGTGGAGCTCTTGAAGGAGCCCTGGCAGGTCACCTCGATTTTCTTGACGGGGTGGTTTTCCCGCATACCTGTGATTCGATTCAGCGGCTTTCCGACATCTGGCGTATGAACGTGAAAGGGTCTTTCCACATTGACGTAGTGCTGCCGGTGAAACTCGACACAGAGAGCGCAAGGGCATACATGATCGACATCCTGACAAAATTCAGGAACGACCTTGGCGGATATCTGCAAGGTGAGATTACCGACGAAAAGCTGACAAATGCACTGAAGACATTCAACACCATCAGGGGGTATCTGAAGAGACTTTACGAATTGAAAGCTGAAAACCCCGGGATAATCACCGGAAGCGATCTGTATGCCGTTGTCAAATCGTCCATGATCATGGACAGGGGCCATCTTCTGGAGGTTCTTCCCACATTTGTTAATGAATTGGAAAAGAAAAAGGAGAGTGCGGCATCATTTCAGGGTAAGCGCATCATCCTTGCCGGTGGCGTGTGCACCCACCCCGATATCTATCGGATCATCGAAGAAGCCGGGGGAGTCGTTGTTTGGGATGATTTCTGCACCGGGACGCGTTATTTTGATGTATCTGTTATGAATGATTCCGATCCCATCTCCGTTATTGCGGAACGCTTCATGAAGAGGCCCGTCTGCCCTGCAAAGCACGCCGGAATCTTCACCCGGGGTGAAAATCTCGTGAAGATTGTAAAGGAGAAAGATGCACGGGGTGTCGTCTTCGTTTTCCTCAAATTCTGCGATCCCCATGCCTTTGATTATCCATACATAAAAGAGCTTCTCGATAGGGAGGGAATTCCCAGCATGGCGCTCGATGTGGAAGATCAGCTCCCCTCCGAGAGCCAGTTACAGACAAGATTTGAGACATTCATCGAGATGTTGTGATGGTTTCCATAAAGAACAAAAGAAAATGTGACGCCCATGAATAGAATGCCGGAGATCATGCTCTTCTTGCTCGCAAAGATCAAGAAATTCATCCTTCATTTCAAAAAGAAAAAGAAGATGAAAGAGATCATGATGGTCTATTACATGGAGGCCAAGAGTGCCCGCGTCGGCGGGAGGAAAGTCGCATGGATTACGAGCGGAGGCCCCGTCGAACCACTCATCGCCATGAATGTGATCCCTGTATACCCGGAGAACCACGGTGCGATGATCGGCGCCAGTAAAATGGGGGTAGACCTCTGCGAAAAGTCGGAGTCTATGGGATATTCGAGCGACCTTTGTTCCTACGCCCGCACCGATATCGCTTGCGCCACAGTAAACGGCGGCCCGATTGGCGGTCTCCCCCGTCCCGATATGCTTATCTGCTGCAACAACATCTGCGGAACCGTTCTGAAGTGGTATGAAGTTCAGGCCCGCTACTTTAATGTCCCTCTCTTTATTTTAGATACTCCATTCTGTCACATGGGATATGCGGAGGAGTCCAGAAGATACGTCCGCAGGCAGCTCGAAGAATATGTCCTCTTCCTGGAAAAGGCTTGCGGGAGGAAAATGGATCACGACCGCCTTAAGGCCGTGGGGAAACTTTCCCTTGAAGGTCAGAGGCTCTGGCAGGCCGTTCTGGATACGACAACGAACAGGCCCGCGCCCATGACCGCTTTTGATGCCTTTTTCCATCTGGCGCTGATAGTTTCACTAAGAGGGACACCGATTGTAATCGATTACTATACCCAGCTTCTTGAGAAAATGAAGGACCGGGTGGCAAGAGGGATCGGGGCCATTCCTAATGAAAAGTACAGGCTCCTCTGGGACAACATCCCAATATGGCACCGGACACGCTGGCTCTCCGAAAAACTGGCGTCTCACAACGCATGCCTCGTGGCGGATACCTATACTTCCGCATGGTGCCGTTCAATGAAATATATTGACGAGAATGACTTCTTCGAATCCATGGCCGAGGCATATACACGCATTTACCTCAATATCGGCGTGGATGAGATGGCCGGTATCGTGCTCGAAATGGTTGACAAGTATAAGGTTGACGGCATCGTGATGCACTCGAACCGGAGCTGCAAGCCTTACTCTCTGGGCCAATACGATATAAAGAAGATCGTAGAGAGGGAAAGAGAGATTCCCTGTCTGATAATTGAAGCGGATATGGTGGATGCGCGGAGTTTCTCCGAAAGCCAGGTATCCACCCGCATTGATGCGTTTATGGAGATTATCAGGCAGAGAAAGGGTGATTAGACAGCTCATGATGATTACAGCAGGTATTGATATCGGTTCCATTACCACGAAGGCGGCAGTCATAGCCGATGGAAAGATTCTTGGAACACGGGTCATCTTTACCGGGTACAATACTGAAACGGCCGGGGGAAAGGTGTATGAGGAACTCCTCAGAGACCTTTGTCTTGAGAAAACGGCTGTCAGGCGGGTGATCTCCACGGGATACGGAAGGAACAGTGTGAAGTTTGTTAATAAGGCAATGACGGAGATCATCTGCCACGGAACAGGCGCCCATTATTTAAATCCACTCATCCGTTCCATAATTGATATCGGCGGGCAGGACAGCAAAGCCATCGTTCTCGATGAAAAGGGGAAAGTGAAAAACTTCGCAATGAACGACAAGTGTGCCGCCGGGACGGGCCGTTTTCTGGAAGTAATGGCAAGGGCGCTGGAAGTGGACCTTGACGGATTTGGCGCCCTCTCCCTGAAGGCCGTTGAACCCTCAAGGATCAGCAGCCTTTGCACGGTCTTTGCGGAATCGGAAGTCATTTCGCTCATCTCTAAGGGTGAACGGCGAGAGAACATAATTGCCGGCATACATGAATCCATAGCCGCAAGGGTATCGGCAATGGCGAATCGCGTAGGGATCGTTCCTCCGGTGGTAATGACAGGTGGCGTGGCAAAGAATGTCGGTGTCGTGAAGGCACTCGAGAAAAAACTTGGAATCGCTGTCGAGGTTTCGAAATATGCACAGGTGAACGGGGCTATCGGCGCCGCCGTACTGGCGATGGGTCTTAAATGATAAAGGGCGATTATGCATCACCCCGGTTTGAATGCTTCAACAAGAGCATCCATATGTTCTCCCTTCCTGATGAGGCGTATACCAGTAAATCCCGCCCGTGAAAGACCTGTCTTGATTTCCTCAAATGTATAGGTTCCGCCACCTGACGTACCCAGAAGCATATTGACGGCGAAAATTGCACCGTCTTTTGGATAGATCCGATCGGGGTCCATAACGTGGTCACGAATAACAATTCGTCCCCCCCGGTTGAGAGAACGGAAAATCTTTTTGAAGAAATCCCCATTCTGTTCAAGGCTATTTTGGTGGATAATTGCAGAAACAAAAGCCAGATCATGTCCAGGTGGAAATTCATCATGATAAAAATCTCCGGGAACCAGAATTACACGGGTAAGCATGCCCGCCTTGTCGAGACGCTCGCGGGCCATTTCAATAACTTCAGGTTGATCAAATAAAGTGGCTCTTATTTCAGGGTCAGCTTGCAGGAAAGCAATGGTGTAAGTACCTGAGGCGCCACCCACGTCAAGCATGACCTTTGCTGAGCCCGGATTAACCGCTGCCACAATCTCCTGGACTCGCGGTTCCGCAACTACATGCATAGCACCGATGAATGCGCGCATTTCATCGGCATTTCGGGAAGGATTAATAGTATCCTCCGAATCCTTTGTCCTTTTCACTACATTTGTAAAATGAGACCATCTGCGCCAGAGATGGGCTGCATGGAGAACCATGGGGAGAACCGAACTGGGGTAATTCTCAGAAAGAAACGGGATAAGGGATGGTGAACATCGATAGGTTTCATTTTGTTTGACAACAAGACCCATGGCAGCAAGGGCGTCCAGGAGAATGGTTAAGGCGCGCAGATCAGCTCCGATTCTGCTTGAGACCTCTTGAGCGGTCAAAGGCGCCTGACTTAGAATACTAAAAATGTTTAATTCGGCTCCTGTAAGCAGAATGCGACTCTCCATGAAATTCCGGGCCAATCTCAATATTTCCTCCGGACTATTATAGCTCATCATTAATACTCCTTATGATTATTGGAATGACGTTACTTTTTGATTATCTTTTTAAGAAAATATGCATTATCTTAAACATATGAGATTTCATTGATAATTGTTACTGTTTAATTTTTCTTCACGATAACACACTTGGTGTATTGAACGCAATATTTACAACAAAACGCTTCACGGCTGCTTCACTGATACGCAGACACAGATCGCGGCGGGAAAAGGTGAAACCGAGGAACTTTCTCTCCCACGGTCGCCCAACGGCGCTCTTGGCCTCATTGACCTTGAGTTTGAGCCGGAAGAAGGACTAACCTGCCTGTGTCACATGAAACATCCCTCCTTTCTGTCTATAAATAACCTGACCATCCATTGTTGTCATTGTATCAATACCCGACGCATATTTTTCCCCTTCCATAAATAGAGAGGTGTGAAGTTGGGAGCTGTTTCAGTACCGAACAATAAAAACGCATGAATTTTACCATTACATGTGATACAAATTTCGGCAGTAGGTATTCGAATCCGCCAGTATCATGGGGATGATTCCGCCCGCTATCGGATTCGCCGAGATTCTTTGCTACGGGAAGATAATATTGCGTCAAGGGATGATAAAAGTCCGCTGCCGCCACTGTAACTGCTTTGTCGATATTTCTCCTCAATAATAGGGAGGTTTGAAAAGTGAAGTTCATCACCAAGACCATTTTCGGGAACCTTTCTCATTTGTGGACAAGCCTTCGCGGAAACGGTTTGGCACAAAAGCTTGCCTGTATCGAGCCGCCGCTGCGAGCGGAGTTATTCAGCGCCGATCAGATGGAGCAACATGGCAAGATTCTCGCAGGCTCACACACGTTAAGCCCGGGTCACGCTCCGGATCGGCTTCTGAAACGGCTGGCTGAAAATGAAGGCCTCCTGTTTGGCGTCCAGAATTTGCTGTCGGAGGCGGTTAAGGCAAACCGCCGGATTACGCCTGCCGGGGAATGGCTGCTCGATAACTTCTATCTGATTGAAGAGCAGATACGCACCGCCAGGAGGCATTTGCCAAAGGGGTACAGCCGGGAACTCCCTCGCCTGATGAATGGTCCGTCGGCTGATCTGCCGCGCGTATATGACATTGCGCTGGAGATGATCTTACATGGCGATGGACGGGTAGATCCGGAGATTCTCATCAGATTTGTAGCAGCCTACCAGACCGTCACGTCCCTGAAGTTGGGAGAATTGTGGGCAATTCCTATCATGCTACGCCTGGCGCTGATCGAGAATCTCCGACGCATTGCCGCCCGGATCGCTACTGACAGAATCGACCGCAACCTGGCCGATTATTGGGCAGACCGGATGACGGAGAGCGCCGCGAAGGACCCGAAGAGCCTGATTCTGGTGATCGCAGACATGGCGCGATCGAACCAGCCGATGGTGAGCTCTTTTATAGCGGAAATTACGCGCCGCTTGCAGGGACAGGGTCCTGCTTTGTCATTGCCACTTACCTGGCTTGAGCAGCGGCTGTCTGAGTGTGGCCAGACGATCCAGCAAATGGTGCTGGCGGAGAACCAACAGCAGGCTGCCGATCAGGTATCCATGAGCAACAGTATCGGGAGCCTTCGTTTCCTGAGCGCGATGGACTGGCGCGAATTCGTCGAGTCGATGAGCGTCGTTGACCAAATACTTCGTGATGATCCCGGCGATGTTTACAGCAAAATGGATTTTTTTACCCGTGACCGTTACCGCCATGTTGTGGAAAAGATAGCGAAACACAGCCTGTTTTCCGAGAGCGAGGTGGCGCGCACGGCGATCGGGCTGGCGCATGAGGGTGCGGACGGGAAAGACGGCAATGATCGCGCGGCACATGTCGGCTTCTACCTGATCGACAAGGGTTTGCCCCAACTCGAACGAGCGCTGGACCTAAGCCTTTCCCTATCTGAGCATCTGCAGAGATGGAGCCGCCGGTTTCCTTTGCTCCTCTATCTGGGTACAATCACGCTGATGACGGCAATCTTCGTCGGGGGTTTTCTGGCAAAGGCGCATGTCGGTGCGTTACCGGGATGGGCAATTGTTCTGATCATACTCCTCTCAGCTCTGGGCGCAAGTCAGCTGGCAATCGCCCTGGTAAACTGGATGGTGACGCTGCTGGCGACGCCCCATCCGCTGCCGCGCATGGACTTCTCCAAAGGGATACCGCCGGAATTCCGCACACTGGCCGTGGTTCCGACGATGCTCATAAGCACACAGAATATAGAGGATCTGATCGAGGCGCTTGAAGTGCGGTTCCTGGCAAATCGGGACGCTAACCTGCACTTCGGCCTGTTGACCGATTTTCGAGACGCACAGGAGGAAACGCTGACTGAGGACGAACCGCTGTTGCGGCTTGCCCGGCAAAGGATCGAAGAGCTGAATACCAAGTACGGTCATTCCCGAGGCGACATATTCTTCCTTTTCCATCGCCCGCGTCGATGGAATCCTCACGACCGGATATGGATGGGTTACGAGCGCAAACGGGGGAAACTTGCGGAATTGAATGCTCTCCTGCGCGGCGGGGAACATGCGGGGGATCGTTTTTCCCTCGTCGTCGGTGACACGACAGTCTTATCGAGCGTGAAGTATGTGATTACACTGGACACGGATACGCAGCTGCCGCGCGATGCGGCGTGGCAGTTTGTGGGCGCCATGGCGCACCCGCTGAATCGTGCGCGATACGACGAAGACAAGCAGCGTGTCTGCGAGGGATACGGCATCCTCCAGCCACGGGTAGCCGTGAGCCTGCCCGGCATGAACCGGTCGCGGTATGCGGCAATGTGCGGAAGCGAGCCTGGCATCGATCCCTATACGCGCGCTGTTTCCGATGTTTACCAGGACCTGTTTGGCGAAGGCTCGTTCATCGGCAAGGGCATCTACGAGGTTGATGCCTTCGAGCGAACGCTCAAAGGACGTTTCCCCGAGAACCGGATCCTCAGCCACGATCTTCTGGAAGGGTGTTACGTGCGGGCGGGGCTGTTGAGCGATGTGATGCTCTATGAGGAATATCCGTCTCGCTACAATGCGGACGTGAGCCGCCGGCATCGCTGGATTCGCGGCGATTGGCAGCTCGTGCGATGGTTATTGCCGAGTGTTCCCGGCCCCGATGCGCGTCTTCAAAAAAATCCGCTCTCAGAGCTATCCCAATGGAAAATATTCGACAACCTGCGGCGCAGTCTCGCGCCCGCGGCGTTGACACTCCTTTTGCTGCTTGGCTGGACGGTCTTGCCATTGACCTGGTTCTGGACCCTATCGGTGCTCGGGATCATCCTGATTCCTTTTCTGATTGCCTCTCTCCTAGAAGTGCTTCAGAAGCCGGGCGACGTGCTTCTGGGCCAGCACCTCGCTGCCAACCTGCACTTTGCCGGCCGGCGCTTTGCTCAGGCGATTTTCACGCTCATCTGCCTTCCCTACGAGGCATTTTTCAGTCTCGATGCGATTGTGCGCACGGGCTGGCGGATGCTCATCACCCAGAAGCGGCTTCTCGAATGGAGCACGTCGGATGACCAAGTGCGCAATTGCCGCACGGACCTAATCGGCGCATTTCGGACCATGTGGATCGCCCCGGTTCTTGCCGGTGCCGCGGTTATCGATCTGACGCTTTCGAGGCCCCTATCATTAGCGGTGGCCTGGCCCATACTGTTCCTCTGGTTTGTCTCTCCTGTTGTCGCCTGGTGGATCAGCCAGCCGCTTGCTCGTCGCGAAGCAAGGCTGACGGCTGACCAGAACACCTTTCTCCGGAAGCTTTCCCGCAAGACCTGGGCGTTTTTCGAAACCTTCGTCGGCCCGGAAGATCATTGGCTGCCCCCTGACAATTTTCAGGAGCTTCCCGCTACCGTAATTGCGCATCGCACGTCGCCGACCAACATGGGCTTGGCCCTTCTCGCAAATTTGTCCGCCTACGACTTCGGCTACATCCCGGCGGGACAACTCATCGAGCGCACGGCAAATGCACTCCATACGATGGAAGCATTGGAACGTCACCGAGGCCACTTCTACAACTGGTACGACACGCAATCCCTGCAACCGCTGCAACCTACCTACATCTCGACCGTGGACAGCGGAAACCTTGCCGGCCATCTGCTGACACTGCGGCAGGGACTGCTCGCACTTCCCGACGACCGGATTCTGGGATCGCGAGTGTTTGAGGGAATCAGCGACACCATCCGTGTCCTCGAGGACATGGATGGCAAAACCGCTTCAGACCAACTCGTGCAACTGCAAAAATTGCTGAAATCCGCAATCGATTTCCCGCCCACCACGCTTGCTGCGGTGCGGCTGTGCCTTGATCAGTTGGCAACGTCCGCCGCGGAAGTGGTCACCGGCGTCAATGTTCTCGATGCGGACCACGAGAGCCAGGAGCAGTGGTGGGCGCATGCCCTTGCCGGGCAATGCCGGGCCGCCCTCGATGAGCTGACGTTTCTCGCGGCCTGGACATCATTGCCGGCATCGCCGGACAGGCTCCGCGAGATGCCGGATATCGATGAAATCCCGACGCTGCGCCAATTGGCCAACCTTGAGGCGGAACTCCTGCAGGCAATCGAAGGGCGCCCAAACTCTGACGAGACATCGGAGAGCGTATGGCCTGGCGAACGTCATCAGCTCATTACGGAGGCAAGCCGGCGCGCCGGAGCGAGGATTAGGGCTATCGAAGGGTTGGCAGGGCAAATCGACGAACTCACCCATATGGAATACGACTTTCTGTTCGACGAGGCACGCAATCTCCTGGCTATCGGGTACAACGTCGGTGAACGTCGGCGGGACCAGAGTTACTACGATCTGCTGGCTTCGGAAGCAAGATTTTGCAGTTTCATAGCGATTGCGCAGGGACAGCTACCGCAGGAGAGCTGGTTCGCCCTGGGACGTTTGCTGACCACTGCCGGTGGAGAGCAGATCCTCCTTTCGTGGAGCGGTTCGATGTTCGAATACCTCATGCCGCTCCTGGTGATGCCGACGTACGAACACACACTGCTCGACCAGACCTGCAAGACGGCGGTGGCCCGGCAGATCGAGTATGGGAGAAAAAGTGGGGTGCCCTGGGGCAGTTCGGAATCCGGCTACAACGCAATCGACGTTCATCTCAACTACCAGTATCGCGCCTTCGGCGTGCCTGGCCTGGGTCTCAAACGCGGACTCGCCGATGATCTGGTCATTGCGCCCTATGCTTCGGCGCTGGCGCTGACGGTAGCGCCCGAAGAGGCATGCCTGAATCTCGAGCGCCTTGCGTCTGAAGGCGTTATGGGAACGTATGGCTTCTATGAGGCAATCGACTACACTCCTTCCCGTCTGCCGCGCGGACAATCAAGCGCCGTGGTCCGCTCCTTCATGGCACATCATCAGGGCATGAGCTTCCTCTCTCTGGCCTATGTGCTCCTGGACCGTCCGATGCAGAAGCGATTTGAGTCGGAACCCATGTTCCAGGCGACCATGCTGTTGCTCCAGGAGCGAATCCCCAAGGCGACGGCGTTCTATGCGCACACCGTCGAGCTCTCCGAACGCCATGCAGAATCCATGGGCGCGGAGGCGCCGGTGCGCGTGTTCGGCAGTCCGAACACGCAGAAACCGGAAGTGCAGATGTTGTCAAACGGCAGATACCATGTGATGATCACGAACGCGGGCGGCGGGTACAGCCGTTGGAAGGACATTGCCGTCACCCGCTGGCGCGAAGACAGCACCTGTGATAATTGGGGCACGTTCTGTTACATCCGCGACGTGACGAGTGGGGAATTCTGGTCAACGGCCTATCAGCCGGCGCTCAAACACGCGGATACTTATGAAACGATCTTTTCGGAGGCGAAAGCGGAGTTCCGTTGCCGCGACCACGACCTCGACACGCATACGGAAATTGCCGTTTCGCCCGAGGATGACATCGAGCTGCGCCGCATCACCATCATCAACCGTTCCGGGAAACGCAGAGCCATTGACGTCACGAGTTATGCGGAGGTCGTCCTCGCCTCGCCGGCCGCGGATGCGCTGCATCCGGCGTTCAGCAATCTCTTTGTTCAGACCGAGATCCTCCGCCGGCAACGGGCGATTCTCTGCACGCGCCGGCCCCGCTCCCAGGGCGAGCACACTCCCTGGATGTTTCATTTGATGGCCGTGCACGGCGCGGATATCGGAGAAATCTCTTATGAGACCGACCGCCTGCGGTTCATCGGCCGCGGAAATACGGTTGCCGACCCGCAAGCGATGGGTGATTCATTGGCCACCTCCGGGGCGCTCTCCGGCAGCGAAGGTTCCGTGCTGGATCCGATCGTCTCGATCCGTTATCGAATTACG
>Ga0207931_1000330_pt1 | contig 17537 bp, 17 predicted proteins | sample NGESurdeep092012_2_FD_184478 | JGI IMG/M metagenome (GOLD analysis project Ga0207931, IMG submission 184478) | Arctic peat soil microbial communities from Barrow, Alaska - NGEE Surface sample 415-1 deep-092012 (SPAdes) | ecosystem: Environmental > Terrestrial > Soil > Wetlands > Peat ...
ATGGCAGCCATTTCGCTGTTTTTCCCATCCGGTGAGTTTACCAGCAGGCGGCGCTGGATATTGTCGTACCAGATGGATTGACCGAGGGAATGTAATTTTTGAATGGTTGTGAACATAGGGTTTAACTTTCCAACTTTCTAACCTTCTCAACTCTTCTCGCATGGCGCTCCTGGCCCGGATCATCGCCCACATAACGGGCCGCCAGGAAGGCTGTGACGATCTCTTTTGTCAGTTCGGGACCGATGATGCGCGTCCCAATGCACAACACATTCATGTCATCGTGCTCGACCCCCTGGTGAGCGGAATAGGTGTCGTGGCAGACACTCGCATATACGCCTTGCATTTTGTTGGCGGCGATACATGCTCCCACCCCCGACCCGCATAGCAAAATCCCGCGTTCAGCCTGTCCCGACTGGATGAGGCGGCCGAGCTTTTCGGTATAGTCCGGGTAATCGACAGGCTCGACGCTGTCGGTCCCCAGGTCAAGAACTTCATGTCCGGCAGCGCGCACCGTCTCCAATATGGTCTGTTTCAGAGCAAAACCGGCATGGTCACAGGCAACAGCAATCTTCATCTTGATTTCTCCGTTCGGATCACCAGATTGGTTCTCTGGGAATAGCCGTGGCGATGGGGTAAATAGGGGGTGTTGGTCGTCGGATTGATTTTACCATGCGGATTGATTGGATAATCAGTTGTCATTCCACGTTAAATGTGTCATAATTGGCATACTTATCCAATCCGGATTATTATTCCAGGAGGAACCATGGCAACTCCCAGCCCCGCCCAACAAATTGCGGATGATATCCGCAGCATGCAATCCAAGGTTGGTGATCTGCAAGGCAGTGTCCGCTTGACAAAGGCGCGCGACGCCGTAGAGGATTTACAGACCACCGTCAACGGCCTCACTCAACGGCTTGCAACCTTGCGGACACGCGGTTACGTCTTTGAGATGGATATGGAAAACCAGGCGCAGACTTTGTCGAAATCCTGGATGCTCCTATACCCGAATCTCGAATCGCAAATCAATATACAGTCATCAACACTGGTAAATTCCCTACGTCCCATTGAAATGCAAATGCCGCAGTTGAACGCGGTTGCCAGCAATCCGGCCGCGGCGCGCGGGCTGCTTGGTTCAATGCAGTCCTCGGTAAATATGCTGGAGAGTAAAGTCTCGGCTACCGAAAGATCCATCGAAGGGATGTACGACCAGTTCAACAACCAAGTCTACCAATTCACGAAACATTTGAACGAAATCGAATACCTGGTCACGCAACTGGCGGAAGCGACCTTCAAGTTGCTGCCCACCGAGGGCGGGATCGCGGCTATCAAGGCAGTCTGGTGCAAGACCGGCAAAGAACAGAAAGGTGATCCTGAAGGCGTTCTGTACCTGACCGATCAGCGCATCCTCTTCGAGCAGAAAGAAGAGATCGTGACCAAGAAGGTATTGTTCGTCGCCACCCAGAAACAGAAAGTGCAGCAACTGCAGCTTGAGTGCCCGGTCACACTGGTGGACAGGGTGGATCCAAGCAAGCAAGGGCTGCTAAAAAACGAGGACCATATCGAGGTTCGCTTCGCCAGCGGCGCGGCGGTGGAAGTTGCCCACTTCCACATCTGGCAGGACAATGCCACCTGGCTGCAACTCATCAACCGCGCCAAGAGCAAAGATTTCGACAAGGGCCGCGCCGTGGCAATTGATCAGGCCGCAGTGGACAAAGTTAAGGCCGCGCCGAGCCAGTGCCCAAGCTGCGGTGGGAATATCACCCAGGTGGTGATGCGCGGCATGGACAGCATCACGTGTGAGTTTTGCGGGTTCGTGATCCGTCTGTAATTTGAAGTATTAAACGCAAAGGCGGCAGTTAATCATCTGCCGCTTTTTTTGTTGAAATTGGAACATCGTTACGAATAGGTTTCTTTCAATTCAGAAACCGGCAAGGCGATTTGTCCCTCCTGTTTATTGCCAACCCAGACCACCTCGCCGGGTTGACTGGCTGCCAGGTATGCGGTGAAGGCCGCCGCCAATGCATCCAATTCTTCGGCAGTGTAAATGAATTCCATAGGTAAAATGCCCTTCGACAACCAGTGCCGGGTAATTTCTTCAAAAAACTCCATCGGATCTTTGATACCCATATCCTGCTCGTAGAGTACCAACTGCCGCTGCAAGCGGCCTTCCAGGGTCGGCTTGGGCAGGGGCAGTTTTCCAAGCAGAGCAGAGTAGGCAGCATGCGGGTGGGTCTCCAACCACTGGTGGGTGGCATTTTCAGATGGATAAGGTTTAAAACCCATCCCATCCAACTTGCGATAGAAGTCAAAACCCGTCTGCATCCAGGCCGCACAGGTCTCCGGTCGGGAGGAAGTCGGCGAGACAGAGATGCCGCGTTGTCGTAATTCGTGCTCCGCCATTCGCATGTCAGCCCCGCGCAAGTGACCGGGAGTCAGGCTTTGTTTTTCCAGTTTTTTGCGGACCAGCCCTTTGTTCGGGGAGTGCGGCGCGTTGACCGCCACAACAGTCACCTGCTGGCCACCCAGGAACGCCAGCACTTCTTCAATCTCGCCGGCTGCCAGCGCCACCAACTGGCAGTTTTCATCAAGGGCCGCGTACGTAAATGGGTGGCGTCCCCCGGAAAGGTCAATGCCGATGAAAGTTGTTTTTGAGAAGAGCATAGGATACTGGCAGCCTGGATTATGGTAAACTGATTATCCATAGTTTAGAACAAAAAGGTGTTTAACGCAATATGGATAAGATACTGATTCAAAATCTGCGCGTGCAAGGCATTCTCGGTGTGAATGATTGGGAGCGCACGACGCAACGTGAGATTGTCGTCAACGTGACACTTTTTACGGATACGCTTCGCGCCGCACAGTCCGATGACATCACCGACTGCGTGGACTATTCGCAAGTGGCAAAAGAAATCCGCACCCTGGTCGAGAGCGCGCGGCGGTTCACAGTGGAAGCACTGGCGGAGGATATTGCTGGTTTTTGCCTCAGCAGGCCTGGGGTCCAGAAAGTGACGGTAAGAGTCGAGGAGCCCGGCGCAGTAAAAGGCACAGAGTCGGTTGGGGTGGAAATCGAACGCGGGATCTAGATCTGCAGCGGCGAAGCACCTCTGCTAATATTATCGAGAAATTCTTGCCGCGTGGCCAGGTTGGCCCGGAATGCCCCGTGCATGGCAGAAGTAGTCAGGCGGGCATTGTGTTTCTGCACGCCGCGCATGCTCATACACAGGTGCAGCGCTTCTACGACGACCGCCACTCCCTGCGGATGGAGCAAGTCGCGGATGAAATCGGCGATCTGACGGGTCATACGTTCCTGGACTTGCAAGCGGTGAGCGTACAGGTCCACGATACGGGGGATCTTGGAAAGACCAAGCACTTTGCCGTCTGGGATGTAAGCCACATGCACGCGCCCCATAAATGGCAGCATGTGATGCTCGCATAGGCTGTAAAACTCAATATCGCGCACGATGACCATCTCGTCGTATTTGACCTCAAACAAGGCGTCGTTGACCACCGTCACCGGGTCCATCTGGTAGCCAGACAACAATTCGGCATACATGCGAGCAATTCGTTCGGGGGTGCGCTTCAGGCCATCACGATCGGGGTCTTCACCAATGGCCTGCAAAATCCGCTGCACAGCGGATTGAACTTCCTCAATATCTATCTTGCTCCTGGCAGCCAGCCCCTCGGCGGGGTTATCGTCAAAATCAATATATTCCATAGGTCACTCACAAGAAAACTGGACCAGAAAGTCTTCCGGACCAGAGATTATGGTCCGAGATGATTAGCCGACTTTCGGCTCGATCAGTCCATAAGTGCCATCGCGGCGATGGTAGAGCACGTTGATGGAATTCGTCTCGATATTGAAAAAGATGAAGAAGTTATCGTGGCCGAGCAGTTTCATCTGCTCCAGCGCCTCGGCTTCGTTCATCGGGATCAGGTCAAAAGTCTTATGCCGGGCAACAACCTGTACCTCTTCCCCGTCTGTCTCTGCGGGAACCGGGACAACATCGGAAGCAGAACGACCGTCACCGCGACCGTGGAAATGCTTGCCTTTGAAGCGATCCAGTTGGCGCTGCATTTTGTCAATGGCGGCATCGAAAGCTCCGGTGATATCGTCGCTGCGTTCCTCGACGCGTAATAATGCCCCGTGTCCACGCACGGTAATCTGGGCCACGTTATGGTCCTTGGCACTGCGCGCCGACTTGATATAGTTCAGATCCACTCTGACATGCTCGATCTCATTCAGGTAGCGATCCAGCTTGGAGGCTTTCTTGGTGACGTAGTTTTTTAAGTTGTCGGCTATTTCCAGGTTCCGTGCATAAACTTCAACTTCGACTGCCATAGGTTCCTCCTGTGAGATTTGGGCTGTGGTACTCAAACATTTTTCAAACCGTGATGCGGTAAAGCACGGGCCAGCGTCAGTGTATATACGGACCTCGCGCCTGCATCCAATAAAGCGGCAGTACAAGCCGAAAGCGTGGCTCCTGTGGTGGCAACATCGTCCATGAGCAGGACGGTTGCCCCGGAGACCAGCGCCGCCTCCCCCAGGAAAGCGCCGGAGACATTCTCCTTGCGCTCAGCAGCGGTCAACCCGACCTGCGATCTGGTTTCGCGAGAACGAACAACCGCCCGGGGTGCATAACGCCAATGATTGACCGCCGCCAACGGCCTCGCCACTAATCCAACCTGATTATAGCCGCGTTCCTTCATCCGCTCTTTCCCCAAAGGGACCGGGACAACCAGGTCCACCGGCCAGCCCAGCGAGCCAACATACTCAGCAAAGTGTTTTGCCAGGGCATCGCCAAGAGCCACGTTCCGGCGGTATTTTAGTTTATGCAATGCATGCCGGATAGGGCCTTCAAAAACCAACCAGGAACGCATCATTTCGTAGGGGGGAACAGACTCTTTACAATTGGGGCATAGACCAGGGCGGGTAAGCGGCAGTCCACAGATCCGGCAGACAGGTTCCGGTACGATCTGAACCTGTTGCCGGCAATCCGGACACCAGCGGAATCCTCCCCGGTTGCATCCTCCGCAAACTGGTGGATAAAGCCAGTCCAGACTACCCCACATCCACTGGTTTAACCAATATGTCAAAGACACGCCCTGTCAGCCGCCTTACATAAAGTACTTCAACGATCCATAGAGCCGAAGACCAGCCGGGGTCAGCAACACGATCATCAAGGAAGGGAAGATAAAGAGGCCCATCGGGAAAATCATTTTGATAGGCGCCTTATGGGCTTCTTCTTCGGCGTGTTGGCGGCGCTTAATGCGCATCTGGTCAGACTGAATACGCAAAACTTTCGCCATGCTGACGCCCAACATTTCGGACTGAATGATCGCAGCTACAAAACTGGTCATTTCAGCCAAACTGAGTCTATCAGACATATCCCTCAAAGCGTCGCGGCGGAGTTTGCCTAATTGGATTTCTCGAATGACCCGGCCGAACGCCAAAGACAATTCATTGTCCCATTTTTCATTGACCTTCGACATGGCCGCGTCAAAACCCAGGCCTGCTTCCACGCAAATGGTCAACAAATCAAGAGCATCCGGCATTGCCTTACGAACCTGTTTCTGCCGGCTATTGATCTTGCTCCTGATCCACAAATCCGGGAAGAAGTAACCCAGTATCATAAAAACCAGTATGATCAACAACTTGATGGGAAGTGAAAATTGTTTTGAAAAAAGAGAAAGCAGGAATACCAAGCCGCCAAACAGTCCGGCTGACACAAAATGCAAAACCATAAAGGTGGAGGCATCCATTCGACCGGGATTCCCGGCCAATTCCAGCCTTAAGCGCGTCCGTTCTATAACATGTTGAGGAGTAAAGCGGGATGAAGTGTCGCCCAGACGGCGCAGGATTGGCATCATTACACGCTCAGAAAAAGGCTGGGAAAGTTCAATTTCCTCGAGTGACACAGCCTCCCCGCGCTGGCTGTACTCAGCCAGACGTTTGGCCAGAGGATCCTCTTCCTGAGATTTCGATTTTCGGATGCCGGTCACAACCAACACAATTGCACCGCTGATCACACCAACGATAACCACGATAATAATAATCGTCGTAAGCATGTTACACCTCTACATTAGCAATCCGGGTCATCACAAAATATCCGGCGGTGATCAAAACCGCTGCGCTGCCTAAGGCGATCCCACCGCACATAATATTATCCTTATTAAAGAATTCCATCACATAACTGCGGTTCAAGAACCACAAAATGCAAAGAAGGCCGATGGGCATTACCGCAAGTGCCCGGCCAGAATACATCGCTTGGGCCGTTAGAGCGCGAATATCACCTTTGATACGGACACGCTCGCGGATTGTATAGGAGATAACATCCATGATTTCAGCCAGATTGCCACCAACCTCTCGCTGCACATTGATGGCTGTCACAAGAAAATCAAGATCCTGGCTCGGGATACGTCGTAGAAGGTTGGCGAGTGCCTTCTCCATGGGGATACCCAGTTGCATTTCCTGCACCACTCGCTTAAACTCATCGCAAATGGGAGCAGGCAGCTCTTTGCTCACGGCTTCCATGGCCTGTAACGTAGAAAAACCTGCCCGGAGGCCGTTTACCATTAAGTTTAGCATATCAGGTAATTGATCATTGAAGCGAGACAAGCGTTTCGATTGTTGGTTTTTAACATACATCCGAGGCAGTAATGCACCAATTCCTGCTCCAATAAAGGCTGACAAAAGAAGTCTTCCGCCGAGTAAAAACGCGATCAACGCTCCGCCCATAATTGCAATAACGTACAGGGCGATATACTCGCCCGGTTTGAACTTCAAATCGGCGCGCGCCAATTCACGGGAAATACGTTCTCCGAACGACGATTTCTCGACACGTTTATTCACCCAATCGGTCAGCGCGCCTTTGGATTCCTTGGTATCTGTCTCTTTATCTTCTTCAAGATATTTGTTTAGGCGATCATCCATCGACGTCGAGTCACCGGTTGCCGAAACAACAATTCCAACAACCAGTAGCACCAAGGCAATAACACCGCCGCCAATCAGCAACAAGGTAGTCATTTAACACCTATCCAAAATCGACTCAGCTCCAATCTCTAATATCTCTGCCTGCTACCGACGCCAAAGATTGAGGGTGATAAGTGAATACCAGCCGCCTCAATCTTCTCCATGAATTTCGGGCGTAGACCGGTCGCTCGCAAATGGCCGAGAACTTTTCCGTTGTCCAGGCCAGTCTGCTCGAAAATAAACAAATCGGTTGTTGTAATAATATCGCCTTCCATGCCACTAACCTCGGTGATGTTTGTCACTTTGCGCGACCCATCGCGCATGCGTTCCTGATGGATAATCAAGTCAATTGCTGAAGAGACCTGTTCGCGGATGGCGCGTACCGGTAATTCCATTCCAGCCATCAAGGTCATTGTTTCGAGACGTGACAGAGTATCACGCGGGGAGTTCGAGTGCAAGGTCGTCATGGAGCCATCATGGCCGGTATTCATGGCCTGTAACATATCCAGCGCCGCGTCATCGCGGATTTCGCCAACGATAATCCGGTCTGGACGCATACGGAGGGCATTAACCACTAAGTTTCGAATGGTAATTTCACCGCGGCCTTCAATGTTCGGCGGGCGAGACTCAAGTGTGACAACATGCTCCTGGCGAAGCTGAAGTTCCGCCGCATTTTCAATGGTGAGGATGCGTTCATCACTTGGTATAAAGCCAGAAAGGATGTTTAACAACGTAGTCTTGCCGGAGCCAGTACCACCAGAGATAACAATATTCAATCTCGCCTCAACACAGGCTTTAAGAAATTGTAGTGATTCTGAGGTAATTGTACCAAATTGAACTAACTGCTCAAGAGTAATGGGTACTTTTGAAAATTTTCGGATGGTCAATACCGGGCCGATCAGAGAAATGGGCGGTATAACAGCATTTACACGGGAACCGTCCGCCAGACGTGCATCCACATACGGACTGGATTCATCTATACGCCGTCCCAATGGAGCAACGATGCGGTCAATGATGCGCATCACGTGCTCATTACTTTCAAATGTTACCGGCACACGACTAATTTTACCCTTGCGTTCGACATAAATATTCTTCGCCCCGTTCACCATCACTTCCGTGACAGTTTCGTCTTCAAGAAGTGTTTGCAGGGGTCCAAGGCCCAGGATTTCGGCCGTTATCTGTTCGAAAAGGCGAGCACGCTCGGGTCTGGAAAGGACAATATTTTCCTCGCCCAGTACTTGCTCGAACAACCCCAGAATCGTCTTGCGAACTTCGTTGGTCTTCGTTATATCCATTGATGGATCAAGTTCGGCTAACAGCCGATTCTGGACACGCGTCTTCAGGTCAAAGTATGATCCGGCCTGGGGTGTCGTGCTAGGAGCGCTCACTCTGCGAGCCTGCAAAGAGGACAGGCGAGATGCATCTCCGTCTGACGCTTGAGGAGTGCCATTTGACTGTTCGAAAGGTTTCCCTTGCCCGTGTTCAATCCGTTTAAGTAAAGACATCACTGCCTCCAAGTATCCAATTAACGTTTAGCCATTGCCTGTGACTCTTCCATTTCTCGTTTGACGAGTTTAGCCCGTAATGCTTCTGCCAGTAGATATATCCCTCGGGCTGCCGGTTGGGTCTTATTATCGAGCATAAAAGGAACACCCCGGTTAACGGCCGGTATTACTGTGCGTTCATCCAGCGGAATTACAGCCAGCACTTCCTGTTTTAGATTCTCGCCAACTTTTTCCGGAGAAATCGCAATTCGTTTGTCGAACTTATTCATCACTAATGCTATTTTTTCAGCCGGGATATTCAATGTCAGCAGGAGATCGAGGAACAAACGATCGTTCTTGATCGAAGGGATATCTTGAGTGGCAACCAACACGATAGCATCAGCGATATCCAGTACCGATAAAGTCACATCCGTGAGATATGCACTGCTATCTACAATCACGTACGCATAAAGTTGACGCAAATAGCGCAGCAGTTTCGCGAATTGGTCTGCAGATACTTTTTCAGCATTTTCAGGGCGAGACGGTGATGCCAAGACATGCACACCTGATGCAGCGTTTTTAATCATGACATTATCTACGATTTCAGGATCCAGTTCATCAACGAGTGGCGTAAGGTCTAAAATCGTATTTTTTCCCTGCTCATTCAAAAAGATGGCTACATCTCCAAATTGAAGGTTCGCATCCACGATAACTACACGTGTCTCCTCGTTGTGGAGTGCGACTGCAAGGTTCACTGCGATTGTGGTGCATCCTGTCCCGCCTTTGGGGCTATAAACCAGGATGATTTTCCCCCGAGTCATCAAGCGGGATGTCACGGGTCGGTTAGTACCACCCTGTGCCGCGACCAACGCCTGGGCGGATTTGGAGCGTTCTTCACGCGCCATCTTGCCGGCTCGACGGATTGCCGCGACGAGTTCATCCGGCATGGGTGGTTTGGTAAGGAAATCACGTGCGCCAACAAGCATTGCCCGGCGCATATAGTTCTGATCCCCTTGAACTGAAAGGATCACAACCTGAACGGCTGGCATTTTCTGTCGGATTGCTTCCGTTGCAGCAATGCCATCCATGTCGGGCATATTGATGTCCATCAGAACAACATCGGGATTGGTTTCCTCAGTTAGTTTTATTGCCTCCCGGCCAGTTCGCGCAACAGCAACCACTTCAATATCCGCCTCGAACTGTAATAGTTTTCGCACGTTTTCGCGTGTTTCGGCAATATCATCTACAATTAATACGCGAATCTTTTCGCCATCATCCATTAATAATCTCCATACAACTGTTTGGAGTTTTCAAAAAAATCTCTAAGGTACGGGCGTCGCGTCGCCTTGTAATTTAGGTTCCAGGAGGTTATCAAGACGTGGTTGTATGGCGTATGGCAACTTTGCCGGCACTGGAATATTGTACTGAGTCAAAAGATATTCCAGCATGGCTGCATCGGTCTTCACAGCCGGCCCCGGGTTGTAGGGATTGCAGAGCGTCAGGGTGATTTTCGCACCGCTGTAAATTAGATATACCAGCGTGTTAGCATCATCCGGTGAAACCATCAACGTAACAATACCCGGGCGTGTGACAATGGCGGCCGGCAGTTGCCCTGCGGGCGCAGGGGTTGCGGTTGCTGTTATTCCAGACCCTGTCAACTGATCAGAATCCGTGAAAGTACCCACATGCAGCACCTGGACATTTTGCATGATCATCTGCGTAACCAGGCGCGGGCGCTGACCTTCTGACGGGACGAGGTAAATAGGCTGGTTCAGAGTTTGGTCTAATACTGTACTTCCCGGTCTTGACGATTCTCCGCCAGAAGCTATTACTGCAGGCAGTTGGTCACCATTGCTGGTCACTCCTGGGGATGTGACACTCGCAGTGAAATTGGGCAGGATGCTCTGATTCGTGGGATCAACATCCACAAGCAGCATGGTCACGATGATATCAACATAATCGCCATCGCGGATACCATAAGCCACAGAGGAGAACTCCGTAATGGGGATGGCCACAGCGGTTAACCCCTGCGGGATTAACGGAGCCCAGGTGGAGTTGGTCAGGATGACGTTGCCCGGCGTCAGCGAGACCATCGAATCCGTGATCGGGACACCCTGGGTTATCGTATATTTGGCATACATGTTCACAACGTCGGCTTTGTTGGTAAAAAGTCCCTGAACGAGTTCAGCATCGGGGATTTGCCTGGAACTCAACATCGCTTCTGTGATGGGCGTGCCCGGGGTAATATTCTGGCCAGCCGTAACAATTTCGACAAATTGTGGGGTGGCCTGAGTTACAGGGGGCTGAGTTGTAGCGGGGGTACGGTGCAGCCATAAATATACTCCCCCGGCAGCCACAGCGATGATGATGATCAGGCCCAAATAGATGAATATACGTCCACGCTTCATAGGAAACTCCTTTCAACCTGGATTTGTATTAACATTATACAGTAAAAATGCGATCTTTAATATTACACCTACATTATTGTGAAGTCGCCGGTTTAAGTCGTGGTTCTCTGGAATCGCCGTGGCAATGAGGTAAACAGGGGGGTGGTGGGCGAGCGAAACCCGCTCAACACCCATAAAACTATTTTTCTTCGTCTGTCTGCAAACCCCGCACCACATCATCCATTGTCCCCCCTTCCTTTCGCATCCCTGGCGCAGGTATGCCACAATATGGGCAGATATTCCAGGGCAGTTCCATCAGCTGCCCGCAGGAGTGACAGGGTTTACGCAGTTTTGTCTGGCAGGTTGGGCATACCACCCAATCGTCTTTAATGCGCCGTTCGCAGCCGGGACACACGGACTGGTCCTCTATGGCTTGTAAAAGGGCTTCCTCTTCCAATGTCTGCTGGTATTCTTCTTCCAAAGTGCGAGACGGGCGCAGCACGAGATAGACCAGCACGCCGGGTAAATTCAATAATGCCACCAGCGCCGCCGCCAGGAAATGCACCAATCGGTCACGATGACGGGCGCGAATGTCGCGATAGGTCCAGACCACCAGCGCTACCCACAGGGCCGCCAAAAAGGCTCCGGCGAAACCGGTCAGGATGAGGGTAAAACCGCTTAAGAAAGTGGGGTCGAACATAAAAACTCCTTAACGGGCAGGGTATAAAATGCCCTCAATCCTTGACTACAGCGTGCTGCGCAAAGATGTGAACCCAAATTGCTGTAATTACCTGTATTTTGATTGTTCAAAGTTCACGTTTTTATGCAAGAAGCAGTAAGAGTTTATCACAGTTAGCGTTCCAGCCGAAAGGACTCGCTATTCTTTAACTCACTCGAATGGCTGAATCCAGCAGATATACCGGGCCAATCCGGGCACGCCAGGGTGAAATTGACATAATCGTTCATATTTTATTATACACACAAAAAAGAAACCGGGTCTTTGGGGATTCCTTTGATATATGGAATGATATTGGGGTGTTGGGTGCATCACCTCTACAAATCCCATAAAACCAAAACCCGGTTCATTGGAGGAACCGGGTTTCAAGGTTGGTTATAGCTTGTCTCAGTGGACAACTACATACCTTTGTCTTGGTCTTTTGCTTTGTAGCCGGGACCGGACTTGAAGAAATCGTAGTTGGGTTGAATGTCCTCACGCAGGTTGACCACTTCCCCCGCGTTCAACTGCTTGACGGTATCCAGTACTACACGAGTGCCGTTGTGATTGGTACCCTCGAAGTGACCGGCTAGACCAACCTTGCTGATGAATTCACCGCCCTTTGCAGAGTACGCTCCCGGCACCTCATCCTCCGGGAAGATGGCCAAAAACGGGCATTCCGGGATGCACGCACCGCAATCAATGCAGGTATCCGGGTCAATATACATCCAGGGATATTTCTCAACTGGTTCGCCGGGTATGATGCACTCCACCGGGCATACTTCGATGCAGCCGCGGTCGCGCAAGCACAGGCTGGTAATAATATGCGTCATTTTGTTGCTCCTTTTGGAAATTTAAGGTAAAGATAGATGTATTATATCGGAGCTGTCAGAATTGTGCAACATAGAGCCCGGACTTAAAATCCGGGCACGAGCTTTTACTCTGGATCATCTACTTTGCTGAATACCGGCGGGCAACCTCAGCCCAGTTGACCACGTTCCACCAGTTGCCAACATACTCGGCGCGGCGGTTCTGGTACTTCAAGTAGTAGGCGTGTTCCCATACATCCAGTGCCAGAAGCGGGATCATCCCATCGGATATCGGAGTATCCTGGTTGGCAGTCGAGAGCACTGCCAGCCCGCTGCCCTTCTTGACCAGCCATGCCCAGCCGGAACCGAAACGGCCCAAGGCGGCTTTCTCGAACTCGGCCTTGAAATTGGCAAATGTCCCGAAGGCGGCGGTGATGGCCTTTGCCAGTCCGCCGTGTGGTTCGCCGCCAGCTTTGGGAGCCATCACCTGCCAAAACAGGTCATGGTTCCACGTCCCGCCACCATGGTTGCGGACCGCGGTGCGGATATCTTCGGGGACGGCATTCAGATCCATGAGCAGGGCTTCGAGCGACTTCCCCGCCAGTTCTGGGTGATTCTCCAGCGCGACATTCAGGTTGATGACGTAAGCGGCATAGTGTTTGTCGTGGTGGATTTGCATCGTCAGAGTATCAACAAAAGGCTCCAAAGCGTCGTAGGCGTATGGGAGGGGATTAAGTTGGAATGACATAGGGTTTTCTCCTTATTATCGTTAATTATTTATGATATTTATTATCTATATTATACTATTTACTTCTTCTAAGTCAAGCTGGGGACGGAATTTCTAACAAATCGCTAACATAAGTTGCGCAAGCGGTATACTTGGGGATTATGAGTGCAATCCCCACTCCTCGCCGCTCCACGTTGACCCTGGGCCTGCTGGCCGGTATATCGGCCGCTTCCACCGCCGCCATTTTCATCCGTTTCGCGCAGCACGAAGGTGCACCATCCATCGTTATCGCCGCGGCGCGGTTGACGATTGCCAGCCTGATCCTGGCTCCCTTCGCGTTAACCCGTTACCGGTCCGACCTGCGCCAATTGAGACGCCGGGAATGGGTTTTAGCCCTGCTCTCGGGCCTCTTCCTGGCTTTACACTTCGCCACCTGGATCACATCTCTCGAATTCACCACCGTTGCCAGTTCGGTTGTTTTGGTGTCGACCACGCCACTGTGGGTGGCGATTCTCGCTCCACTGGTGCTGCGCGAGCGCCTTGGGACTGTGGCGGTAGTCGGATTGATCCTGGCTATGACCGGTGGAGTCATCGTCGGGCTAAGCGATGCCTGTGCCTGGCAGGCAGGTGCCATATCCTGCCCACCGCTGCGGACTTTCTTCGGCGGGAGGGCCTTCCTGGGTGATTTCCTGGCGCTCGCCGGGGCCTGGATGGCCGCCGGGTACATGCTGGTGGGACGCAAACTGCGAGCAAAGATGGAGCTCATCCCATACATATTTGTTGTTTACGGGATGGCCTCGGTGGTACTGATGATTATCATGCTGGGGATGGGAGAAAGCCCGCTCGGGCTGCCGCCTCTGGCCTACCTGTGGTTTGCCCTGCTGGCGCTTGTGCCACAGTTATTCGGGCATTCTACTTTCAACTGGGCTTTGAAATACCTGCCGGCTTCGTTGGTATCCGTGACCTTACTCGGCGAGCCGGTTGGTTCGACCATCCTGGCGTATTTCATTTTTCAGGAACAGCCAGGCTGGATGAAAATCGGCGGAGCGATGTTGATTTTGACGGGGATTTGGCTGGCAGCCAGGGGAGAAAATAAATAACCGGGTATATCTGCCCCGTCTTAACTAAAATCGCCCGGACCTTTGCCGGGTGATTTTGCGATTTTGTTCTATTTTTCCTGGCACTTGTTCTGTGTCTAAATCTGCTCACCTTTGAACTGGCTCAGATACAGGTGATGATAAAAACCGTGCTGGTCAAGCAGTTGCTGGTGTGTACCCTTCTCAACGATCTCACCATCCTTGATGACCAGCAACTGATCGGCATCCCGGATGGTGCTCAGGCGGTGGGCGATGACAAAACTGGTGCGGCCCTTCATCAAGCGCAGGAGCGCATTCTGTATGCGGACTTCGGTACGCGTGTCTACACTGCTGGTGGCTTCGTCCAGGATCAAAATCGAGGGGGCGGCCAGGATGGCGCGCGCGATGGATAGCATCTGCCGCTGGCCCTGGCTCAGGTTGCTGGCCCGTTCCGAAAGCATGGTCTGGTAGCCTTGCGGCAATTTCCGGATGAAATGGTCGGCATCTGCCATTCTGGCGGCCTCGATGACTTCCTCATCTGTGGCCTCCAGCCGCCCGTAACGAATGTTATCCATCACCGAGGCGGAAAACAGGAAGGTATCTTGCAGGACCAGCCCCAACTGGCGGCGCAGGTTGTCCTTTTTGATCTGTCGGATGTCTGTGCCATCAATGCTGATCTGGCCACCGTCAATTTCGTAAAAACGGGTGAGTAAGTTGACCAGGGTGGTCTTCCCCGCTCCGGTCGGGCCGACCAGGGCCACGATCTCGCCCGGTTTTGCTTCCAGCGTCATATCCTTAATGATCGGCTTATCGGGTGTGTAGCTGAACTGGACATTTTCAAAGGTCACGTGTCCCTGCACTTTATCCAGGGACGCAGTTTCGGGAGCATCGTCGATTTCTGACGGCGTATCAATGATCTCGAAGACGCGTTCCGCCCCGGCCAGCGCGGCCTGGATGGAGTTGTACATATTTGCCAACTGGCGCAGGGGGTTGATGAAATTACGTCCATAGCTGATGAACGTGACAATGGTACCCACCGTTACCAGGTCCTTCAATGCCAGCCAGCCGCCCAGCCCGGCGATGGCGATGACGAACAGATTGCCCAGTTGGTTGGTCAGCGGCATCAGCAGCAGGGCATAAGAGTTGGCGTAGACGGCTGAACGATATACTTCCCGGTTGTGTAAGCGGAAATTATCGATCGCTGAATCGTTGCGGCGGAAAGCCTTGACCACCCGCTGGCCGCTGATGGCTTCTTCCATGACGCCGTTCAGGTTCCCCAGGGATTTCTGCAAATCCCGGAATCCCTTGCGAGTGTAACGGGCGACAAAATCCGTGAACCAGACCATGATGGGCACCACCACCACCGCGGCCAGCGCCAACCAGAAATTTAACACAAACATGGCAATCAGGATCCCGGCCAGCGAAAGCACGCTGGCAAGCAGGGCCACCACGTTCTGCGAAACGGCCTGGTTGATTGCGTCAATATCGTTGGTCAAGCGGCTCATCAACTCACCCGCGGTGTGATTATCAAAGAAGCGCAGGGTGAGGGTCTGGAGATGCCCGAACAGGTCACGCCGCACGCCCTTGAGTGCTTTCTGCGAAATTCCAGCCATCATCCAGCCTGAGATGGCGTCGGCCAGGTTGCCAAGCAGAAAGATGACCAGCATCCAGATGGCGATGACCGCCAGCCCGGCCGCGTCTTTGGTGGCGATGAACCCGTCAATTGCCTTGCCCATCAGGTATGGGCCGATCAGCCCGAGCACGGTTGAAATGAGCACGAAACCCAGTACTACGACCATGGCGGTTTTGTAGGGGCCAAGATAGGGCACCAGCCGCCTCAGCGCCCGGCGCGGGTCGCGCGCTTTTTCGATCTTCCCGGGCTGGGCCGGGCCTCTGCCCACCATTCGGGTGCGGAAATCGCTGCCGCTTGGCCTCTCAGATGTTTGGTTTGCCATACCCCTAAACTCCGTTGACGCCGTTCCCCAGTTGGGAGGCGTAGATTTCCTGATAGATCGGGCTGGACTTGAGCAACTGGCGATGCGTCCCCTCCGCTGCAATTCGGCCTTTCTCAATTACAATGATCTTATCTGCCTTCAGTACGGTACTGATGCGTTGGGCCACCACGAAACACGTGCGGCCTTGCATCAACTCGTCTAACGCCGTCTGGATTTTTGTTTCCGTCTCCACGTCCACCGAACTGGTGCTGTCATCCAAGATAAGAATAGAAGGGCGGATCAACAGGGCGCGCGCGATGGCAATGCGCTGTTTCTGTCCACCGGAGAGGTTGACCCCGCGTTCCTCCACGTGGGTGTCATAACCAGCTTCCAGGTCCAGGATGAACTCGTGCGCCTGGGCGGCCTTGGCTGCCGCGACCACTTCCTCGTCTGCAGCATCCGGACGGCCGTAGCGGATATTATCCCGCACCGTGCCGGAAAAGAGCACCGTTTCCTGCGGGACGATCCCCACCTGAGCCAGCAGCGAATCCTGCTTCACGTTACGGATGTCCACCCCGTCGATCAGGACACGCCCCTCCGATGCATCGTAAAAGCGCGGGATCAAGTTGATGAGCGTGGACTTGCCTGCCCCGGTTGCGCCCAGGATGGCAACCGTCTGCCCAGGCTCGACAGTCAGGTTGATCCTTTCCAGCACGGGCATATCCGTGGAACCATTGTAGTGAAAGCCTACGTTTTCGAAGACGACGCGCGGCCTAACGGAGGCCGGCAGGGCAGGCGCTTCCGGCGCATCCTGGACCTCGGGCACTTCCTCCAGCACCTCGTTGACGCGCTCCGCCGAGGCCATCCCCGCCGCCCAGACGTTTGCCAGGTTAACCATAATCATCAATGGCCCCAGCGCGGTCTGCAGGTAGTTGATGAAGGCCACGATTTGCCCGGTGGTTACGCCGCCATGGATGGCCTGCAAACCGCCCGCCCAGATGACGATCACGATCCCGATGTTCACGCAAACGCTCAGCGCCGGGCCCATGGTGGACATGAATTGCATCACTTTGATATTGCGATCGGTGAAGTCCTTGTTGGCCGCCTCGAAGCGATCGGCCTCGTGGCGGGCGCGCACAAAGGCCTTGACTACGCGCACCCCGGCAATGTTTTCCTGCAGGACGGTATTGAGCTTGTCCAGTTTCTGTTGTATGGTTAGGAAGAGTGGTCCCATCTTGAGGGCGAAGAACACAATTATGGCCGATGTTACCAGCAACAGCGGGAGCATGGTCAGCGCCAGGTGCTGGTCGGTGTTGAACATCAGGATGATGCTGCCGATCATGATCAACGGGGCGCGCGTGCCAATCCGCAGGGAAATCTGCACTACGCGTTGGATGACGCTCGAATCGCTGGAAAGACGCACCATCAACTGGCC
>Ga0207931_1000331_pt1 | contig 17509 bp, 15 predicted proteins | sample NGESurdeep092012_2_FD_184478 | JGI IMG/M metagenome (GOLD analysis project Ga0207931, IMG submission 184478) | Arctic peat soil microbial communities from Barrow, Alaska - NGEE Surface sample 415-1 deep-092012 (SPAdes) | ecosystem: Environmental > Terrestrial > Soil > Wetlands > Peat ...
GACCCGCATAATCACCTGCTTATGCACGCAGTCGGTGCAAATGTATCAGGACAGATTGCGTCAGTCATCGCAGGCGGTGTCATAATTGGTCTGATGTCAGGATTAATGTAGGAGGAGCAACATGAACACAGATTTAATTAACTCGCTGAAGATGATGGGTATGGGAATGGGCGCCATATTCCTTGTCATTATAATAATTTACATGGCCGTGCATTTAATGCTCAGAATTACCGGAGGCAAAAAAGATGACCCTGATACGGCAAGACGATGATTAGCTTAATTAGCCGCGGAAGTGTCCGGACCGGTACGCCGTAATTTCGTATCTTTAAGGGTTAAAGAACAGTACATCATGAAACAGCTGGTGCTTCGCAAGGCAACCTATGAAAAGATCTATCGTGCCATAGGCATTGTGTTTCTTGTCGGGCTCATTGTAATTATCGTGACAGGAGATCCCGGGTCATGGGCCTTCTGGATACAGGCAGTTTCCTTTCTGCTGCTTGGTTTCATTTTCCTCAGCCTTAATTTCGGCACCCTGGTCAACAGGCTGTCGGCAGACAAGAGCGTGCTGACCATCAGGTGGTACAGCAAGACGGTCAGGTCGTTTGTCCGGATAGATGAGATAGAGTCCATACATGCAGATGAGAACTATATCCGCATCATGCTCAAAAGCGGCAAGACCGTCCGCCTGCAAACACGCATGCTTGAGTTTGACGAGAAACGCGCCGTACGCAAATTTCTTAAAGAGGTAACAGGCTTCTGAGTGAAATGCCAATAAGGCGACTTATAATGCTGATGCTGCTGATGGCTTCAGCGCTGGCCTCAGCCCAGAAAGTCACCGTCAGCGGCTATGTCACCGACTCCGTCAGCGGAGAACGGATGATCAATGCTGCCGTCTATGAAAAGGCCTCATACGTCGGCACCACAACCAATAATTACGGCTTTTACAGCCTACCCCTTACACCCGGCAAGGCCGAGATCATTGTTTCTTATCTTGGGTATGAAGCACTGACTACTAACCTTAGTCTCACCCGCGATACTGTCATGAACTTCGGACTCAACATGTCGGTGAGCGAGATCGGTGAGGTGACGGTGACCGCCTCCGGACCCCAGGCTAAGGTAGAGAGCTCACAGATGAGCATGATAGACATTCCGATGGAAAAATTCGCCATGCTGCCGGTGATCTTCGGCGAAGCTGACGTGCTGAAGGTAATCCAGCTTCTCCCCGGGGTACAGTCGGGCACCGAAGGCTCAATAGGGATATATGTCAGGGGTGGCGGACCGGACCAGAACCTTTTTCTTCTCGATGGCGTGCCGGTGTACAACGCAAGCCATATCTTCGGCTTCATGTCAGTGTTCAATCCTGATGCTGTCAAGTCAGTCCAGCTCTACAAGGGAGGGTTCCCCGCACGGTACGGCGAACGGCTCTCGTCGGTAATCGATATCCATATGAAGGAAGGTAACGAGAAGGAGTTTCACGGCAACTTCTCAATAGGACTGATAGCATCGAAGCTGTCGCTGGAAGGGCCTATAATAAAGGATAAGACGTCATTCATCATCTCGGCCCGCCGAAGCTATGCCGACATTATTATCTATCCTTTTCTTATGCGATACCAGAGTCCGGACCTCCGGACCACAGGCGGTTATTCTTTCTACGACCTCAATGTCAAGATCAATCACAAATTTTCGGAGAGGAGCCGTCTATACCTGAGCTCTTATATGGGCAGGGACAGGGCATATATGAAGTCCGTCAGCAGACCTGACTATGAGGGCGAAAACGCACCAAAAAACGAGTATACCGACGACTTCGGCATGGGTTGGGGAAACATCATCACCTCGCTGAGGTGGAATTACCTGTTCAGCAACAAGATATTCAGCAACACCACCCTGACCTACAGCCGTTACATCTTTGATATTACAATGGAGTCCGTCACGAAGGACCTCACCACGAAAGAAAAGGCTGTTAACTACTTCAGGTATTTTTCCGGTATAGAGGACCTGGGTGCGAAGATCGATTTTGACTACTATCCTTCCACCCATCACTCCGTCAAGTTTGGCGCCGGATATACCCTGCACCGTTTCAAGCCCGGGGTGACGAGGTTCATGTTTGACCCACTGGAAGGGGAATATGGTATCGACACCACCTTTGGCGAAGTGAAGATCTATGCCAATGAGGCCATTCTCTATGCCGAGGATAACTTCGACATCACCCCGCGCCTGAAGATGAATGCCGGCGTACGCCTGTCGCTCTTCAACGTTCAGCACACCAGCTATTTTTCATTCCAGCCCAGGGTGTCGCTTCGTTTCATGGCTGCGGACAACCTGTCGTTCAAGGCCTCGTACAGCAGGATGACGCAGTTCGTACACCTGCTCACGACAACGGCGATCAGCATGCCTACCGATCTGTGGCTGCCTGTCACGAAGCGTTTTGAGCCTCCGGTATCAGACCAGGTGGCCATAGGCTCCAACTTCCGTCTGCCGTGGCAGCTTGAAATGTCCGTGGAAGCATTTTATAAGACGATGGAGAACCTGATTGAATACAAGGAGGGTGCATCGTTCGGAGGGTCGGGATCAGGATGGGAGTCGAAGGTGGAAAAAGGAAGAGGATGGGCCTATGGAAGTGAGTTCATGGTTGAGAAGAATTACGGTAAGACAACAGGATGGATCGGTTATACGCTGTCATGGACTGAACGGCAGTTCGAGAATCTTAACTACGGCAATGTCTTTCCCGCCAGGTATGACCGCAGGCATGACGTAAGCGTGGCCATCACGCACAAGTTTAATGAACGGGTTGATATGGGTGTTGTGTGGGTCTACGGGACAGGCAATGCAGCCACACTGGGCATCATGGAATATCCCTCCGGGAACTTCTTCAACACCGGATATTATTACGGCAATGATGCCATTACGGAATTTCCGGGCCGCAACTCGTACCGCACACCGTCGTATCACAGGCTTGACCTCGGGCTTAACCTGCACAAACAGAAGAAGCACGGACTGCGCACCTGGAACTTCTCGGTCTACAATGCCTACAACAGGAAGAACCCGTTCTTCATTTTTTGGGACAGTGAATATTATGAGGAGCCCGATCCCAACAATCCGGGTTCGTATATTTACTACAGCAAGCCTGTGCTGAAGAAGGTGAGTCTCTTTCCGATCATTCCCTCGATCTCGTATTCATTTAAATTCTGACCGCGGATGATGATGAAAAGAATATTATTATATCTGCCGGTGCTTGCTATTCTGACGTTACTTACCGTTGCATGCACGGAGGAGATTAAGTTCACAGGTGAAAAGATTGACCCGAAGATCGTGATATATTCGCTGCTTCAGCCCGAAAACGTGATAACGGTATCTGTGGCAAAGAGCCATGCTGTCTTTGAAGAGAGGTATGTCCCCAAACAGATAACCGATGCCGTGGTGAAGCTTTACCGCGACGGTGAGTTTATTGAAACGCTGACCTATGTTGCGCCTGAGCCGCAATCGGATTATTACCAGGCTATGCCTTATTCAGAGTATGTGTCGCAGGAAGTGAAACCCGTTTATGGCAGCACTTACAGGATCGAGGTGGAGATGGCAGGGATGAAAAAGGCTTCAGGGGAGACAAGGCTTCCGGATATTATACCGGTCATCGGCCTGGATACCACTGAAGACATGCAGGCTGAGGGATATTTACTGATGGAAGCTAAAGTCAGGTTCAGCGATCCGGGAGGGGGAAATAACTTTTACAGGATAGCAGCCCGGAGCTCAGAGGGCGTATACTACGGAGACAAGTCAGTACCCTGGTCTCCGGAAATCCCGGTTACAATATATGAGAGCGACATCAGTTATGCCTCAGACAATGACCCGGTAATAACTCCCCGGAAGGAGGAGCAGGATCTTTTCGATATGCAGGTTCAGAACACCTATCATATATTCAGTGATGACCTGATTGCAGGGAAGGAGTATGCACTGACACTGGAAATAAATCTCAGGCGGCCGGACACGGATTATTACGAGTTTTCTTTATTCAATTTTGAATTGCAGTCGATAACTGAGGATTTATACATGTATCTGCGAACGTCTTCGGCGCACATGCAGACCAACGATGCCTTTATCACCGAGCCGGTGCTGGTTTACACCAATATTGAAAACGGGCTGGGCGTTGTGGGGGCGATGTCATCGTCGACAGTGACACTGAGAATAGGAGAGTACCCGGTTGAGGGGGTGACGTATGAGTATTCAAAGTATTGAAAAATCCTGCCTAAGGCAAAATAATTTTCATAAATTTTTTTTCATTTAAAATATTATTCTTTACTTTGTACCGCAAAGTACTATAAATTCATATCATGAACCAGCCAGATCAGCATCTTGAAGACATAAAGATCATTAAGAAGTTAATGGAGGAATCATCCAGGTTCCTGTCCCTCAGCGGTATATCAGGTATAATTGCCGGGCTGCTTGCCATTGCCGGCGCCGTTGTGGCGAAACTGATCATAACCGGTTCATCTCAGCCGGAGGACTGGTACTCAATTCCATTTGCCTCCGATCTGGCTGCGCACAGGACTGTTGTTCTGCTGTTTGCTGACATGGCGGTGGTTCTAGTGCTTTCGCTCGCAGTTGCAGTTTTATTTTCTTCCCGCAAGGCAAGAAAAAGCGGTCACAGTGCCTGGACACACATCACCCGCAGGATGCTGGCAAGCCTTTTCATTCCGCTGGTCACTGGATGTCTCTTTATCCTCATGACCCTCGGCTGTGTGCCTGCGAACGTTACAATTGCTTCAACTCTTATCTTTTACGGACTTGCTGTTATCAGTGCGGGCAAATTCACACTGGGAGAGATACACTGGCTTGGAGTGCTGGAGGTGGTTACCGGACTTATCTGCCTGTTGCTGCCCGAATGGTCTATATTGATATGGGCTGTCGGCTTCGGAGCAATGCACATTGTTTACGGTCTGTTGATGCATCTCAGATACAAGGGATGAAAAAGGTTCTGGAAAATTTCAACAAGGCTTTCGAAAGCCGTGTAAGACTGGGGATCATGTCGGTGCTGGCGGTCAACAGGAGCATGGACTTCATCAGCCTCCGCGAGGTACTTGAGGTGACAGACGGCAACCTTGCCAGTCACCTCAGGGCGCTTGAAGAAGCAGGCTATATATCCATGCAAAAGAGTTTCATTGACCGCAAGCCAAATACAAAATACACGATAACTGACGAAGGCATGAATAACTTCACCCGCCATCTCAGAGCCCTCGAGGATCTGATAAACAAACAATAATTTTTTTTATTAACTCACTTTGTATAACAAAGTACTCTAAAAACTATCAAAATGGAAAATGAAATTGTAAAACAGGAAAAATGGTACCAGTCGATGACCGTCAAGATGGTCCTTCTGGGTGTTCTGGGTCTGATGCTTCTGATCCCACTCCTGATGATCAGCCAGGTTATCAGGGAGCGTTCCAGGAATGCTGAGACGGCTCGGACTGAGATTGGCAATCTGTGGGCTGCCTCGCAGACCCTGACAGGTCCGGTGCTGAACGTGCCCGGCACAAAGGTGATCTCCGGTGACGGAAAATATGTAACCACCACCATGCACATTCTTCCCGATGATCTGAAGATCAACGGAAAACTGCTTCCGGAGATAAGGTATAGGGGGATATATGAGGTGGTTGTGTATGATTCTGACATTCAGATGACTGGAAGCTTTTCTTTTGGCGGATATGAGCATCTGAACGATTACACTTACGATTGGGATCAGGCATATATATCGCTAGGTGTATCTGATAACAAGGGTATCAGGGATAAGGTCAGGCTGACTTTCAATAAAAACATTATTGATGCCCAGCCTGGAGCGGGCCAGACTGACCTCTTTGAGAAGGGAATCTCTTTCCCGGTGGTTTTGGACCCTAAGCTGCCTGACGGTATCAGCGGTGACTTCAGCCTGAACATTGGCCTCAGGGGCAGCAGCAGTATCTCTTTCTCACCAGTCGGCAAGACCACTGAGGTGTCTCTTGCATCCGCGTGGGATGCACCTTCGTTTACCGGTACTTTCCTGCCGGCAGAGAGGGAGGTTACGGAGAAGGGCTTCACTGCCAGGTGGGTAGTGACACATCTCAACAGGAGTTTTCCACAGGTATGGACAGGTGACAGCTATAAGCCCTCTGATGATGCTTTCGGAGTCAACCTTATCCTCCAGGCAGATAATTATTCAAAGGCAGAGCGAAGTGCGAAGTACGGGCTGCTCTTCATTGCATTGACCTTTTTCGTCCTGATCATTATTGAGCTCAGGTCGAAGGAGCGTATTCACATATTCTATTACCTGCTTGTCTCGCTCGCCCTGATACTGTTCTTCTCACTGCTTACAGCGCTAAGCGAACTTGTCGGGTTTAACATGGCTTACCTGACAGCTTCGGTGGCAACTATTGCTCTTCTCACTGCCTTTTTCAGATCCTTGCTAAAAAAGAAAGGGATTGTTCTGGTAATAAGCGGACTGCTGACGGTACTGTACATCTTCATTTTTGTGCTTCTTGCATTAAAGGATTATGCCTTCCTGGCAGGAAACATTGGTTTGTTTGTGTTGCTGGGTGTATTGATGATGGTATCGGCCAGGTACAAATTATTTAAGGACTGAGATTGACAGACCTCCCCCCGTCCCGATGACTCGGGACGGCTCCCCTCCTAACTCAGGAGGGGAAATGCCTATTTCATATGATTATGTTTTCTGGTGTTTTTGAAGTAACTTACATGCTTACTTAAAAACACTTTTAAACATGGTCCTGAAAAGGTATGTCGAAGAAGAAACAGGGCAGAAGTTTGACCTGATTATCGTAGGGGGAGGGATCACGGGTGCTGCCGTAGCCTATATAGCAGCCGCACGGGGTCTCTCGGTCGCTCTTTTTGAAAAGAAGGATTATGGCGGTGCTACTTCGGCGGCCACATCAAAGCTTATCCACGGGGGCCTCAGGTACCTCGCAAACGGAGAGTTAAAGCTGGTACGCGAATCACTTCGTGAGCGAAGGATCCTTGGAAACATAGCACCCAATTTTGTCTATCCGCTGCCCTTTGTAATGCCAAACTACAAAAAATGGAAAGGAAATATCTGGAAGATGCTTCTGGGTATGTACCTGTATGATATGCTTTCCTATGATAAGAAAGATACCTGGGATAAAGGCAAAAAGCTCGAGAATCACAGACTTATCTCGCACAGAAAAACCGTCAGGCTGGAACCCAACCTTAAAATGGAAGATCTCAGGAATGCCTTTTATTTCTTTGATTACCAGAGCATTTTTCCCGAGAGGCTGACACTCGCCTTTATCAAATCGGCAGCCGAGTATGGAGCCAAGGTATCGAACTACACACCTGTCGAAGGTTTCATTTTTGAAAACGGGAACAAGATCAAAGGAGTGAAAGTCAGGGATGTTTTTTCCGGCGAAGCCAAAAATATTCATGCTGACCTGGTTGTCAACTGCGGAGGAACATGGGCTGACAAAATCCTCAACCTGGCAGCACAGAAAGATACTGGATCACATAAGGTCAAGCGTTCGGAAGGGATACACATAATCACCAAAAAGATTGCAGGGAACCATGTTGTTTCCCTTCAGAAGAAAGACGGCGGACATTTGATGATAATGCCATGGCGTGATCATTCGCTCATAGGTACAACCGATAAAGAATTTTACGGTGACCCTGATGATTACCGTGTTTCAAAGGATAGCATTAATGAGATCTTAAATGCGGTCAATGAGAGTTACGGAAGAAAGATCTCTGCCGATGATATTGTTCATGCCTACGGCGGACTGCGGCCCCTGGTCGACGATCAGACCAAAGGTACGTACGAGACATCAAGAAAATACGAGGTTTATGATAATGCTGTCGACGGCATCGAAGGGATGATAACTGTTGAGGGAGGCAAATACACAACAAGCAGGGGTCTTGCCAGGGAGGTTCTGAAACTTGTCTCGGCAAAGCTTGCCAGAACCCTTTCAGATCCTGTTTCAGACAACCTTTATCTCTCAGGATGTGAGATCAGGGACATGAAACAGTATATGATAAGACAGCATCTTAATTATAAAGATTTCAGCAGGAATACTGTTGAATATGTCAGCAGGAATTACGGCACTGAAAGCAAGATTGTATTCCAGATAGCGAGGGATGATCCGCGGTACGCCGAAGTAGTCAGTCACGACGGCGAGATACTGGCCGAAATTGTCTATGCCATCAAATATGAAAGCGCACGTACTCTGAAGGATATAATGCTGAGACGAACCGGTACCGGAACACTGGGAAAACCGGGGAACGATATTATCGCTAAAATTACAGCCATTGCTGCTGAAATGCTTGGCTGGGACAAAAAAAGGACTGAAGAAGAAGTTGCCTCTCTGAAGGGAGTATATGAATTATTCTAAGAGCACAGGAATGGATTTAACATACCGCGAGATACTGAAATGGGGAGATAAGAGGGAAGAAGGAGTTGATCCTCATATGATAAAATTAATCAGGGAGAAATTTGGTCTTACAGACGCTGATTTCAGGGAAAAGCATCTCCCGGGGTCGCAGCCGGTAAAGCTTGACAAACCCTCTCTCCTGAAACCCGGACAGCTTATTTTTTTAAAAAGTATAGCAGGAAGCGAGAACATTCTGACAGATGATTTCTCCCGTGCAAAATACTCTTACGGGAAGTTCTATGCAGAGCTTCTAGACTTAAGACTTAACCTGGTCCCCGATCCGCCTGACGCTGTTGTTTCTCCGAGAAACCATGATGACATAGTCAGGATCGTTGAATTCTGCAATGAAGAGCGGATACCGATAATTCCCGTGGGCGGACAGTCCTCCGTCACCGGAGCATTACGGGCTCCGAACGGAGGGATAGCACTTGACATGACAAAGTATCTCAACAAAATTGTCAGATTGAACACTGTCAACAAAACAGTGACGGTTCAGGCCGGGATGTCAGGTCCTGCTTTTGAAGAGGAGCTGAACAGGCACGGATATACCTGCGGTCATTTCCCGCAGTCATTTGAATACTCTACTGTCGGAGGCTGGATCGCGGCAAGGGGAGCGGGGCAGGCTTCGACAGGATATGGCAAGATAGAGGATATGGTGGTTGCCCTGAAAGTTGTCACGCCTGCCGGAGTGATTGAAACGAAAGAGTTCCCCCGTACAGCACAGGGATGGGATATATTCAGAGTATTCATCGGTTCTGAGGGCACCCTCGGAATAATAACCGAAGCCACTCTTAACATACATATCTACCGGCCGCAGAACACTGCTTCGGCATCCTTTATTTTCAGATCTTTTGAGCAGGCGGTTGAAGCAATGCGGAAGATGATCCAGAGTGAATACGGCAAGCCGCATTTATTCAGGATCTCGGATCCTGACGAGACAGATATAGCGTTTAGGACAAGCGGGTTTGACAATACTTTTTCTGACAAGCTGTTAAAGATGCTGGGCTTCATGCCAGGCAAACGCTGCCTGATGTTTGTCACGGTTGAGGGTGAAAAGGAGTATACGAAATTTGTTATGGGCAAAATAAGGCATACTGCTGGTAAGGGTAAGGGTATGTATATAGGCAGGAGTCCTGTGAGAAAATGGCTTGAGCAGAGATATACCAGCGCATACATGCGTGACCCGCTGATGGATATGGGCATAATGGCAGACACTCTTGAGACTGCTGTCACATGGGAAAACCTTCTCAGGGTATGGTCTGCAGCGCAGGCTTATGTCAGAAAGCGTCCGAGAGCATTTATGATGATCCATATTTCCCATGTGTACGAGAACGGGGCGAACCTTTATTTTACATTCCTCACTCCGATGGAAAAAGGCAATGAAATGAAAGACTTTACAGCTTTCCACAGAGGCCTGGTAGATACCATACTTGAAAACGGCGGTTCCATCTCACATCACCATGGCGTGGGCAGAGTGCTTGCACCGTGGATGGAGGGACATCTGGGAAAGACATCGATGGCGGCTCTCGGGGCGGTTAAAAGACATTTTGATCCGAACAATATCATGAATCCCGGCGGAACGCTGGGCCTGCAATAATAGAAAAGATGAATTCACCAGATGAGCTTATCCTGGCAATTGACTGTGGTACACAGTCGGTCAGGGCGGTTTTTATTGATCTCTCCGGAAACATTCTTCAGATCGTAAAAACCGAGATCGAACCATATTTTTCGGTTGGTCCCGGTATGGCTGAACAGTACCCTGAGTACTTCAGGGACAAGATGTTCGAAACACTGAGAAAACTTTTCAGTGAAACAAAGTTTCAGAGAGAAAGAATAAAAGCAGTTACAATTACGACACAGCGATCCACCCTGGTCAATCTTGACAGGGATGGCAACTCACTGCGACCGGCAATCAGCTGGCTGGACCAGAGGCAGTGTGCGGTTGACAAATATCCAGGAAAGCTGATGCAGCTTCTCCTGGGAGCTGTCGGCATGCGCGAAGCTGTCGTTTACACGGTAAAAAACGGTGAGTGCAACTGGATAATGCAGAACACGCCCGAGATCTGGGAAAAAACCAGCAAATTCCTGTTGCTTTCCGGTTATCTGACCTGGGTACTGACAGGGGAGTATACCGATTCGGTCGGGAGCACTGTGGCATATTTGCCTTTCGATTACAAAAAGCACAGATGGGCGGATAAAAGCCACATGTATTCCAAAATGTACCCCATTGAAAGGGAAAAACTTCCAAAGCTGGTTAAACCTTCTGAACTCCTTGGATATATAAGCAGGGAGGCTTCTGAAAAGTCAGGTATTCCGGAAGGACTGCCCCTGATCGCAGCTGCTGCCGACAAGGCATGTGAAGTTTTAGGGTCAGGGGTTTTTACACCTGATGTCGCCTGTTTAAGCTATGGGACCACATGCACCGTTGAGACAACACACAAGAAATATGTTGAGGTCATTCCTTTCTTCCCGCCGTATCCCAGTGCAATTCCTGACTGTTATAACACTGAGGTAATGATCTTCAGGGGTTTCTGGATGATAAACTGGTTCAAGAAGGAGTTCGGGCTGAAGGAGACACAGCTTGCAGAACAGATGGGCAGAGTGCCGGAGGAACTCTTTGACGATATGATAAAAGACATTCCGGCAGGTTCAATGGGGTTGACCCTTCAGCCATACTGGTCTCCCGGATTGAAAATTCCGGGAACAGAAGCCAAGGGCGCCATAATCGGTTTCGGAGATGTTCATACAAGAGCTCATGTTTACAGGGCTATTCTCGAGGGTCTGGCATATTCACTCAGGGAAGGACTGGCCAGGACCGTTAAAAGGACCAAGATCCCCGTGAACAAGGTCATTGTTTCTGGTGGCGGTTCACAGAGCAGGCAGGCCATGCAGATAACTGCAGATGTATTCAACATGCCTGCTTGCAGGCCGCATACGTATGAGACTTCTTCTCTTGGCGCTGCAATAGATGCTGCGGTAGGTATGAAGTTCTTTAATGATTATGCTGCGGCAGTCGGATCAATGACCCGTACTGGTGAACAGTTCTTGCCGGACAGCAAGAATGCAGAGATGTATAACCAGTTATACGAAAAGGTCTATCTGAAGATGTACACGCATCTTCAGCCCTTGTATGAACAGATAAGGAATGTAACCGGCTACCCGGTAAAAGTATAATTTATTTACCCGGGAGTTTACACTACCCCCACTTCAATATTACCGCCAATCCCTACTTTATCGCCAGCGATAATTACTACGGAAAGAATCCCGGGTTTCCGGACCGCGGTTTCAGTCACCTGATGAACCATTTCTTTTTTCTTTACCTCATTACAGGAGGCTGTGGCGTATGCATCTGCCATCGCTCCGGAACGACAGGCTATCATGCATGCGTCTGCCATGCCGAAGCTGAGCGAGTGGCCAACGGTACCTGAGGAACAGCAGACTGATAATGGTGTTTCTTCCGGTTTTATGCGAAGGACTATTTTCTCTGACAATGGTGAGTCACCTGCGTAGACTGCAATGGTGGCAGGGGAGATAAGCTTCATGAATATGTCTCCGCCATTTTCGATAATCACTTCGTCAAGATCATACTGCATAATGAGGTCATTGCAGATATATTCAGCGATGGCACCGGCCACAGCGCTCATAGGGCCTGTGCCCGCCATATGCGCGGCCTCGCTCATATCCTTCACTATCTGATGCACTCCCGCCGGCGCCACTACCGGCACAAGCGAGTCCCTGAACTTAGGGAATTCCCCTATATGTTTATCCAGAACACTGCGATATAACATTATACGGTCCATTGTAAAGCGTTCAATATCATTCCTGTAATGGGTTGTGTCAACAGCCACCCAGAGGTCAGTCTCGCGGAAGGCCGACCTGAAGGTGCGCCATCGCGCATTGCCCATGGCTTCGCGGTAGAAACGGGGCTGGTATGAGGCGTTTTTAGCCAATGTCTATTGAAAAAAGCCTGAGCGGGCATGACGTCAGGCAGAGCTCACAGACAACACATTTCTCGGGATCAAAAGAGAGCTCAGCTGTCTGTCGTCCCATGGTGAGTGCTCCTGCAAAACACACAGCAGAACAGGCACCGCAGTGAATGCAAAGGTCATCCCTGTAGTGAATCTTTTTGTCAATTGGCTCGCACTCAACATTCTGTTTCTTAATGTATTCCATACCTTCTTTCAGGACCTTCACGGGCGCGGTCATCTCCATCACAAGATGACCTATTTTGCCGGGTGAGACGTCTGCTTTAACAATGTTAACCATGATGTCATACTTCTTGATCAGGTTATATGTTATCGGCTCCCCTGTTGCATCAGGTGGGAATGTCAGCACAAATCTTCTGCTTGTCATATTTTTTACATTAAAGTCAGATTCTTATTTCCAGTTTATTCAGCCCTGTTGTTTTCCGGAACAACTCAACAGGTTCGGTAAGCAGAAAGCGGCCATCAGTCACCTCCTTTTTCAACAGGGCAGCTATCTCTCGCGCCACCTTGACGCTCGAGAGCGGAGCAGTGCGTATCTTTTTACCATTCAGTTTTAATTCTCCGGAGAAGAGTACTTTGTAGTTAGTACGGCCAAGGATCTCGAATTTTCCAGACCCGTAGTCGATTATGTTAGTCTCTATCTGGCTGTTCCGGATCGATACCCGGTGTGCCATATCCTCGTCCAGCACAGGTATTGGAATCCCTATTCCCACGAACATTGAGACTCCATATCTCTCAAAGTATGCTGCCTTAATATACTTTGTGCTCATTTCCTTTGCATCACCTATGAGTGCAAGGGTCGCAGCATTTCCCACGGGAATGCCATTTTCATTAAGCGGCTTACCGGTATTGAACTGTGTTCCATGCCAGGCCACGTAGCCGGTGGTACCTCCCATGAAAATCCTTGTTCCAACCCCTATTGTTCTCATCTCCGGGTCATTGAGAAGCGGGCTCAGCTCTCCTGAAGTCGAAAAGTTTGCATTACCGAATGCAGGCAGGAGCGTCCCCATATAGGTGAACTTAAGCTTTGAAGTGCTGTTTACTGCTACATTGTAATTCTGGTAGGCATTTCGCGGATTGAACATTATGAACTCATTAATTGAGTTTTTATTGATGAGCGTCTTTATTTCTGTCCGCGGGTAGCAGTCGGTACCCTTGCCTTGTGCCTGCAGCAGCACGTCTTTGCCAGCAATCAGTTCTTCAATCACGTGGGCTCCGCCATACTGATCATGAGGCATTGCTGTCTCGGTAGCTCCGAGGTAACAATCCACTGCAGCTATGCCACCGTATGCCGGCACATTGTTCAGGGTGATCTTCTCCATGCGCATTGGCGGGTCAGAATGCCCGAAGTTCATAAATACCCCCGATGAGCACATCGGTCCAAAGGTAGCGGTGGTAACAACATCGACCCTGCTCATCACCTCGGCAGGAGTCATCTCTTTGCCCATGGCAGAGACCTGCTCAGCGGTAAGAACGACGGCTTTACCGCTGCGGATCTTAGAATTGATCTCCTCAATGCTTCTTTTCTTCGGCATATAATTCTTTTTAAAGTAATTTTAAATAATAAAACCCAAATATATGCTCAGATCACTTATCATTGGTATCATTTTGTCGATTTTTATGGTTTCATGTAACACTGAAGAGAGTCGTGACATTGATGTAATGACTTTTAACATCAGGGTTGACAATCCTGGCGACAGCCTGAATGCATGGTCTAAAAGGGCCCCGATAGTGGCTGGTTTCATTAATGATCAGATACCTGATCTGCTGGGGATGCAGGAGGTATTATGGCTACAGTATCAGTATCTTGATTCCGCCCTTGCCGGTTATGGCTCTGTAGCGGCAGGCCGTGACGACGGCATTAAGTTCGGGGAGGCATGTCCGGTCTTCTACCGCCTTGGACGTTTCAGTCCGCTTGCCAGCGGCACCTTCTGGCTCTCGGCTATGCCTGACGTGCCTGGCTCGGTGGGATGGGGCGCAGCGCTTACACGTGTGGCAACATGGGTAAGGCTTTATGATAAAACAGTCAGGGACACATTACTTTTTATCAATACTCACTTCGACCATGTAAGCGACTCAGCCCGTTTAATGAGCTCGGGAGTGTTTCTTGGCAGGCTGAAGGAGCTGGCGGGGGATAACAACTTTGTGATCACGGGCGATTTCAATGCACTGCCCGGGAGCAAGGCGATAGCAAGGATGCAGGAAGACAGTTATGCAATAGATTCATATTCAATATCAGAGACTTCGCCGGCAGGGGAGACATACACCTTCAACGGATGGAAGGATACAGCGGGCGACGGTCGTATTGATTATATCTTTGTACGTAACGGGATGAAAGTCAGTTCCTACGAGACATTCAGGGTCATTAAAGACGGTGTTTTCATCTCGGATCACTGGCCAGTTAAGGCGAGAATCAGGCAATAGAGGGCCGACCGTTAAGAAATTGCCCGGTGGGCAATTTTAGGGTGGAGACAGACTGCAGGGCGGGGTAAGGGAGAATAAGAATTAAGAATGGAGAGGTATGGGGATTTGCCTGGCAAAACCATTCTATTTTATCTTGATTTCGCCATGCAATCTGAGATCAGCAGATGAGGCGCCTACGGACAGATCTACCTTTCCCTTCTCGAGAACGAAAGCATGATCATCAACATCCCAGTATTTAAGATCATCCGTCTTTAACGGGATGGTTATGATTTGCGACTCTCCTTTTCTGACATGAACCCTGCTGAAACCCTTTAGGGCTATTGCGGGTCGTTCAACTTTTGATTCAGGGAAGCTGACATATAACTGAACAACCTCGTCACTATCGTAATTGCCTTTGTTTTTAAGTCTGAAAGTGACATTTATCGTCTCGTGGTCACTGGCTGACTTTTTTTCAATATGCAGATCCGAATAGTTGAATGCTGTATAGCTGAGACCATAGCCAAACGGGAAGAGCGGCTTTGATTTACTGTACAGGTATGTGCGACCTTTCCGGATATCATACTCGAGGATGGGAAGCAATTGATCGATTGATGAGGGCCATGTCTGCACCAGACGGCCTGCAGGGCTGTTTTTGCCGAATATGACATCCGCCAGGGCGTTGCCGAGTTCCTGGCTTGACTGTGAGATATGCAGAATAGCAGGGATGTTGTCCTTTGACCAGTTAATGGTATATGGAAAGCTTGAGACAATTACAAGTATCGTGTTCGGATTGGCAGCAAATACAAGTTTGGCTAAGTCCTCCTGTTCAAGTGATAAAGCCTGCCGGTCAATCTCTTCGCGGCCGTCGCTGGCCACATAGTTCACCCCCCATCCAAGTCCGTAGCTCAGGGGGTGGTTCCCCACGCATACGATAGCTACATCGGCTTTGCCAGCAGCTATGACGGCCGAGTCTGCTTTGTTTGAAGCTGCGAACAGGACCTGCACATCATCACCCACGGCATTTTTTATGCCCTGCAGTGCCGAGACCCTGTACGGGGGCGTGCCGGAATACCAGTCAGACACGACCAGGTTTGCACTGGGGCCGATCATGGCAATGGTTTTTAATTTATTTTTTTGAAGTGGAAGTGTCTGGTTTTTATTCTTCAGCAGAACGATTGACTTGACAGTTGTTTCACGCACGAGCTCCCTTGTCCCGGCTTTTAACCATGGTGCAACGGTATCGGTGACACCTATTCCCGAGTATGGGTTATTAGCCGGATGATCGAGCAAGCCCAGCTTGAGCAATACCCGGAGGTTGCCCATCACAGCCCTGTCTATTTCGTTTTCGCTGATCAGGCCTTCGCTCACTGCTTCAGTAAGAGGTTTTTTATAATCGTCAAGAAACATTGTTATTCCTGCGTCCAGGCAACCTTTGGCAGCTTCTTTCAGATTTGGATAGTAACTGTGCTGCGTGACCAGCTGACGGTAAGCACCGCCGTCGGTAGCGATAATTCCGTTCTGACCCCATTCGTTGACAGTGACATCCTTAAGAACAGGATGGACAATACACGGTATACCGTTGTATTTGTTGTAAGCAGTCATAAATGCACGGGAACCTCCTTCAGTAACACCTTTGTAAAAAGGGTAGGAGTAGTACTCACGGAAGAGCCTGTCGTCAAAGTCGGATGAGTTTATCGCACGGTTGTTTTCATTACTATTGGCAAGGAAGTGTTTCATCAGCGATGCTGTCTTCCAGTATTTAGGATCGTCACCCTGCAGGCCCTTTACAAAAGCGACTACCATTTTTGCGGTCAGATAAGGATCTTCGCCATAACATTCTTCTGTGCGGCCCCAGCGTACATCGCGTCCCAGGTCAGCGTTTGGGGCAAGGACTATCAGTCCTGCGCTGGCATACCTTGTATTTTGTGTAAGATAGCGGCATTCCTCGGCTTCCAGAGCCGCCACTTTTTCAAGTTGTTGCGGGTCCCACATCTGTGCCAGACCTATAGCCTGCGGGAAGGTAGTGGTTACCGATTTACCTTTGCCTCTGACAGCCCAGTTGGCTGGTCCGCTGAGTGCAAGCCCGTGAAGACCTTCTACAATCCTGGTGCCTTTTATGCCCAGGCGCTCTACGGATGGCCGTGTGGAGAGGCAGTTGATCTTTTCGTCGAGGGTCATCAATGAGATGAGATTGCCGAGCCGTTCTTCATCGTCCAGCTTACTGTTCTGAAAGGGGTAGTTCTGTGCCCGGTTATAGATTGTGGTCATGCAGAGAAGGATTATTACCGCGATCCGCTTCATTTCAGGGAGTTTTATGCTAAGGTAAAAGATTATCAATTAATCGGGGGAAGGTTTTTATTATCTTTGATTGTTAATTATTAAATCCAGAAAACAATCCAATATGAACAGAAACAAACTCATCTCAATCTCCGCAATTGTTTTTGCGGTTCTGGCATTATTCTTTATCTTGCAACCAGGCATGGCACAGAGACCTTACATAAAAAACTTCGACCTGAACCGTTACCTCGGAAAATGGTACGAGATAGCACGCTTCCCTCATTCCTTTGAAAAGGGACTGGTAGGATGTACAGCCAACTATACCCTTCTTCCCGACGGTAAAGTGAAGGTCGAAAATGCAGGATATAGGAACACCCTTGACGGAGAATATAGCAACGCCCTCGGCAAGGCTAAATTTGCAGG
>Ga0207931_1000333_pt1 | contig 17453 bp, 14 predicted proteins | sample NGESurdeep092012_2_FD_184478 | JGI IMG/M metagenome (GOLD analysis project Ga0207931, IMG submission 184478) | Arctic peat soil microbial communities from Barrow, Alaska - NGEE Surface sample 415-1 deep-092012 (SPAdes) | ecosystem: Environmental > Terrestrial > Soil > Wetlands > Peat ...
CCAAATCCCTGTATAGTCTTCGAAATCTTCCCGGCCCCGCACTGCGCATCAGCCAAAGGTTCCCCCAGCAGACTAAAAACAGCCACAAGCAATGGTAGTATTGCCCTGCTGAATTTTAACATTCTAAAAGTATTATTTGTAGCACTTTCAAGGTCCGTATGATCTTTAAGACTCGTTAATTCAGACAATGGTTGCCTCATTACTACGCATTTATCACCACTAAAATTGTGAAGTTGCGATAAAATAAATGTGCCGGCAAACACGACCGACACGATTTATACACATTGACAACAGTTTATTAACAGCATTGAAGCCTGTATTCTAAAGAATTAGCATGGCATCACCATAGGTCCCGAACCGGTATTTCTCCTTTACGGCTGTCTTGTATGCTTCAAATGAAAGATTATATCCTGCAAATGCCGATACCATCATAAGAAGGGTCGAATACGGGAGATGAAAATTACTTATAAGCATGTCAGGAACCTTGAACTCATAAGGCGGGAAAATGAATTTGTTTGTCCAACCGTTAAACGGCTTTACCAGACCTGACGTTGAGACTGAGCTTTCCAGCGTGCGGACTACCGTAGTACCAACAGCACATATTCTGCTCTTTCTTTCTTTAGCTTTATTTATCAATGCGGAAGCTTCATCCGTTATTACTATCCTTTCGGAGTCTACTTTGTGCTTGGTCAGGTCCTCCACATCAACATTTCTGAAGTTGCCGAGCCCGACATGCAGGGTTATCTCTGCAAACTCAACTCCCACAATCTCCAGCCTCTTCAGTAACTCTCTGCTGAAATGCAGTCCTGCCGTAGGCGCTGCAACAGCTCCCTCATGCTTCGCAAATATTGTCTGATACCTCTCATTGTCTTCAGGTTCAACCGGTCTGTTAATAAATTTAGGAAGCGGCGTTTCTCCTAAAGAATAGAGTGTCTGCTTGAACTCCTCGTACGTTCCGTCAAATAGAAACCTCAGTGTCCGTCCTCTGGATGTTGTATTATCGATCACTTCAGCAACAAGAAGGTCATCTTCTCCGAAATAGAGCTTGTTGCCTATCCTGATCTTGCGCGCCGGATCCACCAGTACATCCCACAAGCGCTGCTCACGATTCAGCTCCCGTAGGAGAAAAACTTCTATCTCAGCGCCGGTCTTCTCTTTGTTTCCATATAACCTGGCAGGAAAAACCTTTGTATTATTAAACACAAGCACATCACGCTCCTTAAAATAATCAACAATGTCTTTAAATATCTTATGCTCCAACGCTCCCGTATCCCTGTGCACAACCATCATCCTCGACTCATCCCTGTTTTTTGTAGGATACAGTGCAATCAAATCCTGGGGTAATGTGTACTTAAATTGAGATAGTTTCATCGTGCAAATTGGTTTATATAAGAATCTTTATACGTATAAAATATCGTTTTGTTTCAGATTTTCAATAATAAACCTGAATTCTTCGACTGTCAATGCCTGTTCCAGCCGGTAATCCCCAACAGCGTTGCGCACCAACCCGGTAAGATGAGCTCCGCTGTTCACTGCCAGGCCCAGATCCCGCGCAAAAGCTCTTATGTAAGTGCCCTTACTGCATACAATCCTGATTTTTGCCTCCCTGTTCTTAAAATCAAGCAACTCAAGCTCATAAAAACATACTTTCACTTTTTCAAGCTTTCTTTCTATCTTCTTTCTCGCCAGTTCATAGGCTCTTTTACCGTCAATAAACTTTGCAGAGAACATCGGCGGTTCCTGATATTGCTCGCCCAGAAACTCCGTCAGCCTGTCTGTGAGGAGTTCGGCAGTGATATGATCTGCAGGGAACTCATTGTCAACCTGACTTTCAAGGTCGAAGGAAGGCGTCGTCTGCCCGAACCTGATGATCGCCGTATACTCTTTCCTCAGATCCTTAAATTCTTCGATCCGCTTGGTGGCCCTGCCGGTACAAACTATCATTAATCCCGTTGCCAGTGGATCAAGTGTGCCTGCGTGACCTACTTTTAATTTTTTAAGCCCGCAATGATGACGGATTGCCATCTTGACTTTATTCACCAGGTCAAAAGAGGTCCAGTAAAGCGGCTTCTCAAGCAACAGGACTTCTCCCTCCTCAAAATCATGACATTTCTGCAACACAGTCAGGCAAACAGAATTAATGAAAGACCAAGGATCACGCAATATAAAGCAAACCATCCCAGCTTGCCCTTATTCACAATATTTATCATCCACCTGCAAGCAATATAGCCTGTGACAAAAGCAGTTATGAAAGCAATTATCAAGGGGAAAGCAACTGCGTCAGCAGCTATCCTCTCGGCAGTGATAAGCTCAACTACATTGGCTCCTATGATCGGAATGATAACCATCAGGAAAGAGAACCGGGCTAGCTCCTCCTTCCTGTACCCCAGCATCAGCCCGGTTGAGATTGTTGACCCGGACCTCGATAATCCCGGTAATACAGCCAATGCCTGTGCAATCCCCATCAGGAAAGCACCTCCGAACGAGATCTCTTTATCTCTCTTTTTCACAAAATGACCTAACACCAAAAAGAGCGCAGTGACAAGTAAAAATGATCCCGTGATTTTCATATTGGCAGTAAAAAGCGATTCTACCGAATCTCTTACAGTAAATCCGACAATTGCTACCGGGATCATCGAAACAGCAATCTTAAGGAAATAGATCGTCTCCTCATTCATCTTAAACCTGAGGACCCCCTCTATAAGCTTTAATATCTCCTTCCAGAACACTGCCAATATGCTCAATACTGTCGCTCCGTGAACAACAACAGTAAACAGAAAGCTCTCTTCTATTCCCCCAAATAAGTACTTAACTATCTCAAGATGCCCGTCACTGCTGACCGGTAAAAACTCCGTCAGTCCCTGAACCAGCCCAAATATCAGGGCTTCATACCAATTCATCTGATGCTTTTAATTTCAGTGCCTGATAAAGATCACTCTTTCGGTCTTTTCATGATCGCATATATCTCAAAAATAAATCCGGCTAGGACTATCAGAGGTGCGACGGTAATCCTACGAAAGCTGAAAATATCCTCAGAGAATACTTTCGGGTCATCTGACCGGCCGCCGGCCATAAGAATGAAGCCGATTATAATAATGGCAAATCCAATGGCCATCAGTTTATAGTTTTCCCTGCCAAGGGCAAAACCGGTCTTTTTGTCATCTTCCTTTTTAGCGCCCATATCTTTTAATAATATAGTTTATCCTCGTGCATGCCCAGGTACCTGTTCATGGCAAAATAAGTCGAAACAGCATTAATGATCACTCCTGCCCCCACCAGAGCCAGGCATAAAAGCAAAAACAGATTGATATTCTCATAGGTGAACAGAGTGAAAAACTCCTTCTCAATCAGATACATCAATCCCATCAGAAGTCCGATGGCAATGAGTGCTGCCAGAAATCCGAAAAAAATACTTTTTAACAGGAATGGCTTCCTGATAAACGATCTGTTCGCTCCTATCAGCTGCATTGTATTTATTAAAAACCTCTTTGAATAGATTGATAACCTGATTGTGTTGTTAATGATGGTCAGAGCAATCAGAAAAAGCAGAATGCTGATGATAAACAGGAAAAGGCTGATTTTCTTGACGTTTTCATTTATAAGATTCAAAATCGATTCCTGGTAATACACCTCATCGACAACCGGGTATTCAGATATCAGCTTCTCAATCTTAATTACACTATCAGGATGTGTATAATCAGCCAGCAGGTATACATCGATAGTTGGCATCAGCGGATTATACCCCAGAAAATCAAGAAAATCTTCACCAAGCTCCGTCTGTAACTTGACTGCAGCCTCATCCTTTGATACATACTCAGTCTGTTTGACATATGGCTTAGCGTCGAGTTCCTTCTGAAGCATCTTGATGTCTGCTTCACGGGCATCTTCCTTCAGCATTATTGTGAACGAAAGGCTCTCACGAAAATAATCTGACAGTTGCCTCGCATTGATAATGATCATCCCTAAAATTCCGAGAAGAAAAAGAACCAGGGAAATACTGACAATGAGCGTTGCGTATGAGCTGCCTAACCTGTACCTGGAAATACCTCCGACTGTCTTTGCCACCGATGGATCTTTGCTTCAAAAATAGTACAGAAACAGCCATTTCCACCAGAAGGCCGCTAACTTTTTCATAACTCGATGTTAATTAAGCTATTGGAATAAGCCAGATGCTACTATTCCACAATAGTCATCCATCCGAAATCGTCCGGTTCATCTCCATACTGGATCCCGACAAGTTTGTTGTAAAGCTTCATGGAAACAGGTCCGGGTTTACCATCCCTGCAATATTCATATATCTTGCCGGTGTCCGTATCAACAATCCTTGATATAGGGCTGATAACTGCCGCAGTTCCACATGCACCTGTTTCCTCAAACTCAGTGAGCTCTTCTACAGGTACCTTGCGTCTTTCGACTTTTAATCCCATTTTCTCCGCAAGAGCAATAATACTTTTATTTGTTATTGAGGGAAGTATTGACTCAGAAAGTGGAGTTATATATGTATTGTTCTTTATACCGAAGAAATTAGCCGGGCCGCATTCATCAACATACTTTTTCTCTTTGGCATCCAGGAAAAGGACATTTCCGTACCCCTCATCCCGGGCCCTTACTATAGCCCGGAGGCTGGCAGCATAATTGCCTCCGACCTTAATATTGCCTGTTCCAAGCGGGGCAGCACGATCCACATCGCGGCATAACAGCATTTTTACAGGTCTAACACCACCTTTGAAATAAGGCCCTACTGGTGTTACAAAGACAATGAAAGTATATTCTGAAGCAGGTTTAACTCCAACCTCAGCACCGCTTCCGTAAAGCAGCGGCCTGACATACAATGATGCTCCCGAACCATACGGCGGAACAAATTTCTCATTAAGTTTCACTGCAGTGAACACAGCTTCCCGGAACAATTCAATGGGTACCGGCGCCATTTTAATTCCATTTGCAGAGGAAATTAATCTTTTGGCATTTTCCTCCCAGCGGAAAAGCCTTACTTTCCCGTCACGGCACCTGTAAGCCTTAAGCCCTTCAAACGACTCCTGCCCGTAGTGAAGTCCGGTAGCAGCAATATGAATAGGTATGTATTCAGAATCTGATTTTTCCGGTCTGCTCCACTGCCCGTTTTTGAAATAACATCTTACATTGTAGTCTGTTCTGATATAGCCAAAAGGCAGATTGTTCCAGTCTAAATTAACCATGACAACATTTATTTGGATTTTTCAAATGTACGCTTTAAAAGTAAAGAACCAAATGACTTTAAAGATTGTCCAGTTTCTCGCTGGCAAAAGCCTCAAGTGCTGAAAACTGCTCATTGCGCGAAACGGACTGCAGCTTTTTTGCCGTCTCTGTAAGGAATCGATTCTCCTCTAAAGTCTTTGAAAGGTTTTTGAACCATATCTTCGGATCATCCACTTTTCCGTATGCTAATTCCTCCCTGAAAAGTCTGTCAACTACGGAAATGAAATCGACTCTTCCTGTAAAATCATAAACTGCATCATGCAAAACCTTCCCTGCAGTGGTGGTCTGCTCCGGCAAAAATGCCGAATCCATCAGATCCGTTATTGCAACATATGCTGACCTCTCAAAGCCGTAGACCGATAGTATCTCTTCTGCCCTTTTTCTGGCAGCTGCAACAGGATCGTTATAATCGAAGACATATCCGAAGAAAATAAATACTGATGCCAACCTTAGATGAATGTACTCCTGGTCTTCCAGTTTCTCGGCCCGTGCAAGCAGATCTGCCTGCAGGCAAACACTGCGTATATATTCTGTGCTGTGGAAGAAGAGGTCAGGCGATGCATTCTCGAAGTATTTTGTGAAGACATGTTCTTCCACATCCAGTATACGTATCATCTCAATCTTGGTCAGAAACTTCCTGTTTGGTGAACCATCAGGCTCACTCAGTTCAGGTCTTATACCGGTAACAAAATACATATCCAGGTCGCCCTTATACTTTACCGGCATTCTTCCGCGGTAGTCGCATGTAAAATAATCCTTTACAAATTCATGTGTCGTTCCTGAGATATTTATCCTGCCTGCCTCACCTGAAGATTCCATACGGCTTGCAGTGTTGACCGTATCACCCCAGATATCATACGTGATCTTTTTGTGACCGACCACTCCTGCAATGACCGTTCCTGTATGAATTCCTATCCTTATATCCCAGAAGCGTGCGGCAGTATTTGCCGGGTCGTCTCTCATCGAGCGCATAAATTTCTGCATCTCAAGTGCAGCAAGGACCACCTCAACCGGATTGGTCCTGTTCCTTTCCGGAATACCTCCTGCACACATATAAGCATCCCCTATCGTCTTGATTTTTTCAATGCGGAATTTCTCGGCAACAGAATCAAAGTGAAAGAAGAATCGGTCAAGTTCATCAATAAGGACTTCAGGATTCATTTCCTCTGCTATTCTTGTAAAGCCCTGAATATCAGAAAACAATACTGTAACAAAATTGTATTTTGTCTTCGCGGCTTTTCCTTTTGACATTATCTCCTCCGCAGTCCCTTTCGGAAGCATGTTTGCGAGAAGATTGTCTGATTTCTCCTTTTCATGCTGCAACTCTTCAGTGCGCTCAGCGATGAGTTCCTCAAGCCTGTTCTGTCTCTCCCTGAACAATCGGTGAGTCCGAAGTCTTAGCATCATAATAATAAATAATAATAGCAGCGGATAGATCACCCATGCTATAGGGGAAAAATACCATGGTGCCCTGACCCTGAAAGGGAAAGAACCTTCTCCTGACCTCCCTCCGCCGTTGATACGGTAGCGGTACATGAAATTGTAGCGCCCTCTGTCTAGATTTGTGTATTCCTTGTAACTTCTCCGGGTCCAGTCTGACCACTTGTCATCAGGCCCATCCAGATAGTAAGCGTATTCTATCCAATCGCTCTTCAGCATTTCGAAAACAATCCCGTCATGATATCTGATAACAGGTATACCATTAAGAGTATCAATTTTTTCGTCTGACTTATAAAGATAAACTCCCGAGATACCGCCTTTTACCAGGGTTGAACCCTCCTGGTCAGTACCCGCACTCGCCGGAAATGCTCCGCCAGCTAACACAAGGATAATGTTCAAAACAAGAAAACCATGAAAAAACCTGATTGCCATAAGGGAATGAGATACGGTGATCTATACAAAAATAATCTTTTATTTCACTGTTTTATCAGACTTATGCAGCGCGTTGAAAATCCAATGACTAATTTTGTCCATGATCTTAAGGCGGTATGGAACTCATCTTTGCCACAAACAACAAACATAAAATCAGAGAGATAAGTGATCTGCTTGATAACAGATTCAATATCCTTGGTCTGGCAGATGTCAGCATTACGGACGATATACCTGAGGATGCTGATAATCTTGCTGACAATGCTCTGTACAAAGCCAGGTATGTGCATGAAAGAACAGGCATGAACGTATTTGCGGATGATACCGGATTGGAGGTCAATGCATTGAACGGAGCTCCGGGAGTTCATTCGGCAAGATATGCCGGGGCTGACAGGAACCCTGATGACAACATCATTAAACTGCTCAAGCAGCTTGAAGGTATAACAAACCGCAAAGCGAGGTTCAGAACAGTGATTGCTCTGATATTTAACAACAGGGAATACCTGTTCGAAGGCAAGGTTGAAGGTAAAATTATCCAGAAGAGGAAAGGCACAGGAGGTTTTGGATATGATCCGGTTTTCATTGCAAAAGGATATGATAACACCTTTGCTGAGATACCATTGTCGGAAAAAAACAAGATCTCTCATCGGGCACAGGCCATGAAAAAACTGCTGGTATTCCTTGCGCAACAGCCTGTCTCACAATAAACCAGGCATTGACAGGGTTTAATAATTATGAAGCGAATATTATACGGATTGCTGCTTTTACATATGAACTTCCTGTTATGCGGACAGGGAACGGTAGGATCGTGGCAGGACCATCTCTCATACAGCACTTCATATTATCTGACTGGCGGAGCAGGTAAGATATATTCTTCAGCCGGCGCTTCAATCCTGATGTTAGATTTCCCGACAAAAGAAGTTTCATCACTTTCAAAAATAAATGGTCTGAATGAGACACTCATTGGTGAAATCGGCTGGTGCGAAGAGGAACAGACACTGATAATCGTCTACAGGAATGCGGGTGTTGATCTTATTAAAAAAGGAGTAATTACAAATATCCCGGACATAAAGAATAAATATATCCCTGGACTTAAGGAGATCTATGGCATTACTGTCTCCGGAGACCGGGCCTTTCTCTCAGGAAGTTTCGGAATAGTGGTCCTCAACGTCGGAGGCCGTTATGTGGCTGACACATGGAGACCGGGCCCGGATGGTGATAACAACGAAGTCTATGAATCGGCTATCATTGACGACCGGATATATGCAGCCACTGAAAGAGGTGTCTATTATGCACCTCTGAACCGGACAGGACTCTCATATTTCGGTAACTGGGATAAGCTTGAAGAGCTTCCGTCACCTGACTCTAAATATAACAGAATTACTGCTGCAGGTTCTGTCATGTTTATCAGCAAACCCGGCGTCTTACCGGCTTCCGATTCATTGTTTCGGGTTAATGCCGGGCATGCCGCCACACTGATATATACATCTCCCGGCGGGACCATCAGGTCACTTGATGCTTCCGGCAACAGTGTCTTTGCGGCTATGCCTTCTTCAATCCTTATGTTCTCCATTGAAGGTGCAGTTACCCGGGAGATAACAGGTTATGGCTGGGCTTCTGCAAATCCTGCAAAAACCCTTTTTTATCAAGACAATCTTTGGATTGCTGATGCTTCCGCAGGATTAGTTTCCACCAGCGACTACAGCAAATTCAACAGTTACACCATTCCGGGACCATATACGAATAACGTGGCAGACATAAATTTTGCGGGTACCAGTTGTTATGTCACGGGCGGTACCGTTGACAACGCATGGGGCAACGTTTACCGCCCATTTCAGGTTTTTACAAACACTGGCAATTCCTGGAACAGTAAGATCCTTTACGGGTCATCAGACAGAGATGCAATGAGAGTAGTAGCAGATCCTGCTGAAAGTGACCATTACTTTGTTTCATCCTGGGGAAACGGAATTTATGAATTTAAGGCAGGGGATATCCTGAACAATTTTAACCAGTACAACTCACCTCTGGCAAGTATAAATCCTGGCGAAAATTATACCCGCATCTGCGGCCTTGCATATGATAGGTCCGGCAACCTGTGGATGACACAGTCAGGTGTCCCCGGCAATCTCAAGGCGCTGAAAAAAGACGGCACGTGGATATCTTCCACAATCAATCTGAATGTGCCGGTTATTGGCGATATGCTCATTGATGGCAATGGCTATATCTGGGCACTCCTGCCACGCGGTTACGGTCTGGTAGTATATGACCCTGCCGGCACTCCGGAAAATGTCTCAGATGACAGGTACGTCAGACTGCAGGTTGAAGATTCCGAAGGTCATGTTATGAACAACGTTTTCTCCATTACTGAAGACCTGGACGGAAATATCTGGGTAGGAACAGACATGGGACCGGCGGTTTACTATAATCCCGGCAAGGTTTTTTCATCTGACCTGAAAGCCTCCAGGATAAAGATCCCGAGAAACGACGGGACAGGACTTGCTGATTACCTCCTTGGAACAGAGACAGTAACCACTATCGCTGTCGACGGGGCAAACCGGAAATGGTTCGGCACGATGAGTTCAGGTGCATATCTTATGTCAGAAGACAGTAAGAAGGAACTGCTGCATTTCAACAGTACAAACAGTCCGCTGCTGTCTGACGATATGGTGAAGATAAGTGTAAACGGACTTACAGGTGACGTTTGGTTCGGCACCTCTGAAGGCATCGTTTCTTTTCGTGGCGATGCCACAACAGGCAAAGATGATTACTCCGGAATGTATGTATTTCCCAATCCTGTGAGAGAAGACTATGAAGGTCTTGTGACCGTGACCGGCCTGGTAGAAGGCTCAACGGTTAAAATCACTGATATCAGCGGCAACCTTGTTTATGAGACCTCATCGCTGGGAGGCCAGGTTACATGGGACCTCCGCAATTACCGTGCGGCAAGAGTGGCCACAGGTGTTTATCTGGTTTTTTGCAGTAATGAGGATGGCAGCCTTGCAGAAGTCACCAAGCTGCTTGTGATAAGGTGATCACTCATCAGTAATGAGGCTCTGAATACGTTCAATCTGAAGTTGCTTGTTAACTTCCCTGAGACTGCGGGCGGTGGGTGTGAAATACTGATGCCCTGATATGAACCTGACCTGAATCTTATTCCAGTCGTTCAGCTTCGCGATCTTGTTCTGGGCTTTCATCTCCTCAAAAAGCGTATTCGATACAGGAATAAAATCGCTCCTTCCAAGATAGTCCAGATCAGAGTCACAGATTATTTCTTCCAGCAGGTTCGTCGGCTTTGGAGGCAGCTTTGTTGACAAAATGATCTGGCATATCCGGTCAATCTGTTCAGGGGTATATCCGTATGCAGGAAGCAGTTCACGTGCCAGAAGCGCGCCCTGATGTTCATGATCGTCATATGATACCGTGTGGCCCACATCATGGAATAGACCTGCAGTCTTCAGGATCAGTATCTCCTCATCAGAACACCCTTCAGCCCATCCTATCAGCTCAACCTCAGTCACTACATCAACGGTGTGTTTTACGTTGTGATAATAAAGGTGTTCAGGGAGTTCCCTTTCCAGCTTATCAAGAATGACCTCCTGTATATCAGTGAACTGTATCAGCCCGAATTTTATTTTAAATGCCGCATTGGGCACCTTTCCGAGGCCGTCAACAGATAATTCCGGCAACAGACCTTTTACCTGGAACATCTGGATATTCCCGGTATATTTCACCGGCAACTTGCCAAAATACTCGCATATGAAGAATTCTTTTACCAGCTCATAGGTCATAACTGAAATAAGGACTGAATTCTCTTCTGATTCGGCTTCTATTCTACTTGCGGTATTGACTGCCCTTCCCTTGATATCGTATGAAATTTTATTCTTGCCCGATATTGTTGCAGAGACAGGTCCCGTATGGATGCCGATCTTAAGCTTCCAGATTCTTTCGCTGTCTCTCTTCTTTGTCTCATAATCCTCGAGAAAATTTCTCAGCTCAAGTGCCGCCATGACAACCTCAACAGGATTGGTGATATTTTTCGAGGGTATTCCGCCGGCACACATGAGGGTGTCACCAATGGTCCTTATCTTCTCTACATGATATTTTTTTATTATTTCATCAAATTCATAAAAAATTTCATCAAGTTCATCCATCAGCTGAGCAGAGTCCGTCCTCTCAGCGAGATTTGAGAAACCCCGGATATCGGCAAAAAGGACAGTGACCATATTGAACCTGAGCGACCTTTCCTCCTCCTCCACTTTTGAGGTTTCCAGCTTATTTCTTTCCAGGAGGAGCTTGTACTTCTCGTTGGTATCAATAAGCCTTTCCTTATCCCGCACAAGTTTCTTCATCTGCTCCTCAAGCTCTTTATTCTCACGGGTAAGCCGTGCAATACGCTTGAGAAGCTGATCTTTAGACCTTGAATCCATTGCTGAAAGTTGAAAAGTAAATATACAATTTTTTAACTCAGTCAGTGATCGGCAGGGCTCTCTGCAGAAACTTTAATACTTTTGGACTAACAGCCTTAAACAATGCTCGTAAAGACAGAAGCCATACTGCTGCATCATGTGCGTTATTCTGACAATTCACTGATAGCACATTTTTATACTCGCGAGTATGGAAGGTTGTCAGTGATGGTCAAAGGCATTTCTTCAAAAAAACGAAGTACTAAATTTTCTTACTTCCAGCCATTGAATATGTTCAGGCTTGAACTGTACCATTATGAGAACAGGGAACTCCATAACCTTAAAGAACTGAGCCTGTCATTTATCCCGAAAAATATCCCGGGAGATATCTACCGCAGCACTATTACGCTGTTTATAAGTGAGTTACTTTATAGTGTAATTAAGGAAGAAGATGTTAACCGCATGTTGTACGGGTTCATTGAATCTTCAGTGATGTCTCTTGATGAGATGACAGAAGGCATTAGTAATTTTCATCTTTGGTTTCTTGTAGCATTTACAGACTATACCGGAATCGGTCCGTCACCTACCGCTCTTAAGGATTATTGTTTTGATATGATCAGCGGGCAGTTTATACAAAGCCCGCCATCACACCCTGATTATATTGAGCCCCGCACCTCAGCGATCCTCAATCGCCTCCTGCAGATGCCGGCAGACAAGCTGGGGGAACTGCGGATGTCGGGTGAAGAACGTTCGGAACTGCTTGACAAAATACTTAAATATTATAACCTTCATCTCCCTGGCATCAGGCAGATACGTTCACTTCAGGTCATGAAAGAGATCTTCAGGTAGACTTTAATTTCTCTTTAGCTATCTTTGGAACAAATAGTTATCAATGCCATTCATTCCTTCTGTAATAAAGTGGATAAACACCAGGAGAATTCACAAGATTGATCTTTTCAGGAAATATCCGGCTGAGATCCAGCAGGATGTTTTAACGCATCTCCTGACACAAAGCAAAGATACTGTATGGGGAAGGGAACACGGGTATTCATCAGACTCAACCTATGAGCAGTTCCGCAATACCGTCCCGCTACAGAGCTATGAGGAATTCATTCCTTATGTCGAAAGGCTGAGGGCCGGAGAGAAAAACCTTCTCTGGCCGGGAGAGGTGAAGTGGTTCGCCAAATCGTCAGGCACTACAAGCGCAAAGAGTAAATTCATCCCCATAACCAGAGAATCTCTCGAAGGAACGCATTACCGGGGAGCCAAAGACTGCCTGGTATTATACACCTCTCTAAATCCTGCAACCAGAATATTTCTGGGCAAGGGACTCACACTGGGAGGGAGTCATCAGATCAACAACTTCAGCAACAGCTCATTATATGGTGACCTCTCGGCTATCCTCATTGAGAATGCTCCGGTCTATGCTGACCTGATACGCACTCCTCCGGCAAAAATTGCACTGATCGAGGATTTTGAGGAGAAGATGAAGATGATAACTGAGAAAACTGTTGCTCTCAATGTTACTAGCATTTCGGGAGTGCCGTCATGGTATCTTGTACTTATAAGATACATCCTCAAAACTACCGGCAAGAATAACCTGCACGAGGTATGGCCTAACCTTGAGGTGTTCTTCCACGGAGGCGTCAGCTTTTTACCCTATAGGGAACAGTACCGGCAACTTCTTCCCGGCCCGAATATGCATTTCATGGAGACATATAACGCTTCGGAAGGATTTTTTGCCATCCAGGATGACCTGTCTGACAGCTCTATGCTCCTGATGCTTGACTATGGAGTGTTTTATGAGTTTATTCCTGTGGAAGAGATCAACTCTGACAATCCGCGGACACTGACAATAGGAGAAGTTGAAAAAGGTGTAAACTATGCTATTGTAATATCGACAGACGGGGGTTTGTGGAGATACACCATTGGTGACACTGTAGAATTTACCAGCCTCTTCCCGCACAAGATAAAGATAAGCGGACGGACAAAGCATTTTATAAATGCCTTCGGCGAAGAAGTCATAATCGACAATGCGGAAAGAGCGCTGGAGAATGCATGCATGCGTACGGGTGCCCATATAAGTGATTACACAGCCGGACCGGTGTATATGGGAAATGAAACAAGGGGAGCACATGAATGGGTAATAGAATTTGATAAAGACCCCGACAATCTTGATCACTTCATTGACGTACTTGATACTGCCCTTAAGTCAGTGAACTCTGATTATGAGGCTAAAAGATACAAGGATCTTACTCTCTCAAAACCGGTAGTAAGAACAGTGCCGGCCGGTACTTTCTATAAATGGTTCAAGGAAAGAGATAAGCTTGGCGGCCAGAATAAAATGCCCCGACTTTCAAATAACCGGGAATATGTCGAGAGTGTTCTGAAAACTGCAGGTATGTAAAATCTTTTTATCAACATGCAGTTCTTCTCCCTCCCTTTTTTCTATATTTAAACTCAGATTTAAAGCGGTTTTTTATGCACATAGCAATAGCAGGCAATATCGGATCAGGCAAGACAACATTGGCAGGCCTGCTCTCAAAACATTACGGCTGGCAGGCTCATTATGAGGATGTTGACGATAATCCATATCTGAATGATTTCTATGAGGATATGCAGAGATGGTCATTCAACCTCCAGATTTACTTCCTGAATTCACGGTTCAGCCAGGTGCTTGAAATTAAGAAGGCAAAGAACACCATTGTGCAGGACCGCACGATCTACGAGGATGCATATATTTTCGCTCCGAACCTTCATGCTATGGGGCTGATGTCGACCCGTGACTTTGAAAATTATTTTACCCTGTTCAAACTGATGAGCTCACTTGTTGAACCGCCGGATCTCCTGCTCTATCTCAGGGCTTCAGTGCCTACCCTCGTCAACCAGATACAGAAACGCGGCAGGGAGTATGAAAGCTCAATCAGGATCGATTACCTCAAGCGTCTTAATGAACGCTACGAGGCATGGATTGAATCTTACAAGCTGGGGAAGCTGCTGATACTCGAAGCTGACTACTACGATTTCCCTGAGAACAAGGAACACCTCAGTGAGGTTATAGATAAGATCAATGCCGAACTGCACGGGCTCTTCTGAAATTTTATAAAAACAGCGTGCCTGAACCATCCGTAGTGATGGTTTTTTTTCTAAATTTGGTGAACATAGTCAAGTCAATGTCTTAAATTTTAAAATCAGTAAAAATCATGAAAAGGTTTCTCTTTTTCTCAGTGCTTATTGCTATCAGCATGGCATCCGCCGCCCAGGCAACAACCAGCAGCAATGTACCCATCGACCCTGAATACCGTATCGGGAAGCTCGGAAACGGACTTACATACTATATCAGGCATAACACCGAGCCGGCCGGAAGAGCCAGCTATTATATTATCCAGAATGTGGGGTCAATACTTGAGAAAAACAGTCAGAATGGCCTTGCACATTTCCTTGAGCACATGGCATTAAATGGAACTGAGCACTTTCCCGGCAAAAGTATTCTGAATACCCTCGAACGTCATGGAGTTGAGTTTGGTTCTGATATTAACGCTTACACAAGCTGGGACGAAACGGTCTATAACATGAGCGATGTGCCTGTTGACAAACCCGGGCTGGTCGATACATGTCTGATGATACTTGCCGATTGGTCGGATTTCATTACGCTGTCAGATGAAGAGATCAACAAGGAGAGGGGTGTTATTATTGAGGAGTGGCGATCAAGACGCGACGCCTCCTGGAGAATGATGAACCAGATGTTACCGGTCTTATTTGAAGGTTCACAATATGCAGTCAGGGATATTATAGGTGACACCCTTGTTCTTAAAACCTTCAATCCTGATACATTGCGTGATTTTTATCGTCAGTGGTACCGTACTGACCTGCAGGCTATTGCCATTGTCGGAGATATTGATGTTAATGCAGTTGAAAATAAAATAAAAGACATCTTTTCTTCCATCCCGGCAGTTGCGAATGCAGCCCCGAGGCCTGAAAACCTCCTCGTTCCAAAGCCGGGAACCAAATACCTGCTTGTGACTGATCCTGAAGCCTCTGAGACTTCTGTAAGCATTATAACAATCGACCGTGAACCTGACAAAAGAGCCAGGGACGAAGAATATATGCGTGACGGATTTGTTACAGGCCTGATGAATGCCATGATGCGAAACCGGTTCAGCGAGATAGTGCAGAAAGGTACACCCCCGTTCATATCGGGGTCATTGAATTATAATTCATTCCTGGCAAGAGATTACAATGCGCTTACTCTGTCGGCAACAGTGCGTGACAACGAGGAGAGCAAAGCTTTCGAAGCTGCACTTACCGAATACGAAAGAGCACGCAGATACGGTTTCACTGAGGGTGAGCTTAAAAGGGCCAAAGCGACTATGCTTTCCAACTTCGAGAACATATACAAACAGAAAGATAAGATAAGTAATGATGACTGGGCTTCACAGATCAGGGATAACTTCCTCTCCGGTGAACCCATTCCGTCACTCGATGTACAATATGAATACTATAAACGGATCCTGCCTGCAATTACTAAAGAAGAGGTCTCTGCCAGACTGAAAGGCCTTGCTGTTGATGATAACAGCTTCATTCTTGTTGAAGGGCCGAGCGACAGACAGCATCTTACCGAAGGGGAGGCTTTTGATCTTGTGAAAAAAGTCAAAAATGCAGAGATAAGCCCCTATGAAGACATTACCGGCGGTCCCGATCTGATAAGCGAAACCCTCAGCGGATCAGCAGTCGTAAAAACTATGCCATTGACACAGTTCAGTGCCACAGAATGGACACTTGCAAATGGCGCAAGGGTCATCTATAAGCATGCTGACTTTGAAAAAGATAACGTGACAATATCCGGATATGCATTCGGCGGTTCATCATTATATGCTGACTCGCTTGTACCGTCACTTGCCTTGTTCTCACAGATAATTTCAATGTATGGTGCGGGTGAGTTTGACAATGTGACCCTGACAAAAATGCTTGCCGGTAAAAAGGCATCTGTTTCCCTTGGCATACAGGAGACAATGCAGACCGTTTCAGGCTCAGCTACCCCCAGGGACTTTGAAACAATGATGCAGCTGCTGTACCTGCGTTTCGCAAAGCCAAACTACAACAAGGAAGCATTTGATGCAATTGTCGGCCGATACAAAGCTGTGGTGACTGCCATGCAGAAAGACCCCAACAAGATGATGTCTGACAGCCTCAGCCTGAACATGACCGGTTACCATCCCCGTACATTCATCATGACTCCGGAATCTATGAAAGCCATAAAGTATGAGGATGTGAATTACATATACGGTACAGCCTTCGATGACGCATCGGCATTTACATTCTTCATTACCGGCAATATCGATGAGGCGGTCGCAAAGGATTTGGCCATGAAGTATATAGGCTCACTGCCTTCGAAACATGTTGCCAGGACATGGAAAGATCTTGGAATAAGACAGCCGCATGGCATTGTAAAAAAAGAAATAGCTGTACCCCTGGCTGTTCCCAAGGCGACAGTAATAATGAGCTATACGGCTGGTGCAAAGTATAAACCTGCCAGCTATATTGCAATGGATGTGTTGAAAAGTATCCTCGACCTGATCTATACTGAAAAGATTCGCGAAGATGAAGGCGGCACCTACAGTGTAAGCCTGAACACTTCATCGCAAAAGAGGCCGGTTGAAAAGGCAGACCTTTTTATTTTCTTTGAATGTGATCCGGGGAGGGCTTCCGAATTAAAGGAAATCATATACCGGGAGCTTCGGGAAATTGCCAAAAACGGTCCCTCGAAAACCAACCTGGAAAAGGTCGTCAGCAACCTGCTGAAAAACCGCGAGGAAGACTTGCTGCACAATAACTATTGGTCAAATACAATAAGAGCCTATTATTTGACAGGCATAGACAATAATAATAAAAGGAATTTTGCAGATATCATTAACAGCCTAACGGTCAAGGATATGAAGAAAGTGG
>Ga0207931_1000336_pt1 | contig 17415 bp, 13 predicted proteins | sample NGESurdeep092012_2_FD_184478 | JGI IMG/M metagenome (GOLD analysis project Ga0207931, IMG submission 184478) | Arctic peat soil microbial communities from Barrow, Alaska - NGEE Surface sample 415-1 deep-092012 (SPAdes) | ecosystem: Environmental > Terrestrial > Soil > Wetlands > Peat ...
GGCTTTTATGTACAAAACTCATACTTGCGGCGAACTGCGCGGCGGCCACGCCGGACAGACCGTCACACTGGCCGGGTGGGTGCACAACTTCCGCACCTTTGGCGGGGTGGTGTTCCTGGTGCTGCGCGACCGCTTTGGCATCACCCAGATCGTCACCAACCCGGATAAGTTCCCCGAAGCGGCCAAAGCCGTCGAGGGGTTGAAAAACGAATGGGTGGTGCAGGTCACCGGCCCCGTGCGGATGCGCCCAGCGGACCAATTCAACCCGAAGATGCCGACCGGCGAGATCGAGCTGGAGGCGCGCAAAGTAGTCGTGTTGAACCAGGCCAAAGCCCTGCCGTTTGTGGTCAGCCGGGATGACGAGGATATTGACGAGAACATGCGGCTTAAGTACCGCTACCTCGACTTGCGGCGCGAGCGCATGAAGCGCAACCTCATCCTGCGCCACGAGGTGGTGCTGTTCATGCGCAAGTATTTGTCGGAGCGCGGCTTCATCGAAGTCGAGACCCCAATGCTATTCAAGTCTACACCGGAAGGAGCGCGCGACTATCTTGTGCCGTCGCGCGTCTACCCCGGCCAGTTCTACGCCCTGCCCCAAAGCCCCCAGCAGCTCAAGCAACTGTTGATGGTGGCGGGATTCGAGCGCTACTTCCAGATCGCGCGCTGCTTCCGTGACGAGGACTCGCGTGGCGACCGTCAGCCGGAGTTCACGCAACTCGACCTGGAAATGTCCTTCGTCCACCGCGATGACGTGCTCGAAATGGTCGAGGGTCTCATCACCGCCATGCTGCCGGAAGTGGCTCCACACAAGAAACTGCTGGCCTCGCCCTGGCCGCGCCTGACCTACAGCGAGTCCTTGGAACGCTTCGGCACCGATAAACCCGACCTGCGCTTCGGCATGGAACTGTATAACGTTGGCGCTATTTTCGAAAAGAGCGAATTCATCGTTTTCAAATCAACGTTGGAAAGCCGTGGCATCATCAAATGCCTGGTGGCACCGGGTTGTGCCGGGTACACCCGCAAGCAATTGGATGAACTGACGGCCACCGCTAAAGAACTCGGGGTAAAGGGACTGGTCACACTGGCGCTGACGGCTGAGGGTTCGAAAGGCTCCGGAGCCAAGTTCATCTCCGAGACGGAAATTGCAGCCTTGTCCAACTTTACCGGTGCGGCGACCGGCGACCTGGTCCTGTTCGTCGCCGACAACCCGAAGATGGTTCACAAGGTGCTGGGCGCGCTGCGGACCTGGTTCCGGGACGCCCTTAAACTGGCCGACCCGAACGTGATGGCCTTTGCGTTCGTCCTGGATTTCCCGATGTTCGAGTGGAACGAGGAGTTCAAGAAATGGGACGCCGCACACCACCCGTTCACTATGCCGCGCCTGGAGCATCTTGACCGATTCGAGACTGACCCATCCACAATTCTGTCGGAGGCGTACGATATGGTCTGCAACGGCTACGAAATGGCCTCCGGCTCGATCCGCATCCACCGGCGTGACATCCAGTCGAAGGTGTTCAATCTGCTCGGCATCGAAGAAGAGGAAGCTCAATTCAAGTTCGGGCACATGCTGGAGGCTTTCGAGTACGGCGCGCCGCCGCACGGCGGGATGGCTCCCGGGATCGACCGGCTAGTGATGCTGCTGGCCGACGAGCCCAACATCCGCGAGGTGATCGCCTTCCCAAAGAACCAGGCCGCCCGCGACGTGATGGCGGGTGCTCCGTCGTACCCGGACGAGAGGCAGTTAAAGGAATTACATATCAAGATCACTGAATAGGTAATTAGGAAACAGATGATCCGGTGTTCCTAATTGCCTGATTGCCTAATCGCCTGATTTCGAGGAGAGAGCTATGGAAATCTTCCGTGTTGAACAGATCGCTAAATATGTTGGACAAGAAGTTCAAATTAAAGGCTGGGTCTACAGCCGCACCGACAAAGGGAAGCTGGTTTTCCTACTCGTCCGGGATGGCTCCGGCTTCGTCCAATGTGTGGCTTTCAAAGGCGACCTGCCCGAGGCGCTCTTCGACCAGCTTACACGCCTGCCGCAGGAATCCTCGGTCATCATCAGCGGAACGGTGCGCGAGGACAAGCGAGCGCCCGGCATCCCCGGCGGGTACGAGATCGGCGTTAAAGAGATAAAAATCGTCCAGACCGCAGCCGAGGATTACCCGATGGCGCTCAAAGAGCACGGCGTGGACTTCGCCCTTGACAACCGCCACCTGTGGATCCGCATGCCCAGCCAGTGGGCCATCCTGCGCATCCGCGGGACTGTCATCTCGGCCATCCGCGAGTGGTTCGAACTGAACGGCTTCATCAACATGGACACGCCCATCCTGACACCAGCGGCCGTCGAAGGCACCACCACCTTGTTCGAAACCGAATACTTCGACGAGGGCAAAGCCTACCTGAGCCAGTCCGGCCAGCTCTACAACGAAGCGAACATCATGGCCTTCGGCAAGGTTTACTGCTTTGGTCCGACCTTCCGCGCTGAAAAATCCAAGACCCGCCGTCACCTGACCGAGTTCTGGATGGTCGAACCGGAGATCGCCTTCTGCGACCTGGACGGTTTGATGGAGATCGAGGAGCAGTTCGTCACGCATATCGTCAAGCGCGTCCTGCGAGACCGGGGGCCTGAGTTGAAATCCCTGGGCCGCGACCTAGCGAAGTTGGAAATAATCGAGTCGCCCTTCCCGCGCATCTCCTATGACGAGGCTGCCAAAGTCATCCAGGAACTTTATGAAAAAGAGACCGACCCAGAACAGAAGGATTTGCTCAAATTCGAATGGGGCATGGACTTCGGCGCACCGCACGAGGCGGCCCTGACCGACCGTTACGAGAAGCCGGTCTTTGTCTACGGCTACCCGACTCAGGTCAAGGCTTTCTACATGGAACCCTGGCCGGGTCGTCCCGAGGTCTGCAAGTCGGTGGACTTGCTTGCTCCGGAAGGGTGCGGCGAAATCATCGGCGGCTCGGAGCGCATGTCCAGCCCCGACCTGCTGCTCCAGCGCATCCACGAGCACGGGCTGCCGGAAGCAGCCTACAAATGGTACCTGGATCTCCGCCGTTACGGCTCGGTCCCCCACTCTGGTTTCGGGATGGGCGTTGAACGGACGGTAGCCTGGATCTGCGGCATCGAGCATATCCGTGAAGCGATTGCTTTCCCGCGCATGATCAAGCGGGTTTATCCGTAAAACCGTTGTTCGGTTCAAGCGGGATTACGAACTTCGTCCGCTCACCACCCATTGCTCCATTACCGCGGTGCTCCCCAGAGAGCCTTAATCTTTCCCTACCCACCCCTCTTACTTTATGGTATAAAACATGTGCCCTGCTGTGCTCGCGATGCTGCACCTCCGTTCTGAGCCAACACCCACAAAAAGGGTTCCAATCTCGCGACAAGGATGCGATAGGCTTCGGCCAAGGCTGACTTGCCGGGTAGGGGCCCGACCTGCGAAAGCAGGTTCAGAACCTTGCAGCACACGGCATGAGCGGGGTACTCTTACTGCTTCTTGTATAAATCTCTGAACTTGCTGTTATCGAATTGCACGCATTTCATGGAATTTTGGTTCAGACATTTACGCAGTACCCTGTAAACAATTGAATACGGAGAAAAAGCGGCTGGCTCCCGGTTCTGCCGGGAGTACGAGGTGGAGGTTCCTCTGCGCAAGCGGAGGTTAAGGCCCTCACCCCCAACCCCTCTACCGTTTACGGGAGAGGGGTGCAGGGTGAAGGTTGAAAATCGGATTGATCAGCGGATGCCTCCGGAGCCCGGTCACAGGCTCCTTTCTCCCTTCCAGAAGAAGCGCCCGACAACGAACAGGTTAATAAAACTCTGTTTGTCGTCCAATCTTAAAACTGACCGGTAATGGCCAGGACAAAGGACGGCGCAGTGGCCAGGCAAAAGAATAGCCTGTTTTTACGTGGAAGGGCTGCCAGCCGGATATTTTGTGGTACCAGAGGCATGCCCCCCGGGCGTGCCTCTTTGTTTATGGAGAACACGATGAGTATTAAACGGAATTACACCCAGTGGCCCATCGGTTTGCCATGCTCTTCCTGCGGACGTGGCATCCAGCCCTGGCCGGCGCGCCCGGCCTGAGGCTGCTATCAGCATGCTCTGGGAACAGTCGTGGGTCCGGTGCGCTCCGGCGTATTTTCCCTGTCAATAACCAGGAATGGATCGCCCTGAAAATATCAATCCAAAAACCTAGATTCATCAAAAGAGGAACTATGGAAACCAAAGAATTACTAGCTCGTGTCAAAGCCGATAACGTCAAATTTATCTCATACCAGTTCACCGACGTAACCGGCGCGGTCAAAAGTGTGGATGCCCCCATCAAACAACTGGAATCCGCACTGGAAGACGGCGTCTGGTTTGACGGCTCATCGGTGGAAGGTTTCGCTCGCATCCAGGAAAGCGACATGCGCCTGGTAATCGACCCCGATACCTACGCAGTCCTGCCCTGGAGTCCGGTCGAGGCGCGCCGGGCGCGCGTCTTCTGCGACATCTACACCCCCGACGGACAGCCCTTCGATGGCGACCCGCGCGGGGCGCTCAAGCGCATGCTCGCCAAAATGACGGAGCGAGGCTGGACCTATAACGTGGGACCCGAACCTGAGTTTTTCCTGTTCCGCCGCAATGGAGGCGAGGGCATCCACCCCGTACCGCACGATGTGGGCAGTTATTTCGACTTCTCCGCTGACGACGAGGCTGTGCGCGTCCGCACCGAACTGATGGACGCGCTGAACAGCATGGGATTGGAAGTGGAAGTGGGACATCACGAAGTGGCCATTGGCCAGCACGAGATTGACTTCCGCTTCGACAATGCGCTGCGCACCGCTGACAACGTGTTGACGCTGAAATATACCGTCAAAGCCATCGCCGCCAAACATGACCTGATCGCATCGTTCATGCCCAAACCCGTTTTCGGGATTAACGGTTCCGGCATGCACTGTCACCAATCCATTTTCGACAGCAAGGGCAACAACTTGTTCTACGATACCAAAGATGAGTATCACCTGTCCCCGCTGGCCTACGGGTTCATTGCCGGTCAGTTGAAGCACGCGCGTGCCCTGGCCGCGGTCGTCGCCCCGACCGTCAATTCGTACAAGCGGCTCGTCCCCGGGTACGAAGCTCCGGTTTACATCGGCTGGGCGCAGATCAACCGCTCGGCGCTGATCCGCATCCCGCGTTTCACCGAAGGCCGCATCAAGGCGATGCGCGCCGAACTGCGCTTCCCCGACCCGTCAGCCAATCCGTATCTGGCCTTTGCCACCATCCTGGCTGCCGCACTGGATGGGATTGACAGCAAGCTGACGCCACCCGCTCCCTTGAACAATATCAACGTCTATCACCTTGATGAGGCTAAGCGCCGCAAGATGAAGATTGCCTCCCTGCCCGGATCGCTGGCTGAAGCCCTGGGTGAATTGGAAAAAGACAAGGTGGTCCGCGCCGCGTTGGGCGAGAACATCTATGACGCTTTCACACGCGCCAAGTGGGATGAGTGGGACGCCTTCCGCATCAACGTGACTGACTGGGAAGTGGAACGCTATCTTGAAGTAGCATAGCGTTAGCCATCCGTTTGATGTAAATTTGTAGAGCCGATCCGAAAATCATGCTCTAGGCAGCAAGAACAATTTTGGAAAAGATAAAAAATAAAAATACAGCGATCAGCATTGAGCCTGACCGCTGTATTTTTTTGTTACAGCCATTTATGGTTCTCTAGGGATTGCCATTCTGATGAGGTAAATAGGAGTTGTTCCATATCTCTTCCATTATCATGGATTTCAAAAAGAATCCCAATTCCTAAACATGAAACGGGTTGAAATTTGTATCCCGGTCATAGTAATCTTCGTTTTCCGCTTTCTTCAACCTGCTGACAGCCGCATAGGTCACCGGCGTCATCAGCGCTTCGACGCCAACCTTGAAGAGATAATTGGTTAAGGTCAATGTCAAAAACAGGCTCCAGGGGAAAACATGGAACAGGGAAGCAATAACGATAAATATAAGTGTGTCCACCAGTTCGCCGACAATCGTACTGCCGATGGTACGCGTCCACAGCCAATGGCCACGGGTCAGGACCTTCATCTTGGCCAGTACAAATGAATTGGTAAACTCCCCCGACCAATATCCCGCCAAGCTGGCCAGGACGATGCCGCCACTCGACATACCACCCAGGATGGCAAGGTAAGCCGCATCGCCGGTATATTGCTGCCATTGGGATTCACCCGGCAGGATGCTGACGATCCAGAAGATAGACGCACTCAGCGCCAGGCAGGCAAACCCTGCCCAGATAACCCGGCGGGAGTTTTTATAGCCATAAACTTCGGTGAGAATATCGCCAAAGATGTAACTGACGGGGAAGAGAAGGGTGCCGGCATCGAAGGCCATGCGAACACCGAAAATGCTGAAGCCCCAGTCCACAATTTTGGCCGAGGAGGCAATGTTACTAACCACCAGGACCGTCACGAAGACAGCCATGATCAGGTCGAGATAACGGTAACGCCTTTCCATATTCACCGGCATTATCGGCTCACCATCCTGCAAAACGAACAAAAGCCCAGCGCAGAGGTCGGTTGTCCGCAGTTAGAACAGGGGTGCAGTTCGGCCTGGATTTTTTCGCGCTCGGCAAACAGTCCGGATTTGCGAGCTTCGAGGAAGGACAGGTAAAAAGACTGTTTTGCCCCGGGGCGATCACTTTCCAGTTTATTAAGTAATTGTTTGTAATAAATCGAGGTCGATCCGACGGAAAACGGACACTCTTCATAAATGTACTCGATGTCACGCAACAGGGCATAGGCCAGCATCTCGCGCTCGTAGATGCGGCAGAGCGGCTTGACTTTGCGCGCCAGGCCCGGGGTCCCCGGAAGCACCGGCCCCTGGCGGAGCAGGTACTCACCCGCCCAGGTCAGGGTATTCCCGAAGAGGACCGCGGCCTCGTCGTCTAGATTGTGGCCGGTCGCCAGTACGTCATAACCGAAGTCACGGGCGATGCGGTTCATCACGTGACGTTTAACCAGCCCGCAGACCGAACACGGCTTGACCCGCCCACGATGGGATTTCATGTTAAATTGCGGGATGGTTGCGCCATATTCCTTCTGTACATCCAGGATACGCAATTTCAAACCGCGCTCGTTTGCGAATTTTACAGTCAATCGCTGCGACTCAGACGAATAGCTGAGGCCTCCCCCTAAAGGGAACCTTTGGTCATCAATGCCGAGACAGATATACAAACCATCGGCTTGATAACCCAGGCGCTGGAGGATATCCCAGAGCGAAAGCGAGTCTTTGCCGCCGGAAACGGCAACGAGTATCTTCTCTTCGCGTGTGAACATCTTATACTTCTCGATGAAGCGCTCGGTTTGTGCCGGAATCCATTCGAGGTAATGGTCTTTGCACAACGCCAATTTATGCTGGCGCATGTTGACCACGGCTTTTTGGCCGCAAGTCCGGCACTTCATTTAGCCTCCGGAAATCACAGCGATGAGTTTGATGACATCACCATCTTTCAAAATCTCATCTTCGGAAATCAACTCGCCGTCTCGCGTGCAAAGTATGCCTTCCGGAAGGATGTCGTTTTTCTTGAGCGCGTCCAGCAGGGTCATACCGGGACGGACTTCGTATTCTTGATTGCGTAAAATGAGTTTAACCATAAAGCTCCAAAGAAATTATCGGCATGTTGCAGCCCGGATTATACCCTCCAGGTATAAAAAAGTCGCGGGATGCTTTCAATATCCTGCGACATCTATCAGGCGAAACGAAGATATTTCTGGGGCGGTGGGACACAGTCCGCGTATTCGCCCCGGTATTCCTCCGGCATTAGTACCGCAATCTGAGACATGATCTCATCTGCCATCGCCTGGCGAATCTTCCCGTTCACTTTTTCACCCTTCGCATCCAGGTGGAACAAATTGCCCACACGGATGTGAAAATCCGTTCGTTTAAGTTTCTTCAGGTTGGCGCCAAAGTCCTCCCCACCCCAGTGAGCTATTGGCAGGATGGGTACTCCGGCGCGCAGGGCGATCATCGCAATGCCGGGCTGGCCGCGCAGCAACCGTCCATGGTAGGAACGCGTCCCTTCGGGGGCAATGGCGAGGATATCCCCAGCCTTGAGCACCTCCAGACAAAAGCGAATAGCATCCAAGTCCGCTTTGCCGCGCCGGACGGGGATGGCATCCCACAGATCGAAGAGCCAGCCCATGAATTTGTTGTCCCAGGTCTCAATTTTTGCCAGTCCGATCATTTTTCGCGGCTGTAGATGGACGAACAGGAGTGGGACTTCGAGCGAGCCGATGTGGTTGGTGACTAGGATCAGGGGGCCGCGCGCCGGGACTTTGTGAAAGTCGCGCTTGTCAATCCGGCAGAGGATGTCCGTCCCCAGCCGGATGACAGTGTTCATGAACCGGCGAGAGATGGATTTCATGCAGGTTTCTGGGTGATGAACTCGATCTGCGCCGGAAGCAGTTCGATGGTCAATTCTTTGCCCTCGAAGCAGACCGTCTCGCCATCGCAGTGGACCGGGAGCGTACCCTGCACCGCCGTAACCTTCACCTTGCGGGCCTGGGCCATGATCACTTCTTTTTGTGTGGCCTGGGTACCCTTCATGAAGTAGGGGATGAGACCAAAAATTCGCAATTGGCTGACGGAACGGGCAATGCACAGGTCGAAGCTGCCGTCGCTGGGGTCGCCGTTGGGGGCGAAGAAGAAGCCGCCACCCATGCGCCGTCCGTTCATAATTGAAAGCATCAGCGGGGAGATATCCATCTCTTTATCATCGTAGGTCAGCTTGACGGCGGGCGCTTTGTAATAAACGAAGATGGTTTCAATGGCAGCAATGAGATACAGGAGCAGGCCGCGCATCCAGCGGATTTTTGCAGCTACGAAACCGGTGGCAGCGTCGAAACCGATACCCACCCCGTTGCCGAAGTAGCGGCCTTTGGGATAATCGCCGCCCTTGACGATGCCCACATCCACGCGGCGGCGATAGTTCTCGGCCAAGATTTTACAACCCACTTCCACCCCGCCAGGGATGCCCATGCCATAAGCAAAATCGTTCCCAGTGCCCACGGCGATCTGTCCCATGGCTGTTTTATCAAATCCGGCCTGCCTGGCACGCATCAGGCCGTTTAACGCCTCATTGGCAGTCCCATCACCGCTGGCAACGATGACGGTCTCATATCCATCGCGAGCACCTTGCTCGGCCAACTCCGCGGCGTGCCAGGGACGTTCAGTCAGCACTAATTTGTAATCAATATTGTATTTTTTCAATTCTTTTTCCATCAAAGGTAGGGAACGTCCAGCAAATCCGCGGCCGGAAATAGGATTAACAATAAGCAGGGAACGGGGCATGAAACACTCTCCTCAAAAAAAGTATACTGTATTTTACTTGTAAACCCCAGGAAGGGGGCAACGTTTCTGATACAATTACCCCGAATTATGTTTATTCTATTACCCATTGTTTTGATGCTCCTGACCGCACTGACGCTGATACTCTTGCGTTTTGTGGCGCCTAACTTCAAATATCCCTGGATGCTTGCCGTTGGGGGAGCGACCCTGGCGCTCATAGGCATATTCCTCTGGCACATCCGCCTGCCTCAAAGTATTTCTCTGGCTCCCTGGCAACCGGTGACGCTCTTCATTTTTTCGCCCACCTGGCTCGCAGACGGGATATCCTGGCCGTATGCTCTGTCCCTGGCTGCATTAGCCGCAGCGGTTATCTGGACCTCGGTCGTGCGCGCGGAAAACGATCCAGCGGCCTGGGCCGGGACACTCCTGCTCGCCGCGCTGGGCATCCTGGCGGTAGCGGCCGAAAATCCGCTTACACTTATCCTGGTCTGGTCCGCGATTGACCTGGTGGAATTGATTACCATGCTCCGTTCCACAGAAGGCGAGGAGGAAAACCAGGGTGTAGTGATCGCTTTCGCGGCCCGCGCGGCCGGGACCGGGCTGGTCTTGTGGGCCAACCTGGTCAGCACAGCAGGTGGAATACTGATGAACTTCCGAGCCACCCCTGCCAGTGCCGGAATTTACCTATTGATCGCGACGGGCCTTCGATTGGGCGTCTTACCCCTACATTTACCCTATCGGAAGGAAAACGTTCTCCGGCGCGGATTCGGGACCTCCCTGCGGCTGGTCTCGGCAGCGGCCAGCCTATCACTGCTGGCACGCATTCCAGCCAGTGCTTTGAAATCGTCGCTGCCGCCTTATTTACTCATCCTGGCGGCTGTTGCCGCCCTTTACGCCGGCTGGAGGTGGCTGCGTGCCTCTGACGAAATCCTGGGGCGCCCGTTCTGGGTGCTGGGAATGGCCTCCTTGTCCGTCGCCGCCAGTCTACGCGGCAATCCAACTGGGAGCATCGGCTGGGGTGTTATGCTTGTCCTGGGCGGCGGGTTACTGTTCCTTTTCTCGGCACGCCAGAGGAGCATCCTCTGGTTGCCCCTGCTCGGTCTATGGGGTCTTTCAGCCCTGCCTTTCTCCCCCTCTGCATCCGTCTGGGAGACCGGGAACCAGAATTCCTGGTTGTTTGTCATCCCGTTCCTGCCTGCTCAAGCGTTATTGATGGCCGGGGTCATCCGCCACGCCCTCCATCCCGGAGAGACAAGCCTCGAATCGCAGGAAAGATGGACGAAGGTTCTGTACCCGACCGGGCTGTTCCTGCTGGCTGCAATTGTCTTCCTGCTCGGCCTGTGGGGCTGGGACGGGGCGCACAGCCTCGGTCAGTTGTGGGCAGCCATAATCGCCAACATTCTGGCTGCTGGGTTTACGGTGCTGGCGCTTACTGCTTTGGTCCGGCTGGTACCGGCCAGCACTTCCAGTCAATGGACTCGTATCTTGCGCCTTGAGTGGTTGAATAACACGCTGACAGCCATTTATGATTTTTTCCGTAGGATTGCCGACATTATTACGTCATCTTTGGAAGGAGAAGGCGGCTTGCTCTGGTCATTAGTGCTGCTCGCTTTGATCCTCTCCGTCCTCTCCACACAAGCCCGGTGATCATGATTACCATTCTAAATTGGATTGCCCTTCTTATTGCATTGGTCACATCCGTCGGCCTGCTGCTCCACCGGGACTGGCGCTGGGGTATTGGTTTGCTGGCAACTCAATATTTGAGCATTTTCTGGCTGGTCCAAACCCATTGGCCTGTCTCGATGGCCGCCGCCAAACTGGTGACTGGCTGGATGGCCTGCGCAGTCCTCGGCATCGCGCAACTTAACACAAATCCCGCGGAAGAGACTGAGGCATCCTGGCCTCAGGGACGATTATTCCGCCTTTTTACTGCCGGGATCATCATGGCCACCACCTTTGCACTTTCCTTGCGCGCTTCCGGCTGGTTGGGACTCAGCCTGCCGATCGCCTGGGGCAGCCTCCTTCTAGTTGGAATGGGATTACTTCAACTCGGCATCAGCGCGCAGCCTTTCCGGGTGATCCTTGGCCTGTTGACAGTATTAGCCGGGTTCGAGATCCTCTACGCCGCGGTGGAAAGTTCCATCCTAGTTGCTGCCTTGTTGTCTGCCGTTAATCTTGGTCTGGCATTGATCGGCGCCTACTTCCTGAATATGCCCCAGGAGGAAAAACCATGAGCGCACCGTTCTTATGGATTTTCCTCCCGCTCATCCTGGCAGGCTTACTCATGCTGCTACGCGATCAGAAAGTGATTGCCCTGATTGCCTGTATCTTCACCCTTTTCCTGACTCTGGCTGCCTGGTTGCTGCCGATTGACACTGCCATGACAATCGGGAGCTGGTCTTTCAAACTTACATCTTCCTTCGAAATTCTGGGACGACGTCTGGTCCTTGGTTCCAATGACCGGTCTTTGCTGGCCCTGATCTTCGGTTCGGTAGTTGTCTGGTTTGCTGTCGCTCCCGCAGTAAAGGCAGCCCGTCGCCTTGCCTCTCTGGGATTGGCGATCACCGCCTTGTTGGTAGCCGCACTGGCCGTCGAACCGTTCCTATACGCAGCTCTGTTGATCGAGATGGCTGTGCTTCTTTCCATCCCGTTACTTTCGGCGCCAGGGCAAAGACCCGGCAAGGGGTTGATCCGCTTTTTGATTTTCCAGACTCTCGCCATGCCGTTCATTCTCTTCTCCGGCTGGTTATTGGCCGGGATCGACGCAAACCCCGGCGACCTAGGATTGGTGCAACAAGCGGCCATCCTGATCAGTCTGGGTTTTGTCTTCCTGCTGGCAGTTTTCCCTTTCTACAGTTGGATCCCCTTGTTGATGGAAGAATCGTCACCTTACACGGTCGGTTTCATCCTATGGATGTTCCCCACAGTGGCCCTATTCTTCGGGTTGGGGTTTTTGGATCACTACACCTGGCTGCGCGATGCACCCGCCCTGGGGAGCATTTTGACGACGGTCGGTATACTCATGGTTGTTAGCGGCGGTCTCCTAGCAGCCTTCCAACAGCACCTGGGACGCATCATGGGATATGCTGTCATCATGGAGACGGGGTTCTCCATACTGACCCTCAGCCTGGGGGGAACAGTGGGGCTGAATGTATTCTTCATGCTCTTCGTACCTCGGACCCTCAGTTTGGTTGTTTGGGCACTCGCTTTAACCATTCTGAAAGAGTATTCACCAAGGCTGATCCTGAGCGACATCAAAGGCCAGGTACGCATCTGGCCTTTCGTGACTTCCGGGCTGGTGCTGGCAAACCTGGCATTGGCCGGAATGCCTTTACTGGCCGGGTTTCCGCCTCACCAGGCCATCTGGGAGGGGCTGGCCTCCATATCTCTGCCTGTTGTCATCTGGGTGCTGATCGGTAACCTCGGCCTTTTCTTCAGCGCAGTCCGCGTGCTGTTGGCCTTCGCCTCGGCTCCCGAAGGAGCCCACTGGGAATCTCGTGAAACAGGCGCGCAGCGCATCCTCCTTGCCATCGGCTTCCTGGCTCTGCTCCTGCTGGGGTTATTCCCGCAATGGGTGCTGCCGTTGTGGACGAAACTCCCAGCAATTTTTACTCACTTTGGGCAATAGCCCAATTTCATTATTATCCCAGGCAGGCAGACTCGACTGCAACTTAAGAATAGTTACCCAGTTTATAGACAACTATGACATGGGTGTTAGACCGGGCTGATTGACTGTCAGCGGCAACAGTTGGGCTGCCACTTTACCTTTCGGCACATCCCAACGAGATGTGCAGTTCTAGCCCGGCGGATGCACTACGGGCATCCGGGAGGCGACGCATGAACCGGATTGCCAGGGCCGTCTCCACATCACGGAAGGGAAGCGAGTTCAATTCCTCGTCGCTGAAACGTTCAGCAATGTTGGAAGCCGCATTCTCGTCCGCGTTGGCTTCAAAACCGCACCACAGGCAGTGAAATTCGGCCTGGGAGCGGCGGTTCATCGAAATGGTAAACCCACAATGCGAGCACTGTTGGCTGGAATAAGCCGGTTGCACCGAGCGATAGCGAACACCGCGCTCATCCAGCTTGAATTTGAGTTTTTCTCGTACATAGCCCAGCTGGGAAGCGCGTAGTGCGCGGTTCATTTGCCTGGACTTGAAACGCATGTCTTTGACGGTCAACCGTTCCAGCGCTACTTTGGTCCCTCCAGGCAGCTCATCCAGCATCTGATTAAGTGCCTGGCCGATTTCGTTGCGGGCGAAGGCTTCGACTTTGTCATCCTTCAAACTTACCGTTGCCCGGCTCTTGCGTTTCAAGCAGGTGTTGAGCTGCTGCTTGCGGCGGCGCTTTTCGTTCGCACGTTCCACTCGACGGCGTAATTCTGTGCTGATCTGACCATAACGCTTGCCATCCGAAGTAGACACGATCGAGACCATGCCCATGTCCACTCCAACCACTGCTGCCGATTTGGCCTTCGGCCCTTTGCGTTCCACTACAAAGGTGGCAAACCACTCGCCCTCCCGCCGGTTGAGCGTGACACCGCTGCACAGTTCTGGGAATTGCGCCAACGTCTCGTTGGCATGCGTGTATAATTTGATCGGGATGCGAACCGGATGCCCGGCTTCAAGCGTGGAAATCCTCAGCCAAAAATCGAACTGTGCTGTCTTCGAAGGTTCGACGACCACCACATTGGCATTGGCCTGGATGCAGACGTTATGCAACTCCGGTGGGTTTTCACGATCATTGCTGTACCAGGATTGCACGATCCCGCAGGCTTGCTGCCAGGCGCAGCGCTGCCATCGATCGGAGAGCAATGTGGAAATATCTTGCTCGGGCACAGGGGCATACTTGTCCGGCTGGCGAATTTCATGTGCGATCATCCAATTGACATACGCCTGCGCGACTCGCTGGTGTTCAGCTGCTAGATCATCCAATTTTTCTAGCTTGCCCGGATTGGCCTGTTCGAGTTTGAGATGTGTGATCGCCTTCTTCAACAATTTGCAGCTCCGCAAGGATCCGTTCTGTCCTAAGCTTCAAAGCCATAAACCAGCGCCAGACTGAGCAATAAGAAATGCCAATTTCTATGGACATAGGCACTCAATTTTATACCCTGATATTAGCTCAAATGTTCTTGTTTGTCAATAAATGGACGCAAAACGAATAACCGAATTCGATACCTCGGATTCCCAGGGAGCAGGTCTTTGAGAATCCCCATGATAGAGGGGAAAGATATGGGGGTGATGAGCGGGCCAAGACCACCCAACACACCCGCTTTACCCTATCATCGCGGCGATTCCCACAGAACCCATGTTCAGGAATTATGCGACAAGCAGTATAATCAAAAAGATATGTCTCTTAATATAACTCAGCTTATGCAAAACGTCCCGCAGGTTCCCATAATTCAGACTCGTTTTTTGCCCAAACCTGCCCCCTTCACCCTTCGGGTACTGCGCGGGGACCTTCGGCGGGACGGTGCGTTACATCAGTTATATAATATTTACTCCCGCGCTATCGGAGGAGATAGATGGAATTCGAACAAATCATAAAGCGTCTGGACTGGCTGGACGAAAAGCATCGTAAAGATAAAAGCACCGTTGAGGCTCTTACACAACGTGCAAGCAACCTTGAAGGCGACCTGAAAGCCGCCAACAAAAAAATCAAGGAACTCACCACCCAGCTATCACACCTGTCTACGGCGGCCGCCCGTATCGAACAGTATGACACTGCCCTAGCCCAGCAACGCAAGGATGTTGTCAAATATATAGACGATTTGGATAAAAAACGCCAGGACCAGCTACCAGAAATTGACAAGCGCTATCAAATCCAGTTTGATGGCATTAACAAGTCGTTCGCCGAACTGCCCAAAACAAAAGAACCCATCGCTGATATCAAGCGCGAACTCAAAGCCCACGCCGATGAAGAGACTCGTCGGAACAAACTTAGCGCCGATTGGGAAATGCGGATGCAGGCCATGGTCAAGACCGTTGAAGATATCCAGCGAGCGCAAAAAGCCGCCGAAGAACCCCGCCGTCAGGATAGCAAACGTCTGGCCGATCTCCAAGGAGAACTCAGCGCGGCGCGCAAACGCCTGGACGAATCGCGCGAGAAAAACGACCTGTTTACCGACAGCATCCGTCGCATCGAGACCCGTCTCAACGAAATCCTCGCTAATGAGGCGGAGCGCCGTCAGGCTCAGACAAATTTTATCGAAACGCAGGCCCGGTTCCAGGTCGAGCGCGATCGCACCTGGAAGGATTGGGAAGAACGTCTGAACTCCCTGGGCAAGCAGTCCGAAAGCATTGACCGCAGTCTGCAGGAATGGGAAGTCGCCCAACGCACAATCAAACGCACCCAGGAAACATACGAGGAAATCGTCCAGAAATTCGAGCGCCGTATTAACGAGATCTCTGAAATGCAGCGTCTGGCTGAAGACCGTTTCCGCCAGGAATGGGTCACTTTCAAAGCTGACGACCAGAAACGCTGGACCAGTTTCACCCTTTCCCAGGATGAAACCCATAAAGACACGCGCGGTAGTGTGGCAAAAATTGAAGAGCGACTGACTGCCCTCGAAGACTTGACCCAGACCCAGCAGGATGTATTACAACAGACCAAGGATGCCAACGAGCAGTTATTACAGGGCATGCTCGCCCAGATACATGAACTGCTCTCCGCTTACGAGCGGATCATGAGCACCAAATAATCCCGCAGGGGCACAGAGACGCTGTACCCCTGCGAAATTGAGGAGCTATGCACGTCATCGGCACCGCCGGGCACGTAGACCACGGCAAATCCACCCTCGTCGCCGCGCTGACCGGCACCCATCCCGATCGTCTGAAAGAAGAACAAGAACGTGAAATGACCATTGACCTCGGCTTCGCCTGGCTGACCTTACCAGACGGCGAGGAAATCGGTATCGTGGACGTTCCCGGTCACCGCGACTTCATCGAGAACATGCTGGCCGGTGTGGGAGGCATAGACGCCGCGCTGCTGGTCATCGCCGCCGACGAAGGGATCATGCCCCAGACGCGCGAGCACCTTGCCATCCTGGACCTGCTCCAAATCCAGGCTGGCCTTGTTGTGCTGACCAAGATTGACCTGATTGATGACCCCGCCTGGCTGGATTTGGTGGAAGTGGATATACGCAACATTTTGCGCGGCACAGTATTACAGAACGCTCCCATCCTGCGCGTCTCCTCGCGCACCCGCGCCGGTTTCCCGGAGCTTTTGCGGATCCTGAGCCTGCTCATGCAAAACACGCCTGCCCGCCCCGACCTGGGCCGCCCACGCCTGCCAGTGGACCGGGTCTTCTCCATCGCCGGGTTTGGCACAGTCGTCACCGGCACGCTCTCGGACGGGAAACTTGCCACCGGTGACGAAGTGGAAATCCTGCCATCCGGTCTGCATGGGCGTATCCGCGGACTCCAGACGCATAAAAAGAAAGAAGAGGCAGCGGTCGCCGGTAGCCGCACTGCGGTGAATATTTCCGGTATGGATGTGGAGCAAATCCAGCGTGGCGAGGTGGTGACACGTCCCGGCCAGTACCGGGCCACCCAGCGCCTCGATCTCGGCTTCCGACTGCTCCCAGACGTTTCTGCCTCATTGCGGCATCACACCGAAGTCAAACTTTTCATCGGTACATCAGAGACCATCGCAGACGTGCGCCTGCTGGGCGTGGAAATCCTGAATCCCGGCGAAACCGGCTGGCTGCAACTCGAACTGCGCAAACCCGTTGTGGCCGTGCGCGGCGACCGGTACATCCTGCGCCGCCCGTCCCCCGGCGAAACACTCGGCGGCGGAATGGTAGTGGACCCACAGCCAAAAGCGCGTCACAAACGCTTCGACAAGGCGGTGCTACAGGCGCTGGATGCCATGGCGAAAGGCTCCCCCGCCGACATGTTATTACAAGCCTGTCTTGCCCTCGGACCGGCACCAGTCAAGGATGTGATCGCCCGTTCCCGACTGGAAGGTCCCGCAGCTGAATCGGCCTTGGTGGAACTACTTGAAAGCGGCCAGCTGGTCAAGTTGGACGATGGACAATGGACGATGGAAAGTGTAGTGATTACGGCTTTGCAGTGGACGGA
>Ga0207931_1000340_pt1 | contig 17347 bp, 14 predicted proteins | sample NGESurdeep092012_2_FD_184478 | JGI IMG/M metagenome (GOLD analysis project Ga0207931, IMG submission 184478) | Arctic peat soil microbial communities from Barrow, Alaska - NGEE Surface sample 415-1 deep-092012 (SPAdes) | ecosystem: Environmental > Terrestrial > Soil > Wetlands > Peat ...
CCTTTTCGGTCTTTATGACTGGCGCTTCGAGGTTCTGGGCCTTGTCCGTCATGCAAACCATCTCGAGGCATGCTATGATGTCGGCCCTCATACCATTTCTTTCCCGCGTATCAAGGATGCATTGAGTTTGAATATCAGCAATAAATACCAGACAAGTGATGAGGATTTTAAAAAGCTGGTACCAATTCTTCGTCTGGCTGTACCCTACACAGGCATGATCCTTACAGCCAGGGAGGCTCCAGATGTAAGAAAGGATGTAATGCAGTATGGTGTTTCGCAAATTGACGGAGGTACAAAACTTGAAATCGGATCATATTCTGAATCGAAGAATGAAGTTCAGAACCTTAACCGCGAGCAATTTAAAGTTAATGATGCACGATCTCTTTCTGATGTAGTAGATGAACTGCTTACAAATGATTACATTCCTTCATTCTGCACATCGTGCTATAGAATGGGCAGAACAGGTGAGCACTTTATGGAATTCTCGGTGCCGGGATTTATAAAAAGATTCTGTACCCCGAACGCTATTCTTACCCTGTCGGAATACATATGTGATTATGCTACGGAAGAAGTGGCCGAAAAAGGATGGAAAGTGATTGATAAGAATATTCAGAAACTGGAACCAGGTGTGGCAGTTAATACAAGGGAGAAGATCGAAAGAATAAAGAAGGGTGAAAGAGATTTATATTTCTAAAATAAAAATGTATTAAAAGAACATAATCTTTAACATTATGATAAGGATTCTTGGTATTAAGATTATTGATAGAATAAAAGAAGCTGGCCTTACGCAGGGTATCATGTCAAAGTACTCCAGTCTGATCACAACACGTCTTGGATTTCATGAGCTAACAACGGAACTATGCAGCCGCGAGGCATATATTCTGCTTCATCTTACAGGAAGTGTTGCTGAAACCTGCAAACTCTATTCTGAATTGAAAGGGCTTGGAGGAGTTGGTGTCCGCGAAATGACATTTGATGATAATAAGCCATTTGTCAATTTCAATTCGGAAGAGGGAGTACTCAGGATAATAGGAATTCTTGTCGAAAAGAAGGAACATGATGTTATAGTTGCCCTTCAGAAAACCTTTACATCCTATGGTTGTGTTATCCGCGCACGCCTTGGTGTCAATGAAGAATTCCTGGGTGAACCTGCAGGACTGATAATCATTGAACTGATTGGCGATGAGATCCAGATGGACCTGCTCGAAAATGATCTTCAGAAGATCCCGAAGGTTATCCTGAGAAAAATGGTGTTTTAATCCTCCCAAAAGAACCCACCCCTCGCCCCTCCAGCGAGGGGAGCTTTTTATTCCTCACACCCCGTACCCCGCACCTCGTACCCCGTACCGCTACCTTATTATCTGTCCGAAGAATATCGCATTCATAAACACCTTGTTCGTCCCATACCAATACGCTCTGAAATTTGTATTGTCATAAAGGGAAATTACCCTGTTACCATGAACACTGGCAAATGGCGTTCCCTTTATCCTTTCAATGTTCTCTTTGGTGCAGTACCCGCTTAACAAAGGATCACTGGTATATTGGATCGGATTATTGTAAATATTGGGATCTTTCTTTGCCACTGTCGCCGTTGATTTAAAAACCGGCATAATATCCCTCGTGTAACCATAACATAGTGGATGGGTCAGATCGAGTTTCGTCTGAAAGATAGACCCAGGGATCAGCTGAGCCTGGCTGTCTGCAGATTTATTTAGATATACTCCATCCTTCTTCTTATCCGTTACGGCGGGGATAAATTCTATATCGGCCAATTTGTTCTTCTGGAGCCAGCTGTTGCCGCTTTCATATCCGATAATTGTCCCTCCGTTCCGGTTCCAGGCCCTTATGGTTTCCAGTCCACCAGGACTTATATCAGGTGATCCTGTAATTATCAGAACATTGTATCTGTCAAGATCAGTTGTACTGAATCGTGAAGCTGTGATCATGGTAACAGGCATATTGAACCTTGTATCTAGCATGTGCCAGATTTCCCCGGCATCACTGCTGTTGGTACCGTCACCAACTATCATTACAACAGATGGTTTTTCAAGGACAGTTATCTTACTGCTTCCCAGGTCAATTCCTTCTTTTGTCATTCCGGTTTGTACTCCGTAAACAGTTATTCCGCACTCTTTTCCGGTATTCTGCATCAGGATGTGAAGATCATTTCCTGAGACCGGCTGCCCTGATACCGGAATTACAATTGTACCTGCAGAAAATGTTTTTTTAAGGCTGCCGTCATCGTAAACAAAACTTTCTGTTGCCACTCTGGTTTTTAGTCCTTTATTCTGAAGAAAATATAATGCTTTAGGTGAATAGTATTCATTCCATTCAAATAGATAAGCATAGGGATTTTCAGGAGAATCAAGCTTCCCATGAGGAACAGGAGCTGAAGTGATCTCTGTACCGGTCAGCCCTTCCATCTCTTTGGAAATGGTTAATGGTGAACAGTTCAGATTGAATGACATCGGAAGAACCCATGTGGATGTGTCGTAAAAGATGCTGTCGGTAAATTCGGTAACAGGTTCAAAAAGGCTTCTTATAAAACGGTATTCAGTCTGCTTGAGCGGCACTATGTAGCTGTTTTCCGCTTTGTAGGCAATCCCGCTCTTCGTGTAATCACGGCCTGTCCGGAATACCTTTATCCTATGCTGTAAGAGTATATTTATGAATTCTGATACCCTTGCATTGTCTGATGGTTCATTAAAAATGTATGCTTTAACCGGATACTTATCTGCCAGGGTAATAGCTTCCTTATAAAAATTCCTCTGGCTCTCCAGTAGCTTGTCCTTCATTTTCAGTCCTGCTTCAAGGGTTGAAAGAGAGACAGTAAAATGATTTCTTATTGCAAACGGGAAGGATAATAATCCTCCGGGTGTCTCCCTGAGATGTCCTTTTACACCTGCCTGCTCAAACAGGATACCTACTGAACCATGAATATCGGGATATGAAGATCCCTTACCGACATAGAAGTCATCAAAACTCTCCTCTGTAAAATAGAGACTTCCTATTGAATTCAGATATTTTTCGTGGTACTTCCCAATCTCTGCCGTAAGTTCCTGATTATCCTGAGGGGTCAGTGGATTATTGCGGCTTTGCACCCCCGGCTGAAAGAAAAATGTTTCGTTGGCTCCCGTTTCATGATGATCAGTATTTATGTTCGGTTTCCACTTATGAAATGCAGCGACACGTCCCCTCGATTCCGGGTGCTGGAGCATAATATAGTCACGGTTGAGGTCAAACCAGTAGTGGTTGGTCCTTCCGCCTGGCCAGCTTTCACTGAATTCCCAGGAGGCAGGATCAGGATTATTGTTGAGGCTCTTTGTGAAATTAACCCATGTTGAATGGCGCTGCATTCCGTCGGGATTGAGAGCAGGATCGATGAGGATTATTATATTTTTAAGGAGTTCATCAATCTCTTTACCTTCCCCGGCTGTAAGATAGTAAGCAACAAGAGCTGACGCATTCTGGGCGCTCGATTCATTGCCATGCACACCGTAACCCAGTTTGAGGAACAGGGGCATCTTGCTGATATCTGCCTTACCTGAAACTGAGGGATCACAAAGGGCTACGTGATCCTGTCTCAGCTGTTCAATGTTTTTAATATTTTCAGGTGAACTGATTATCAGTTGCCCAAGTGGACGGTTCTCATAGCTCCTTCCATACTCTTCCCATACTGCCCGATCGGATATCTTTGCCAGCTCAAGCATGTAGTAATAAAGCTTGTCATGGGTCAGGTGCCATTCTCCGATTTCATGTCCGAAAAATTGCTTCGGGGTTGGAACAGATGAATTGTAAGTAATCGATTTGGGCAGGTAATAATCAAGTGTGACCTGTGAATTAGTAATCAATGAAAATGAAAGTAATAGAATGAAAGGTAAAAATGTCTTTTTCATTGGATTGTTAAATTGTATTTAATACATATTTAGTCATTTAATCACGTAAATGCTCCTTACCAAAACGCTGGCGCGGATTTAGCGAAGCGCAATCCGTGCCGATTTTTTTCAAGGCACCGATTGCAAATCGGCGCCAGCGATAGTATCTCCCCTTGTCCTTTTCCCCAAATCGTCCTGAGCCCTGAGCCTTCTTTCATAGTGTTGAGAATCACCCCATTCACCGTAAACAATCTCTGTATCAACAAGGCTTACCCTTGCCTCGAGACAGCTCTGGCAATCCTCTGCGGAGTCGTCTGTGCATGGCTTGTTGTCATAAAGCTTATAGCTACTCCTGTATCTTCCGGGAGTTATGTTTGGCATAATGATATTTGCTCCTATCTTAACAGCTTTTTCCCTTCCAATTGGGTCAATAGCCTGCAAAGCTGTTGCGGCAACAATGTTGATATCCTTCATCATTATCCTGAGGATGGCTATCATTTTGAGTGTCAGGTCAAATCTTTCAGCAAGCGGTAAAAGATCAGCTGCGAACTCAATAAGCGGTGTATCAGCATGTTCAATATACGGACCCATGCCGCACATGTCAATATTGAAATCTCTCATGAAGATCAGGTCTCCGGCAAGGTCATCAATCGTCTGAAAAGGTAATCCGATCATTACACCCGTGCCTGTTTGGTATCCGATATCCTGCAGGCTTTTCAGGCACCCGAGTCTACGTTTGAAATCATGCTTTTTGTTTTCAGGATGAATCTTCCTGTAGAGAGCTTCATTTGTGGCTTCAATACGCAGAAGATATCTGTGTGCCCCGGCATCAAACCATCTTTGATATACCTCATGATCCTGCTCTCCGACTGAAAGCGTTATGCCAAGTTCACCATCTGACAGCTCTTTTATTTTGTGCAGAAGATTTTCTATCCGGTCAGTTACAGGATGGCTTTCAAGTTCGCCTGATTGAAGGGCAATCGATCCATATTTGTTGTCGTATGCAAATTTTGCAGCAGCAAGTATCTCATCATCAGTAAGGTTATATCGTTTCAGGTTCTTGTTCCCTTTTCTTATTCCGCAATAGAGGCAATCCTTGCTGCATATATTTGAAAATTCAATCAGTCCCCTGAACCAGACTTTTTTACCTATATATTTTTCTTTGATCTCAGTCGATTTTTTGAATAGAAAGATCCTGTCTTCTCCCTGGCAGGATAGAAGGGTGATTATGTTTTCTCTCGAGAAATCATCCTGTAGTAATATTCCTTTGATGCTCATTTACTGCAAAAATAACTTTATTAATCATTTGAGATGCCAGTTCAATTAACATGATCACTCTTTTGTTTTGTACTATTTATTTTTAGTATATTGCTTTCATTATAGAAAGAAAGATTGTGTTTGTAGTTTGTTATATTTCGGAAACCTATTTATTCGCCGTTGCCAGCAACGTTGGCTTTCTGAAACGGTTTGGCGGTCTTTGATTCATTCAGAATCAAAACGACGGATTAATTTAATCAAACCAAAGGCTGAAAGCTAATTATGATAAATGACAAACTGATAAATCCTTCCAGCATCGTGGTTGTTGGAGGATCAGAAGATCTTTTAAAACCAGGAGGCAAAATCCTCAAAAACATAATTGACGGTGGTTATTCCGGCGACCTTTTCGCTGTCAATCCTAAACAGGATTGCATCCAGGGCGTTAAATCGTACAGGGATATTAAAGATATTCCCTGTGTCGATCTTGCGATTCTGGCAATCCCTTCAAAATTTTGTTATGACGTTATTGATATTCTTACAAAAGAAAAGAGTACAAAAGCCTTCATTATAATCTCAGCGGGATTCAGTGAGGCAAGCGAGGATGGCAGTAAGCTCGAAAAGGATATTGCCGGATTGATTGAGAAAGCCGGCGGATGTCTTATTGGTCCGAATTGCATAGGGGTGGTAACCAGGACATATCATGGTGTATTTACAACACCGGTTCCAAAACTGAGTGAGAAAGGTTGTGACTTTGTTTCAGGTTCCGGAGCAACAGCGCTTTTTATTATTGAATCGGCTCTTCCAAAGGGATTAAGCTTTTCAAGCGTCTTTTCAGTCGGGAACAGTGCCCAGACTGGTGTTGAGGAGGTTCTCGAGTATTGGGACCTTAATTTTGATCCTGAGAAAAGTTCTCCAATCAAGCTGATTTATGTCGAAACAATACCAAATCCTGATAAGCTTCTGCACCATGCATCTTCATTGATCCGCAAAGGGTGCAGGATAGCTGCAATAAAAGCAGGCACGACCGAAGCCGGAAGCCGTGCTGCATCGTCACATACTGGTGCAATGGCATCATCCGATTCCGCGGTTGAGGCTCTGTTCCGCAAAGCCGGGATTGTCCGCTGTTCGGGTCGCGAAGAGCTTACAACAGTTGCATCTGTATTTATGCATAAACCTCTGAAAGGAAGAAATATAGCGATCGTTACCCATGCCGGCGGTCCGGCAGTCATGCTTACCGATGCTCTGTCGGCCGGTGGAATGAATATCCCTAAACTTGAAACGGAGGATCAGAACAATATCCTTTCAATGATGAATCCGGGAGCTTCAGCTATCAACCCTATAGACATGATTGCTACTGCAACAATTGATCAGCTCGACAGTGTCATAGAATATGTCGATAAAAAATTGGGAGCTATCGATGGCATGAGTGTTATATTCGGGAACAATGGTCTGAGTGACATGACCGAAATTTATAGTCTTCTTCACAGGAAAATAGAAGAGTGCAATAAACCTCTGTATCCTATACTTCCTTCAATTTCAAGTTCTTCCGAAGAGCTGGAAGATTTTATGAATAAAGGACATGTCAACTTCCCTGATGAGGTTGTTCTGGGAAGAGCATTGACGAGAATATTCAACACCCCTTACCCTGCAGAAGAAAAGATCTTTCTTGAAAAGATAGATGTACCGAAAATCAGAAAAATAATTGATAATTCTGAAAACGGATACCTTGAGCCTGCTGCAATACAGCATCTTCTCAGCGCGGCTCATATCCCGCTAGTAAAAGAAGCTGTTGCAATTACCATGAGGGAAATAATTTCACTTGCCGACAAAATGGGTTATCCTATTGCTCTTAAGGTTGTAGGACCTGTTCACAAATCTGATGTCGGCGGTGTAACCCTGAACATCAAATCGCAGAAACACCTTGAGGCAGAATTCACCAGGATGAAAAAGATAAAGGGAGTTACAGGGGTGATGGTCCAGGAAATGCTTTCGGGAACTGAGCTCTTCATCGGAGCCAAATATGAACCAAGATTTGGCCATATAATACTCTGCGGCCTCGGTGGGATCTTCGTGGAGGTTCTTGGTGATGTCTCTTCAGGACTTGCTCCGCTTACTTTCAACGAGGCGGATTCGATGATCAGGAGCCTGAGAGCGTACAAAATAATACACGGAACCCGCGGAAAACCAGGAATCAATGAATCAAAATTTGCAGAGATAATTGTAAGACTTTCAAGCTTGCTTAGATTTGCAACAGAAATAAAGGAATTAGATCTGAATCCGCTTATCGGAAGCCAGAAAGACATAACTGTTGTCGATGCGAGGATCAGAATAGAAAAATGATATAAAAGGTTTTTCTAAAAAGCTCGGAGAATTTTATTTATGTTAGTACATTTTTACAGAAAAACGGAAAACGAAACATTTGACCTGCAACCTGGAATTTGGAACTTGAAATTTTGAACATGCAATTCTTACTAATTAAGAAATATTTAATCTCATGATTATTCCTCAGCTTTCAGTCTTTCTTGAAAACAAATCAGGGCGGCTTACCGAAGTGCTTGAGGTTCTCGGGAAAGAGAACATCAGGATCACGGCCCTGAGTATTGCTGATACGTCAGAGTTCGGGATCCTGAGGCTTATCGTGCCTGATCCTGAAATGGCAAAAGCACTTCTGAAAGAACAGCATTTCACTGTTAATATCTCAGAGGTTATATCTGTTTCTGCACCAAATGCAGCAAAATATTATGCAAAAGTGCTGAAGATCTTATCCGATCTTGATATAAGTGTTGAGTATACATATGCATTTTCACACGGTTCTAAGTCGATTATTATACTAAGGTGCAGTAATAATGAACAGGCTATTAATGCTCTGAAAGAACATGAGATGGAGTTGCTGAATGCAAGTGAGTTGTACAAGATTTAACCCCCCAATTGGGGTTGGTTTACCCCCCAACCCCCCCAAGGGGGGGCTTAGAGGGGTAGGTTTAAAAGTTCCCCTCCTCGGAGGGGTGGGGGGTGGGTTAAGTTGATTTATTGAAGAATATTTATGGAAATCTGGAACAGGCATTTTGAGTGTATGGATCATGATGAACTGAGAAAGGTTCAGAGTGAGCGCCTAATTGAAACGGTCGAAAGGGTTTATTTCAATGTCCCTTACTACCGCCATAAGATGCAGGAAGCCGGACTGGGACCTGATAGTATCAGTACCATCGATGATCTTAGCAAATTGCCATATACAACAAAACAGGATCTCCGGGATAATTACCCTTTTGGCCTCTTCGCCGTGCCAATGAGTGAAATAGTAAGGATTCATGCATCTTCCGGAACAACTGGCAAATCGACAGTTGTCGGATACACTAGAAATGATATTTCAACTTGGTCGGAAGTCATGGCCCGAACGCTTACCAGTGCCGGCGCAAACAGGAATGATTTTATTCAGATTGCCTATGGTTACGGATTATTTACAGGCGGTCTGGGTCTCCATTACGGTGGTGAAAAGATTGGAGCCTCTGTGATTCCCATTTCGGGCGGAAATACATTGCGCCAGATACAGATTATGCACGATTTCGGCAGTACGGTACTGGCATGCACCCCATCCTATGCGCTTTACCTTGCTGAAGCTCTCCAGGAAAGCGGTATCAGCCGTGAGGAATTCAAACTGAAAGCCGGCGTATTTGGGGCAGAACCATGGACTGAAAACATGAGAAGGGAGATAGAAGATAAATTGAAGATCAAAGCCATAGATATATATGGGCTGAGTGAGGTAATAGGTCCGGGTGTTGCCAGCGAATGTGTTTTTCAGGAAGGATTGCATATAAATGAAGACCATTTCTATCCTGAAATAATCGATCCTGAAACACTGCAGGTCCTGCCTGAAGGCTCATTTGGTGAACTGGTTTTCACCACACTTACAAAGGAAGGACTTCCTTTAATAAGGTACCGTACACGCGATCTTACAAGACTCACTCACGAAAAATGTAAATGCGGCCGCACGATGGTAAGAATGGATAAATGTCTTGGCCGGAGCGATGACATGTTAATTATAAGAGGGGTAAACCTCTTCCCGTCGCAGGTGGAAAGTGTTCTCCTGGAGATGAGTGAAATAAAACCTCATTACCTGCTTATTGTCGACAGGGTAAATAACCTCGACACCCTTGAGCTTAAAGTTGAGGTGGATGAAGAATTCTTTCTTGATAAGATCAGTCAGCTCGAAACTCTCCGCATGAAGATTCAGGAAAACCTTGAAAGTTCACTTGGACTGGGCATTAAGGTCACCCTGGTCGAACCAAAGATGATTGAAAGGAGTGAAGGCAAATCAAAACGCGTTATTGACAAAAGAAAATATTAGCTGTTCTAGTTATGAATAGTATCCCAATATCTGAAAATGTAATAGAGTCCCTAAAGGAAGCTACTGGCATTACTTCGCCAGGATCGGCTTCCATCCGAGAGATAGTTCAGCTTGTTAACAGAATTGAAAAGCAGACAGGTGTTCAGTTTATCAGAATGGAAATGGGAGTTCCGGGTCTTCCGGCACCCTCTATCGGTACAGAAGCTGAAATAGAAGCACTTAAACGAGGTGTCGCTTCATTGTATCCGGAAATAGCTGGTCTGGGGATTCTTAAAAAAGAGGTTTCCCGGTTCGTTAAACTGTTTCTTAATGTCGACATCAGTCCGGCGGGATGCATTCCGACAGTCGGATCAATGATGGGATCGATGATCTGTTTCCTCGTTGCAAACAGGAATGACAGGACCAAGGAAGGTTCTCTTTTCATTGATCCGGGATTCCCTGTACAAAAACAACAGGTGAAGATGCTTGGGCATGATTATTTTTCGTTCGATGTTTATAAATACAGGGGCAAAAAGCTCAGAGCCAAACTTGAATCATACCTGCAGACAGGGAAAGTATCATCGTTGATATTCTCGAATCCGAACAATCCGACGTGGATATGTCTTAACGATGAGGAGCTTTTAATAATAGGTGAACTTTGCCGGAAATATGATGTTATTGTTATTGAAGATCTTGCATACTTTGGAATGGATTTCAGAAAAGACTATTTAAATCCCGGGAAGCCGCCTTTTCAGCCTACTGTTGCGCATTACGCTGACGATTATGTTTTGCTTATTTCCAGTTCAAAGATCTTCAGCTATGCAGGACAGAGAATAGGAGTAATGGCAATTTCGGATCATTTGTTCAACAGATCTTATCCCGATCTGAAAAGGTATTATTCCACGGATAAATTCGGCCACTCTGCAATTTTCGGAGCGTTGTACGGGATATCAGCCGGTGTGGCCCATTCGGTTCAGTATGGCTTTGCAGCTCTTTTAAAGGCAGTTAATGACGGAGAGTACAAGTACCGTGACGATATCATCGAATATGGAGAGAAAGCCCGTATAATGAAGAAATTGTTTATTGAAAATGGTTTTGAAATAGCCTATGACAAGGACCTTGATGAACCCATTGCTGACGGATTCTACTTTACGATTTCATATCCGGGCATGACAGCTGCAAAACTGATTGATGTGCTTCTTCGTTATGGAATAAGTGCTATAACACTCGATACAACGGGAAGTGAAAGGAATGATGCCCTGAGGGCATGTGTTTCACAGGTTCCCCGGTCACTGTTCAATGATCTGGAATATCGGCTTAAATGCTTTAATAAAGATCATCCTGTTATTAACTAAAAAACACAATATGGCAAAGGTCAAAGGAAGTATTGTTGTGAATATTGAAAGGTGCAAAGGATGCGGGGTCTGTTTGGTTTCGTGTCCCACCGGCACTATTGAGATGGCTAAGGAGGTCAATGGCAAAGGGTATAACTATGCTTACCCCGCGCATCCCGATCTTTGCATCGGATGTGCCAATTGCGCTATCGTTTGTCCTGATGGAGTAATAACCGTTTATAAAACAAAAATATAGCCAGCCAATGGAAAAAGAATTAAGATTAATGAAGGGGAATGAAGCTGTTGCAGAAGCAGCGATCAGAGTTGGAGCCGATGGCTATTTTGGTTACCCTATCACTCCCCAGAGTGAGATTATTGAATATCTTATGGAAGCCAATCCTTATAAGAGTACAGGAATGGTGGTACTGCAGGCTGAAAGCGAAATAGCTGCCATTAATATGGTTTATGGCGGTGCCGGATGCGGTAAAAAAGTAATGACATCCTCATCATCGCCAGGCATAAGCCTGAAGCAGGAGGGAATAACTTACATTGCAGGCGCCGAACTTCCATGCCTCATAGTAAATGTTGTAAGGGGCGGACCTGGCCTGGGAACTATCCAGCCCGCTCAGTCAGATTATTTCCAGGCAGTCAAAGGTGGTGGCCATGGGGATTATCATTTGATCGTTCTTGCTCCGGCTTCGGTCCAGGAGATGGCTGACTTTGTTGACCTTGGATTTGAACTTGCATTCAAATACAGGAATCCGGTAATGATGCTCTCGGACGGCGCCATTGGCCAGATGATGGAAAAGGTTTGGCTCAGCCCTCCGAAAGAGAGATCGAAGACAGTCCCTGAGTGGGCAACAACAGGAAAGCCTCCGACAAGAAAAAGAAATATTATTACATCACTCGAACTCGATCCAAACCGACAGGAGATCTTTAATCAGAAACTCGTTGCAAAATATAATGAGATCAGGGAAAAAGAGGTCCGTTATGAGGAGTTTCAATGCGAAGATGCTGAATATCTGCTGGTGGCTTATGGAACAAGCGCCAGGGTGTGCCAGAAGTCAGTTGAGCTCGCCCGTGAACAGGGAATTAAGGCAGGCTTGTTAAGGCCAATCACTCTTTTCCCGTTCCCTTCAAAACAGATAAATAAACTTGCAGATAAGGTCAAACTAATTCTTACCGTTGAGATGAGTGCCGGACAAATGGTTGAAGATGTACTGCTTTCAGTGAATGGGAAAGTTCCTGTTCATTATTATGGAAGAATGGGAGGTATGATTCCGACACCCGATGAGGTTGTAGATAATCTTAAAGAACGGATAATAGGAGGTTGAGATATGAAAGAAGCTACAGGAATAAAAGAAATAATCAAGCCTGAGAATCTGGTTTACAAAAAATCAGATATTCTGACTGACGAGATAATGCATTATTGTCCCGGCTGCGGTCACAGCACAACCCATCGGATCCTTGCAGAGATAATTGAGGAGGAGGGGATCCAGCAGGATACTATAGGTGTATCACCGGTAGGGTGTTCTGTTTTTCTGTACCATTACCTCGACATTGACTGGCAGGAGGCTGCGCACGGCCGCGCTCCGGCTCTTGCTACTGCAATAAAAAGGTTACTGCCTGAAAAATTTGTCTTTACCTATCAGGGCGATGGCGACCTGGCGGCAATCGGTACTGCTGAAACTATACATGCATGCAACCGTGGAGAAAATTTCCTGATAATCTTTATAAACAACGGGATCTATGGAATGACAGGCGGACAAATGGCTCCGACCACACTTGCCGGAATGAAATCCTCTACATCACCCTATGGAAGAGATGTGAAAACAATGGGTAATCCATTGAAAATGACAGATATTGTTGCTACTCTACCGGGTACTTATTACGTGACCCGTCAAAGTGTTCATACACCTGCCAACGTCAAAAAAACAAAAAGGGCAATGAGGAAAGCTTTTCAGTACCAGAAACTTAATAAAGGTACTTGCTTTATTGAAATTGTATCCAATTGTCCGTCGGGATGGAAGATGACACCCGTGCAGTCGAATAAATGGATGGAAGAGAATATGTTTCCGTTTTATCCGCTCGGCGACCTTAAAACACCGGTAGAGCAACCAGTACAACAACCAAAATCTGAGTAAAAATGACTGAAGAAATATTAATAGCCGGATTCGGAGGACAGGGTGTCCTGTCGATGGGCAAAATAATGGCATATTCAGGTGTGATGCAGGATATGGAAGTAAGCTGGATGCCGTCGTATGGTCCTGAGATGCGCGGAGGTACTGCCAACGTAATAGTTATCCTGAGCAGTGAAAGGATAAGCTCCCCGATAATCAGACATTTTGATACTGCGATAATACTCAACCAGCAATCGCTCGACAAATTTGAACAGTCAGTAAAACCGGGCGGTGTTCTCATCTATGATGGAAACGGTATTACAAGGCATCCAGAAAGGAAAGATATTTCAATTTACAGAGTTGATGCAGCTGAAGAGGCTGCAAAGATGAACAGTCCGAAAACGTTCAATATGGTTGTTCTGGGCGGGTTCCTTAAGGTAAAACCGGTTCTGACAATGGAAAATGTGATAAAGGGACTGAAAAAATCACTCCCTGAAAGGTATCATAAGCTGATCCCGGAAAATGAAAGATCATTGCAGCGGGGTGGAGAAATCATAAAAGAGATCGCAAAAGTTTAGAAGTATATTTGATCCGCGTTTATCTGCGTAATCTGCGGGAAACCTTTTAATTGCCCGCAGATCTCGCTGATTTTCGTAGATTTCTTATCTGATCTTCTTCCATCTGCCCGTAACCTATTTTTCATAAAAATGCATTTCCACGATGTATTTCCACACCGCAGGATGGAGGTAGTAAGACATGTTTTTCCCCCGTTTGATGCCATTCCTTATAAAAGTTCCCGAAATATCCATCAGAGGCGCTTTGACCCATTTTATTTTTGATTTGATAAGGATCTCCTCAAGCAGGTCATTTTTCTTTTTAACCGCATCGGGCCGTGGATAGATGTAAAGAGGGAACCGTCTCACCAGTTCAACAGCATTCTTCCATTTATGCAGAGTATAAAGGTTATCTTCTCCCATAACCAGGACAAATTTATGCTGAAGATATTTCTCTGTCAGCCAAGCCATTGTATCGATAGTATAGGAGGGAGCGGGACGGCTGAATTCAATATCGGACGCCTGCAGGTCATCATTATTTCCAATGGCCAGTTCAACAAGATACAGCCGGTCGCGATCTGTAAGGAGTGTCTCTTTCTTTTTCAGTGGATTCTGCGGACTTACAACAAACCACACCTGATCGAGATCGGTGAATTCCTTCATGTACCCTGCAATTGCAAGATGCCCGATATGAACCGGGTTAAATGATCCGAAGAATAATCCAATCTTTGACATTTGAATCATTTATCTATTAGATTTATACCCCCTTTCCCGTTTCCCCCAGAGCGGAAAAGCTTTAGAACACTCCTTCCCTCTTGGGGGAAGGCTGGGAAGGGGGTCATTAAATAAATAAAAATCTACTTGTTACCTTCCCTGGTTAAAAAACTCTTCACCAATTCATAAGCTTCTTTCTGTGCCCTCTCAAGGTTATCATTTATCACAATATGGTCAAAATTATTTGCCAGCTTTATCTCTTCAATCGCTTTTTCAACCCTGACCTTTATCTTAGATCGATCATCAGTCGCCCTGTTGATAAGCCGCTTTTCAATCTCCTTCACTGATGGAGGCATTATAAAAACTGATATTGCCTTATTCCCGAATATGTTTTTCAGGTTTATGCCGCCTTTTACATCGACATCAAAAATCACATGCTTTTTATCGGCCCAGATCCTTTCAATCTCACTTTTGAGAGTACCGTAGAATTGGTCTTTGTAAACCTCCTGCCATTCAGTAAATTCATTTTTCTTTATCTTCTCCCTGAAATCTTCGGCAGAAATGAAGTAGTATTCTTTCCCGGTCTTCTCTTTTCCCCTGGGTGCCCTGGTTGTGGCTGATACCGAGAATTCAAGGTTTAATCCTTTCCTCAGGAGGTGATTCACAATTGTTGTTTTTCCTGCTCCCGATGGAGCTGATATTATGACAAGCTTTCCTTCCATATTATTTTTTTACCTCTAATCTTGGTAGTTATCGGGAGCTAAGGCGCATATTCAGAGTATATTATTTGTTTGTTCCTTTATTTTTTCCAGTTCATCCTTCATCATTACAACTAGTTTTTGTATTGATGCATCATTGGCTTTCGAACCCATTGTATTTATCTCACGTCCGATCTCCTGTGCAATGAAGCTCAGTATCTTGCCATTCGGTGCTGCAGTTTCAATAGTCTCCAGAAAATACTCACAATGTTTTTTCAGTCTGACCTTTTCCTCGTTTATATCATATTTCTCGAGGTAGAAGATCAGTTCCTGTTCAAAACGGTTTTTATCCAGGTTCTCAGTCCCGTTGTTCTCTTTAAGGATAGAAATGAGCTTTTCCCTTACTTTTTCAATTCTTCCGGGCTCAAATGTTTCGACTGCAGAAAGTGAGTCAAGAATTCCTGAGATCCTTTTTCTAAGATCAGTCTCGATCGATTTTCCCTCTTCTATCCTGTAGAGGTCGAGTACATTTATTGACCCGAGAATTTGCTTTTTAGCAAGATTCCATTCTTCATCAGGCAATTCAGGTTTTTCTGTCTTCAGCGAATCAGGGAGCCTCATTATTATTGGCAATATCTGATCATCAATGTTTATTTCAAGTTCGACGGCAATCTCTTTCAGCTGTTTATAGTAATTCTTGACAATAGATTTATTGATTATCGGGACACCTTCATCTTCAAGTATGTCGAAATAGACCGAAAGATCAATCTTACCCCTGTTAAGCATCTGGCTGACGAGGTTTCTAATTTCTGGTTCTTTCTCCTTATAAAGCCAAGGGAGCTTTGCATTCAGATCAAGCTGTTTGGAATTCAGGGACTTGATTTCAATTGTGATTTTTTTCTGAGAAGTTTCAGCTGTGGCTTTGCCATAGCCTGTCATGGATTTTATCATCTGTGGTCAGGTTAGTGCTGAAAGGTACAAATTCTCATTGTTCTTTATAAAAAATGTTAAAAAAATAATAAAGAAAAATCGCTAATAGTCAGATATTAAACGTTTTGTGATTCATTGCGTGATAAATAACAGTTTTCATAAGACCGATTTTGATATTTTTGCATATGCTAAACGTCTTAATTGACGTTATGATTAATGCGGGAGCTTTCCTAAAAAGTTTAAATCACCCTCTAACCCCCCAACCCCCCGGAGGGGGGCTAAGAACTGGGAAGAAAGCAAAGTCCCCCCTCGGGGATTTAGTGGTAAAAAAAAGGAAGATGCTATTGGCATCCTTATGGAGAAAAAAGAATCTATAAAGTATTGTAAAAAGTAAATTTAAAACGATTTGCATATGAAAGGAAGACCTTTACTCCTTTGTTTAAGTATAGTATTACTTTATCTGCCTCCCGGATTTTCGCAGGACATTATTTTGTCCCGCGACCAGGCAATCAGTCTGCTGCAGAAGAACTTCCGGCTTCAGTCACGGAGAACTGTACCCGCCGATACACTGGTAAAAAACGATACAACCTATTTTGCTGTAGAACGCGATACGGTACTGTTTTCCGGATATATGGGACGCAACGATTCAATAAAAGCGGCAGTAGGTGTGCTTCTTGATTATCTTGCGACAGGTGATTCCAGCATTATCAATTTTACCGGCATAAACAGCGAGGAGTATCAATTATGGCTTAACTCAAAATCGGGAAGGGTGATACGATTCTGGCTAAAAAATGACCTTAATGATTCAGTAACAGTCTGGATAGGTAATCCGTCAAAGAATACTATTTGCTTATATCTTGAGCATGGAGTAGGCTTCAGACGGCCTTCGAAGCAGGGAAATGTTTCGGAAGCCAGAATAAATGTTGAGTCGCGGGACAATACAAAACTTGTTGACGTCAGGAAGATCCTGACTAAGTCGCAATACTGGAAATACCGGACAGAAGCTTCATTTGCCCTTAACCAGGGTCTGGTCACAAACTGGGTAAAAGGAGGTGAGAACAGCATTTCGACAGCTCTTGATATCACGTGGTTTGCTGATTACAGCAACAAACCAATGCTTCTCTCGTCGAACCATTTTGCCAGGATTAAATACGGATTGATTAAAACTGGTGAAGACAGGATCAGAAAGAACATCGATCTGCTGGAGACAAACTCCAAACTGAACCATAAGGCTTTCGGAAGGTTTGACTTCAGCGGTATCTTGCTTTTCAAGACTCAGGTTTCAAAAGGCTACAACTATCCAAGTGAGGTGCTGGTCTCCAAATTCATGAATCCGGCAATTCTTATCCTTGGTTTTGGGCTTGATTATAAACCAAATAAGCTTACCTCAATAAACTTTTCACCTTTTTCGTACAAGGCAACATTTGTTCCCGATACGGCACACATTGACCAGACAAAATATGGTGTGGCAGCCAACAGGAGATCAAAGCATGAACCAGGGGCAAGTTTCATGATAACCAACGAATTCAGGCCGGTGAAGA
>Ga0207931_1000342_pt1 | contig 17310 bp, 15 predicted proteins | sample NGESurdeep092012_2_FD_184478 | JGI IMG/M metagenome (GOLD analysis project Ga0207931, IMG submission 184478) | Arctic peat soil microbial communities from Barrow, Alaska - NGEE Surface sample 415-1 deep-092012 (SPAdes) | ecosystem: Environmental > Terrestrial > Soil > Wetlands > Peat ...
CCGCCGCGACCAACTACTGCTTCGAGCTGCAGATCCGCTGCGACCAGAAGCCCGGCAGCGACCTCAGAGTGCGCCAGGCGATCATGGCCGGCACCGACCGCCAGGCGATCGTCGATCTGGTCGCTCCCGGCGTCGCCGCGCCCGGCAACGGCACTCTGGTCGGCCCCGCCTACAAGGCCGACTATCTCACTACGTCGGTCGCCTACGATCCCGCTAAGGCGAAGCAGCTCCTGGCCGCCGCAGGCTACGCGAGCGGCCTCAAGATAAAGCTCGTCGCAGAGACCGCCGACCCCGTGCCGGCCATCGCCACCGCGTGGCAGGCGCAGATGAAGAAGATCGGCATCGACGTCTCGATCCAGCAGGTCCCGGTCGACGTGTACTATGCGGACAAGGGCGTCGACAACTGGTACCAGGCCCCGTTCGGCGTCGTCGACTACGGCACGCGCGCCGTGCCGAATGCGTACTTCCAGTTGACGCTGACCAGCACGGCGCCGTGGAACTACTCGCGCTGGAAGGACCCCGCCTTCGACGCGCTCTCCGCGCGGATCTCGGCCGAGCTCGACCCGGCCAAGCGCGCCGACCTCTACAAGCAGGCGCAGCAGATCCTCGAGGACCAGGTGCCGATGATGAACTTCCTCGTCAACACGGCCGTGGCCGGGCAGACGGCGACCATCGACGGCATCCCTCTGGCGCCGGACTATGCGCAGACCCTCTTCCGGGATGCGCACTACACGCAGTGACGCAGACGTACGATCATCGTCAGCCGGCCTGAGAACCGCCGGATGGCACGGGGAGAGGGGGCCGCACGCGGCCCCCTCTCCTGCGGAGGAGTGAGAACCAAGTCGTGACCGACTCGATCGTCGCCGAAGAAGAGGCCCTCAGCGGCTTTCGCGCGCAGACGCCGATGGATCGCCCCAAGACGTGGCGCCTCTACTGGCGCCGTCTCAAAAAGCGGCCGGCGGCGCTCGTCGGCAGCATCATCTTCTGCGTGTTCCTCTTCCTGGCGGTGTTCGGACCCTGGGTCGCGCCCTCCGACTACCAGGCGCAGAACGTCAAGGTGCGCCTTGACGCCCCCAGCCTGGCGCATCCGTTCGGCGCCGACCAGTTCGGGCGCGACATCTTCAGCCGCATCATCGTGGGCACGCGCAACATCTTCCTCATCGGCGGCTTCGGCACGCTGGTGGCGGTCATCATCGGCACCGCCATCGGGCTCGCCTCGGGCTACGTGGGAGGCGCCAGCGACGAAGTGGTGATGCGCTTGCTCGACGTGCTGCTGTCGTTCCCCTCGCTGCTGCTCGCCCTCGTGCTGCTGAGCACGGTGGGGCCGTCCAACCTGAACATCGTGTTCGTGGTCGCCATCCTCTACATTCCGATGGTGGCCCGTGTCGTGCGCAGCATGGTGCTCGACCTCAAGAACAAGGAGTTCGTCGAGGCCGCCCGCGTGCGCGGCGAGCGGCGAAGTTACATCCTGTTCCGCGAGATCCTGCCCAACTCGCTGCCGCCGCTGCTGGTCGAGGCCTCGATGCGCTTCTCGTACTCGATCTTCCTGGTCGCCTCGCTGGGCTTCCTGGGGCTCGGCGTGCAGCCGCCCTCCCCCGACTGGGGCCTGCAGATCAACGAGGCGCGCACCTTCCTGCAGATCGCGCCGTGGACCCTGCTCTTCCCCGCCTGCACGATCGCCCTGCTGGTGGTCTCCACCAATCTGATGTCGGACGGCCTGCGCCAGGTGATGCTGCCCGGCGGCGGGAGGAACTGAGATGGAGGCGCCGCGCCCCGTCTTCGAGGTCGAGGGCCTGTACATCGACTACACCACCGAGCTGGGCGTGTTCCACGCGGTGCGCAACGTCTCGCTCGCCGTGCGCGAACACGAGAGCTTCGGGCTCGTCGGCGAGTCCGGGTCGGGCAAGTCCACGCTTGCCATGGGCGCCATCCGCTACCTCGCCTCCAACGGCAAGGTGACCGAGGGCAGCGTGCGCCTGAGCGGCGTCGAGCTGCTAGGCCTCTCGGGCAAGGAGCTCCGCGAGCTGTGGGGGTCGCGCATCGGCGTGGTCGACCAGAGCCCGCTGAGCGCCCTGAACCCGTCGATCGTGATCGGCAAGCAGCTCGCCGAGGTGGCGCGCCAGCACCTGGGGATGGACCGTAGCGCGGCGCTCGGGCGCGTCACCGAGATGCTGACCAAGGTAGCGATGCCCGACCCCGAGGCGGTCATGAAGCGCTACCCGCACCAGCTGTCGGGCGGCATGCTGCAGCGCTGCGTGATCGCCATGGCGCTGATGACCGACCCGTCGCTGCTGATCATGGACGAGCCCACCACGGCGCTCGACGTGACCACGCAGGCCGTGGTGCTCGACCTCGTCGCCGACCTCAAGCACGAGTTCGACTCGGCGATCCTCTACATCACCCACGATCTCGGGGTGATCACCAAGATCTGCGACCGCGTCGGCGTGATGTATGCCGGCGAGATCATGGAGCAGGCCGAGCTCCACGAGCTGTTCAAGCGCCCGCGGCACCCGTACACGCTCGACCTTCTCGGCTGCGTGCCGCACTTCGACCCCACGCCGCAGAAGCGCTCGCTGGTCACGATCCCGGGCGCGATCCCGCGCGTCGACGAGCTGCCGCACGGCTGCATCTTCGGGCCGCGCTGCAGCTTCGTGGAAGAGGCGTGCAAGGTCGCGCGGCCGCCGCTGGCGGAGGTCGCGGCCGCGCACCTCTCGGCTTGCCGCCGCTGGCAGGACGTGCCGCTTCCAGCCGACCACCTGCGCGCCGCCACCGAAGCCGTGCGCGGCGCCGAGGTCGAGGGCGTCCGCCCCGAGGTCCTGGTCAAGGCGGAAGGCGCCGAGGTCCACTTCAAGTCCGCCAGGGGCCTCATCCGCGGCCGCACGGCGCGCCTCATCCGCGCCGTCGACGGCGTCGACCTCGAGGTCTGCGTCGGACAGACGCTCGGCGTGGTCGGCGAGAGCGGCAGCGGCAAGACGACCGTCGCGCGCGCAATCGTCGGCCTCACGCCGGCGACCGGCGGCAAGATCACGCTGCACGGTAAGCTGCTGCCGCGGCCCACCGGCAAGCGGCCGCGGGCGACGCTCAGAGAGATCCAGATGGTGTTCCAGAACCCCGACGCGTCGCTGAACCCCACGCGCAGTGTCGGCGCCGCGATCATACGGCCGCTGACCCTGCTCGGAGGCCTCGGCCGCCAGGCGGCCAAGGACAGGGCCAAGGAGCTGCTCGAGGCGGTCAGCCTGCCGGTGAGCTACTTCGACCGCCTGCCGCACGAGCTCAGCGGCGGCGAGAAGCAGCGCGTGGCGATCGCGCGCGCCTTTGCCGCCGAGCCCGAGCTGATCCTCTGCGACGAGCCCATCTCGTCGCTCGACGTCTCGGTGCAGGGCTCGCTGATGAACCTGCTCATGAAGCTCCAGGTCGAGAAGAGTACGTCCTACGTCTTCATCTCCCACGACCTCTCGGCGGTGCAGCACCTCTCCGACGCGATCGCCGTGGTCTACCTCGGCCACGTCATGGAGATCGGTGACACCGTGCGCGTGCTCACGCCTCCGTTCCACCCGTACACGGAGGCGCTGCTCTCGGCCGTGCCGCTGGCCGACCCGGACGTGAAGCAGAAGCCCATCCGCCTGGGCGGCTCGGTGCCGAGCGCCATGGACGTGCCCTCCGGTTGCCGCTTCCACCCGCGCTGCCCGCGCTGCCTAGGGGACATCTGCCGCGAGCAGGAGCCGCCCTGGCGCGACGGCGAGGGCGAGCACCGCGTCTACTGCCATATCCCCCTGAGCGAGCTCGCCCGCCTGCAGGCGGAGACGCTCGTGCTGGCCGGCGAGGAGAGGGGCGCCTGATGCTGCGCTTCATCCTCAGGCGCCTCGGCTTCATGGTGCTCACCGTCATCCTGGCCTCGATCATCATCTTCTGGGCGACGACGATCCTCCCGGGCGACGTCGCCACCATGGTGCTCGGCCGCTTCGCGACCGAGCAGGCCAAAGCCACCCTGCGCACCGAGCTCGGCCTCGACAAGCCGATCGCCGTGCAGTACACGACCTGGCTCGGCAAGTACGCGCGCGGCGACTGGGGCAAATCGGCGAGCACAGACACGGCGGTGCGACCGGTCGTGTTCCAGCGGCTGCGCAACTCGTTCATGCTGGCGATCGTCGCCTTCGCCCTCTACGTGCCGCTCGGCATCCTCTTGGGGCTCATCGCCGCGTTGAAGCGCAACACCTGGGTGGACAACGCGATCTCGGTCGGATCGCTGGCCTTCATCGGCCTGCCCGAGTTCGTCAGCGGCGTGATCCTCATCACCATCTTCGCCATCGAGCTGAAGTGGTTGCCGGCGCAGTCGGCGATCGACCCGCAGTCGACCTTCGTGCAGGCCTTCCCCTATCTCGTCCTGCCGGCGATCACCGTCGCCCTCACGAGCCTCGCCTACGTGATCCGCATGACGCGCTCGAGCACCGTCGACGTGCTGCAGATGGACTACGTGCGCACCGCCAACCTCAAGGGCCTGCCGCCCCGCCGCGTGCTGTTCACCCACGTGCTGCGCAACTCGCTGCTGCCGACGATCACCGTGGTCGCGATCGGCATCGGCTGGCTCATCGGCGGCCTGATCGTCACCGAGGCGGTGTACGCCTACCCGGGCATCGGCCGCCTGCTGCTATTCGCGATCCAGCGGCGCGATCTGCAGCTCATCCAGTCCACGGCGCTGCTCATCGTGATCATCTACGTCGTCGCCAACCTGGTCGCCGACATCCTGTACGCGGTGCTCAACCCGCGGATCAGGTACACTTGACTGACCCGCGGGGCCGGGCCTCGCCGTCGACACGGCGCGAGTCGTCGCCGAGCGCGAGGACCTGGCGGCGTTCGAAGACGTCGAGATCCTGGTGTGTGATGCCACCGAGCCGCAGGTGGCCTTCGTCGTGCCGCTCGCCGTGGGGATCGTGGAGCGCCGCGGCGGCATGCTCATCCACGGCGCCATCATCGCCCGCGAGTACGGCCTGCCCAGCGTCAACGGCGTGCCCGGCGCCACTGAGCTCGTCCATACCGGGGATCGGGTCACCGTCGACGACTACCTCGGCATCGTCATCATCGGCTGACCATGCTTCCGCGCGGCGAGAGCGCCCCGACCTGTCGCCAATCCAGCATCGCGGCCAAAGCCGTGCCCGGAAGGGAAAACGAGTACAGATTGCTGGACTCCTGTGCCGGAGCCTTGAAGCGCCCGCCGTCGCCCGTCACAGTGGAATGAGGAACTCCGCGTGGGCGACTGCGCGCCTGGAAACACACCCGTGAAGTGAGGCGGTAGCGTGAACACCACAGGAGCTGTGACCACAGCGGGCCCGCGCCCCGTGCGCGCCCCGCGCGGCACCGAGATCAGCTGCAAGGGTTGGCAGCAGGAGGCCGCCCTGCGCATGCTCATGAACAACCTCGACCCCGAGGTCGCCGAGGCTCCGGCCGAGCTCATCGTCTACGGCGGCGCCGGCAAGGCGGCGCGCGACTGGGCGAGCTTCGACGCCATCTGCGCCACTCTGCGTCGCCTCAAGGACGACGAGACGCTGCTCGTGCAGAGCGGCAAGCCCGTGGGCGTCTTCGAGACCCACGAGATGGCGCCGCGGGTGCTCATCGCCAACGCGAATCTGGTGCCCGACTGGGCGAACTGGGACGAGTTCCGTCGCCTCGATGCCCTGGGCCTGACGATGTATGGGCAGATGACGGCCGGCAGCTGGATCTACATCGGCACGCAGGGCATTCTGCAGGGCACCTACCAGACGTTCGCCGCTGCCGGCCAGAAGCACTACGGCGCCGACCTCTCCGGCCGCCTCGTGCTCACCGCCGGTCTCGGCGGCATGGGCGGCGCGCAGCCGCTGGCCGTCACCATGGCCGGCGGGGTGGCGCTGTGCGTCGAGGTCGACCCGGTGCGCATCCGGCGCCGGCTGGAGACCGCCTACGTCGACGTCTCGGCGGAGACCCTCGACGAGGCCCTGCGCCTCGCCGACGAGGCCGTCAAGGCGAAGAAGCCGCTCTCGATCGCCCTGCTCGGCAACGCCGCCGACGTGTGCCCCGAGATGGTGCGCCGCGGCGTCACGCCCGACCTCGTGACCGACCAGACCTCGGCCCACGACACGCTGAACGGCTACGTGCCCAACGGCATGACCCTCACCGAGGCCCTCGCGCTGCGGAGCGCCGACCCGGCGGAGTACGTGCGGCGAGCCGTCGCCAGCATCGTCGTCCACGTTGAGGCGATGGTCGCATTGCAGAAGGCCGGCGCCAACGTCTTCGACTACGGCAACAACATCCGTGGGGTGGCAAAGGAGGCCGGCTACGTCGACGCCTTCGCCTTCGAGGGCTTCGTGCCGCTGTACCTGCGGCCCCTGTTCTGCCGCGGAAACGGCCCGTTCCGCTGGGCGGCGCTCAGCGGCGACCCGGCCGACATCGCCGCCACCGACGCCGCCCTGCTTGAGGCCTTCCCCGACAACGAGATGGTCACCCGCTGGCTCAAGCTGGCCGCCGAGAAAGTGCACTTCCAGGGTCTGCCCTGTCGCATCTGCTGGCTCGAGTACGGCGAGCGCGCCAAGGCCGGGCAGCTCTTCAACGACCTGGTGCGCAGCGGCAAGGTCAAGGCGCCGCTCGTCATCGGCCGCGACCACCTGGACTCGGGCTCTGTGGCGTCACCCTACCGCGAGACGGAGAGCATGCGCGACGGCAGCGACGCCATCGCCGACTGGCCGATCCTCAACGCGCTTCTGAACACCGCCGCCGGGGCAAGCTGGGTGAGCTTCCATCACGGTGGCGGCGTGGGCATCGGCAAGAGCCTGCACGCCGGCATGGTGGTGGTCGCCGACGGTACGGACATGATGGAGGAACGCCTCGGACGCGTGCTGACCACCGACCCGGGCACCGGCGTGATGCGTCACGCCGATGCAGGGTACCCGGAGGCCATCGAGAAGGCTCGGGAAACGGGCATCGACCTGCCGATGGTGGAGGGCGCCTCATGAGCAGCGCGAAGGGCATCGAAGAGGCCGCGGCGGGTGGCGAAGCGCCGACGCAGCAGGTCGAACTTGACCTGGGCCTCTGCAAAGCCTGTGGGATCTGCATCGCGCTCTGCCCCGAGAGGGTGTTCGACGTCGACAAACAGCGTTACCCCGTCGTGGCGCGCCCCGAGGAGTGCACCTCGTGCCTGCTCTGCGAGCTGCACTGCCCCGACTTCGCCATCGAGGTGAAGCGGCGCGCGAGGAAGCGGCCGGCCGGCAAGCCGGCCGCCGCGAGCGCGCCGGAGCTGACCCACGAGGACCTGGTCGCGGCGGCGACCGCGGCCGCCGACACCGCCGTACCCTGTGATCGCGACGGGGGGGTGGGCTGAGATGGCCGCCGCCGCCGTTCTTCTGCAGGGCAACGAAGCGGTCGCCGAGGGCGCCATCGCGGCCGGGGCGCGCTTCTTCGCCGGCTACCCGATCACCCCGTCGACCGAGATCGCCGAAGTGCTGGCCAAGCGCCTGCCCCAGGTCGGCGGCACCTTCATCCAGATGGAGGACGAGATCGCCAGCATCGCCGCCGTCTGCGGCGCCTCGCTGGCCGGCACGAAGGCGCTCACCGCCACCTCCGGCCCGGGCTTCAGCCTGATGCAAGAGATGATCGGCTTCGCCGCGATGGCGCAGATCCCCTGCGTGGTCGTCGACGTCATGCGCGGCGGGCCATCGACGGGACTGCCGACGGAGCCCTCGCAGGGCGACGTGATGCAGGCTCGCTGGGGCACGCACGGCGAGCACTCGGTGATCGCCCTCGTGCCCAACGGCGTCATGGAGTGCTACACGCTGACGGTGGAGGCGTTCAACCTCTCGGAGCAGTACCGCACCCCGGTGATCATCCTGAGCGACGCGCTCATCGGCCACATGCGTGAGGCGGTAGTGCTGCCCGAGCCGGGCGCACTGCGCATCGCCGAGCGCGGCGAGCCCGACTGCGACCCCGACGAGTACGACACCGTCACCAGTACCCTGGACAACATCCTGCCGCGGCCGTCGCTGGGCTCGCCCTTCCGCGTCCACGTGACCGGTCTCGTTTACAACCGCCGCAGCGGGGCTCCCGAGACCGGGGACCCCGCCGCGGCCGCAGACCTCGGACGCTACCTGCGGGAGAAGATCTACCATCACCGCGACGCGATCGTCCGCGTCGAAGAGACCGAGATGGAAGACGCCGAGATCGCGATCTTCGCCTACGGCTCCGTCGCCCGCTCGGCGATGGCCGTCGTCCGCTCGGCGCGCGCCCAGCGCGTCCCCGTGGGCATGGTGCGGCCGATCACCCTCTGGCCGTTCCCCACCGCCGCCGTCGACCGCATGGCCGAGCAGGTGCGCACGGTGATCGTCCCCGAGATGAACATCAAGCAGATGAGCTGGGAGGTGCAGGCCGCGGTGGCCGGCCGCGCCAAGGTTGTCGACCACGGCCGCATCGACGGCAAGCTCATCACGCCGACCGAGATCAAGGAACTGGTGAAGGCCCAGTTCCCCTATCACCGCTGGGAGGAAGCATGACCGCCCTGGTCGACGAGCAACGCCTCGAGGAGTCACCGACTGGCGACTACCAGCTGCCCAAGATCAAGCCGCACACGACGAGAGAGATCATGGCGCACCTGCGGACCGCGAAGACGCTCTGGTGCCCGGGCTGCTCCAACGGCACCATCACCCGGGCGCTGGTCGACGCGATCCTCGGGCTCGAGCTCGACCCCGAAAAGGTCGTCGTCGTCGCCGGCATCGGCTGCAGCGGCCGTGTCAGCGCCTACCTCGACTACTCCACCGTCCACGCCGCCCACGGCCGCGCCCTGGCGGTGGCGACCGGGGTGAAGGCCGCCGACCCCTCGCTGCACGTCATCGTCACCATGGGCGACGGGGACAGCTCGGCGATCGGCGGTAACCACTTGATCCACGCGGCGCGCCGCAACATCGACCTCACGGCGCTGGTCTTCAACAACTCGATCTACGGCATGACCGGCGGCCAGATGAGCCCCACGACGCATCTCGGCGACAAGTCGACGACCAGCGTGTACGGCAACGTCGAACCGGCCTTCGACCTCTGCGAGCTGGCCCATGCCGCGGGGGCGACCTACGTCGCCCGCGGCACCTCCTGGGCCTACCAGCAGCTGGCCAACGTGATCGCCGGCGGCCTCGCTCATAAGGGCTTTTCGATGGTCGAGGCGATGGCCATCTGCCCCGTGTACTACGGGCGCTTCAACCTCACCTCGGATCCCGCCGAGTTCCTGCGCAGCCAGAAGGAGCACGCCGTGTCGGCCAGAAAGTTCGACGAGGGCGAGTCGCGGGTGCGCGACCGTTACCCGGTGGGCCTGCTCCACCACACGGAGCGCAACGAGTTCGTCGCCTCGCTGGCCAAGGTCAACGAGAAGGCTCGGGAGGCGTCCCGTGGCTGATCTGCTCGGCGCACGCGCCGCGCGCGAAAACTCTGGGCGCGTCGAGATCCGTTTCTCGGGCTCCGGCGGCCAGGGCATGCTGCTGGCGGCGGCGATCGTCGCCGAGGCCGCCACCGCGCAAGGCGAGCACGTCGCACAGACGCAGACCTATGGGCCCGAGGCCCGCGGCGGCGCGGCCAAGGCCGAAGTGATCGTCGCCCACGACGACATCGACTACCCGGAAGTGCTGACGCCGGACATCAGCCTGGTGCTGTCCCAGGCGGCCTACGCGAAGTACGCCGGCGACACCGCCGCCGGCGGCCTGCTGGTCTACGACTCGGGCCTGGTCGACCCTGCCGGCGCGCCCGAGAGCTGGACGCTGTGTGGCCTGCCCTTCACGCAGGCGGCGGCGGACGAGCTCGGAAAGACGGTGGTCGCCAACATCGTCTCGCTCGGCGCCCTGGTCGCGGTGAGCGACGTACTGCCGGTGGACGCCGTGGAACAGGCCGTCGTGAGCCGCGTGCCCGAGCGTTTCCGCGAGCTCAACGCCGAAGCCTTCCGACTTGGCCTTAGACTGGCCCGCGAGGCCGGGGACGCGGCCGAGCCGGCGGGCGAGCAGCCATCCGCGGCCGAGCCGGCCTCTGCACCGTCCGCCTAGACCGGCACTGGAGAAGCTGTCGATGGACCTGCTCGAGTACGAGGGTAAGAGACTGTTCGCCGACGCGGGGCTGCCTGTGCTCGCTTCGCGCGTCGCCGGGACGGCGGCCGAGGCCGCGGCGGCGGCCGACGAGCTCGGCCTGCCCGTCGCCGTGAAAGCGCAAGCCAAGACCGGCGGCCGCGGCAAGGCCGGCGGCATCCGCGTCTGCCGCACCGCCGCCGAGGTCACCGCGGCCGCCACCGACATCCTGGGCATGGACATCCGCGGGCACGAGGTCCGCATCGTGCTCGTTGAGCAGGGCGTCGAGGTGAAGCGCGAGTTGTACCTGGCGATCTCGTCGTCGCGCGCCCTGCGCGGCCCCGTGCTGATCTTCTGCCGCGAGGGCGGCATCGACATCGAAGAGGTCGCGCGTCGCGACCCCGGCGCGCTGGTGCGCACCCCGGTCGACCCGCTGCTTGGCCTCTGCCACTACCAGGTGCGCGACGTCGTCGCGGCGGCGGACCTCGGCGCGGTCGAGACCGCCGCCGGCGTCCCAGCCCGGCAGGCGCTTGCTGGGGTCGTGCGCGCTCTCTGGCGTCTGTACCACGACCGCGACGCGACTCTGGCCGAGGTGAACCCGCTGGTCCTCACGAAGCAGGGCGAGGTCGTCTGCCTCGACAGCAAGGTGACGATCGACGACAACGCGCTGTTCCGGCAGACCGACCTGAAGCGCGACGAGGGGGAGGACGAACGTGAGGGCAAGGCCCGCAGGGCCGGGCTCGCGTTCGTCCCGCTGGGCGGCGACATCGGCGTGCTCGGCAACGGCGCCGGGTTGGTCATGAGCACCATCGACCAGATCGCCGCCGCGGGCGGCCACGCCGCTGACTTCTGCGACATCGGCGGCGGGGCCCGCGCCGAGGTCGTCGCGGCGGCGCTCGAGCTGATCCTCTCGGCCCGGCAGGTCTCCGCGCTCCTGGTGAGCATCTTCGGCGGCATCACCCGCTGCGACGAGGTCGCGCGCGGGCTCGTCGAGGTGCTCGGCCGGAGCCCGCTCGGCGTCCCCGTGGTGGTCAGGCTCGACGGCAACGCCGCCGCGGAAGGCCGCGCCGTGCTCGCCCAGTCGCGCCTCGAGGGCGTGGTCGTGGCGCCCGACGCGGCCGCGGCCGTGGCGGCCGTGGTAGCCGCGGCGGCCGGGTCGCGGGCGGCTGCATCCGATACCGCAGCGAGCGTCGCCGGCGCCGGAGGAGAGGCCTGATGGCGATCCTCATCGACGCGCGCAGCCACGTGCTGGTGCAGGGCATCACCGGGCGCGAAGGCGCCTTGCATTCTGCGCGTATGCGCGCCGCCGGCACCGCCGTGGTCGCCGGCACCTCGCCCGGAAAGGGCGGCCAGACGGTCGAGGGCGTGCCCGTCTTCGACAGCGTCCGGGCCGCCGTGGCCGAGACGGGCGCCGGCGTCGCCGTGCTTTTCGTGCCGGCGCGTTTCGCGCGCGACGCCATGATCGAGGCCGCCGACGCCGGCATCGGCCTCGTCGTCTGCGTCACCGAGGGCATCCCGGTGCGCGACATGGCCGAGGTCACGGCGCATCTGGCGCGCCGCGGCACGGTGCTCGTCGGCCCCAACGGTCCGGGGCTCATCACCCCGGGGCGCTGCAGCGCCGGCATCATGCCGGCCGACGTCTTCCTGCCCGGGCACACCGGCCTCATCTCGCGCTCCGGCACGCTCACCTACGAAGTCGTCTACGAGCTCACCCGTGCCGGCCTCGGCCAGTCCACCTGCGTCGGCATGGGTGGGGATCCGCTACACGGCTTGGGCTTCCTCGAGTGCCTCGAGCTCTACGAGGCCGACGCCGAGACCGAGGCCGTCGTCCTCATCGGCGAGATCGGCGGCGACGACGAAGAGCGCGCCGCCGCGTTCGTGCGCGACCACATGACCAAGCCGGTGGTCGCTTACATCGCCGGCTTCAGCGCCCCGCCAGGCAAGCGCATGGGTCACGCCGGGGCGATCGTCGAGGGCTCGTCCGGCACGGCCGCCGAGAAGAAGGCCGCTCTCGAAGCGGCCGGCATCCCGGTCGCCGCGGCGCCGGCCGACGTCGTCCCGCTGCTCAGGCAACGGCTGGAAGGGAGGCGTACCGAGTGACAGGCATCGTCATCGGCGACGCTCCGCTCACCATCGCCGACGTGGTCGCCGTGGCGCGCGGCGGTGCTGAGGTCGCCCTCGGCCGGGCCGCGCGCGAGCGGATCACCGCGGCCCACGACGTCATCGCCGCGGTCATCGCCGGCGAGCAGGTCGCCTACGGCGTGACCACCGGCTTCGGCCAGCTGGCCACCACGCACATCCCGGTCGACAAGGTCCGTGAGCTCCAGGAGAACCTGGTGCGCAGCCACGCCGTGGGCGTGGGCGTGCCCCTGTCTCGCGAGGTCGTGCGCGCCGCCATGACCATCCGGCTCAACACCATGGCTCGCGGTCATTCGGGTGTGCGCGAGCAGGTAGCCGACCACCTCGCCGCCTGCATCAACGCCGACCTCGTACCCTGGGTGCCGTCGCGCGGCTCGCTGGGCGCGTCCGGCGACCTCGCGCCCTCGGCGCATCTGGTGCTGGCGATGATGGGGGAGGGCGAGGTACTGGACGTTGACGGCGGGCGCGAGCCGGCCGGCCCGGCCCTGCGGGCCGCGGGGCTCGCGCCCCTCATGCTCGAGGCCAAGGAGGGCCTCAGCCTGCTCAACGGCACCCAGTTCATGGCCGCCATCGGTTGCCTCGCGGTCGCCGACGGCGAGGTGCTCCTCGACTCGGCCGACCTCATCGGCGCCATGACCCTCGAGGGCTTGCGCGCGTCCGTGGGGCCGTTCCAGGAGCGCATCCAGGCGCTGCGCCCCATCCCGGGCCAGCTCGAGAGCGCCGCCAACGTGCGCCGCGCCACCGCCGGCAGCGCTATCATGCTCAGCCACCTCAACTGCGACAAGGTGCAGGACGCTTACTCGCTCCGCTGCATCCCGCAGGTGCACGGCGCCTGCCGCGACGCACTTGCCTGGCTGCGGCGCGTCGTCACCGTCGAGGTCGACTCGGTCACGGACAATCCGCTGGTGTTCCCCGACTCGAGCGAGATCATCTCGGCCGGCAACTTCCACGGCGAGCCGCTCGCCCTGGCGCTCGACCTGGCGGCGATGAGCATGGCGGAGATCGCCTCCATCAGCGAGCGGCGCACCTTCCGCCTGCTCACCAGCTCGCTCAGCGAACTGCCGCCGTTCCTGACCCGGGACAGCGGCCTCAACAACGGCTACATGATCGCCCAGTACACGGCCGCCGCGCTGGTGGCCGAGAACAAGATCCTCTGCCATCCGGCGAGCGTCGACTCGATCCCCAGCTCCGGCGACCAGGAGGACCACGTGAGCATGGGCATGACCGCGGCGCTCAAGCTGCAGGACGTGCTGCGCAACGCGCAGGACGTGCTCGGCATCGAGGCGCTCTGCGCGGCGCAGGGCATCGACCTGCTGGCGCCACTCACCCCGGGCGTCGGCACGCGAGCCGGCTACGAGATCGTGCGTGAGTTCGCGCCGACGCTCGAGCGCGACCGCTACCTGGCGCCGGAGCTCGAGGCGGCGGCGCGGGCGGTCGCGGACGGCCGCTTCGCCGCCGTGGTGCGCGCCGCGGCCGGCGACGGACCCCAAAGCCCGCCCCGGCCGGACGAGGAGGGGCGATGACCGTCACCTGCGACCTGCTCGTGCGCGGCGCGAGCGAGCTGGTCACGATGAGCTCCGTGGCCGGCTCCGGCGGGCAGCGGGACGACCTCGGCATGCTGCCCGGCGGCGCCCTGGCGGCGCGCGAGGGGCGCATCGTCTGGGTCGGCGCCGAGGCCGAGCTCGCGCGCGAGGTCGAGGTCCCGGGCGACGCCGTCGAGATCGACGCCGAGGGAGCCTGCGTGCTGCCCGGCTTCGTCGACTCGCACACGCACGCCGTGTTCGCCGGCGAGCGCGCCGGCGAGTACGGCCGCCGGCTCGCCGGGGCGAGCTACCTCGAGATCCAGACGGCCGGCGGCGGCATCATGAGCACCGTGCGCGCGACAAGGGCGGCCCCGGACGAGCAGCTGGCCGCCCTCACCCGCCGGCGCCTCGACTCGTTCCTGCGCCACGGCACAACCACGCTCGAGATCAAGTCGGGCTACGGGCTCACACTCGAGGATGAGCGCAAGATGCTGGCGGCCGCCAAGGCGCCGCACCCGGCGAACCGCGTGTACACGCAGCTCGCCGCTCACTCGACCCCCAAGGAGTATGCCGGCTGCGACGACGAGTACATCGATCTGGTCTGCGGCGAGATCCTGCCGGCGCTCGCCGGCGAGGCCGAGTTCGTCGACGTGTTCTGCGACCAAGGCGCGTTCACGGTCGAACAGTCGCGGCGCGTGCTCGAGGTGGGCCGCGCCCTGGGCTACCGGCTCAAGATCCACGCCGAGGAGCTCGCCCACACCGGCGGCGCGGCCATGGCCGCGGGGCTCGGCGCCGTGTCGGCCGACCACCTCATCCACGTCACCGGCGAAGACATCGCGGCGCTGCGCGCCGCCGGCACCGTGGCGACGCTTCTGCCCGGGACGAGCTATACGTTGCACACGTCGTATGCGCCGGCGCGGACGCTCCTGGACGCCGGCGTCACCGTTGCCCTGGGCAGCGACTTCAACCCCGGCAGCTGCTTCTGCGAGAACCTGCAGATGACGATCTCGCTCGCCTGCCAAGAGCTGCGCATGACGCCTGCGGAGGCCCTCCGCGCCGCCACTATGGGGGGCGCCGCGGCGCTCGGCCTGCAGGCCGAGGTCGGTAGCCTCGAGCACGGCAAGCGCTGCGACCTGCTGGTACTCGACGCGGCCTCGCACGAGGAGCTGCCCTACCACTACGGCGTGAACTTGGTGAGCGGCGTCGTCGCCGGCGGCCTGGTGGTCGTCCGCGGCGCCGCGGCCAGCGGGGTGGATGAGGTCGCCGGCGGCGCAATCGGCCCGGCGAGCTCCGCGACGACACGTCACGAAGTGGGAGGCCCCGCGTGACCCTCATCGAGTGCATCCCCAACTTCTCCGAGGGCCGCCGGCCCGAGGTGATCGACGAGATCGGCGCCGCGGTCGCGAGTGTCGACGGCGTGCAGCTGCTCGACGTGCAGAGCGACGCCACACACAACCGCTGCGTCGTCACCTTCGTGGGTCACGAAGGTCCCATCGCCGAGGCCGCCTTCCGCGGCATCCAGACTGCGGCCGCACTGATCGACCTGAACGAGCACGAAGGCGCTCACCCGCGCTTCGGGGCCGCCGACGTGGTGCCGTTCGTGCCGCTGCACTCCGAGCACATGCCGGTGTGCGTCGACGTGGCGCACGTGCTGGCGCGCCGCGTCGCCGTCGAACTTGAGATCCCCGCGTTCCTCTACGAGGACGCGGCCCGCGTGCCCGAGCACCGCAACCTGGCGGTGATCCGCGGCAAGGGCTTCGAGGCGCTGCGTGAGGCGATCGCGACCGATCCCGCGCGGCGGCCGGACGAGGGCCAGCCGCGCGTGCACCCCACGGCGGGGGCCGTGGCGATCGGCGCGCGGTTCACGCTCATCGCCTTCAACGTGAACCTCGACTCCGACGACCTGGAGCTGGCGCAGCGCATCGCCCGCGAGATCCGCGAGCGCGACGGCGGCATGCCGCGCGTCAAGGCCATCGGCCTCGCGCTCGATGACGGCGCGGTGCAGGTCTCGATGAACCTCACCGATTACCGTGTGACCTCGATGGCCGACGTGGTGGGTGCGATCGGTGGGCGCGCCGCCGCCGCCGGTGTAGTCATCCGCGAGAGCGAGATCGTGGGGCTGCTACCCCAGGACGCCCTCGTCCAGCTGGCCAAGTCGGCGCTCCACGCGACCAGTCTGAGCAACGCGCAGGTGCTCGAGGCCCGGGTGCTCGACACGCTGCTGTGACGGCGGCCGTGCTCATCACGGGCATCCGGACCACTCAGCTCTAGCTGCCGGTCCGGCAGCCGTACCACTGGGCCGGCCGGGTGGACCATGCCGCGGCCTGCGTCCCCATCTGCCTGCACGGCCAGTCCGTGAGCAGTATCAGCGACGCCGGTCAGCGACACCTCGGTCTATGCACCGCCCGCCGCTTGTCGCGAGGGCTACGAGTGGTGAAGCGGCTCGACGGTCCAGCAGTGACACTCGGGGCGTCAGCGCGCCGTGAAGTCGAGGGCTCCGATGGCTTGGGTCTCGGTTACGGGTGGGTGCACGCCGGATGCTCCTTTGACGAGTGTGTGCAGGCAACTTCGATGATGGACGCGGGGCGCGGCCTGCGGCAGGATGGTGACCCCCATGTCGGTGGGCCTGATGGTGTTTGGGCTGGCGGTTCGTACCCTCGCGCCGGCCGTGCGGTAGGCTGACGCCGATGGACCGCACCGGTCGCATACGGCGATCTGAGGTCGACGCCTGGGCGCCGCAGGCCGGCGTCACGCGTCGCGGCTTTCTGGCCGGCGCCGGCGTCACGGCTGGCGTCGTGCTCCTCGGCGGTGCCCTCGCCGGCCCTCTCCTCCCTTGGCGCGAGTGGCTTTCGGGCGTCGGCGACGACTTCGGCGTCGATCTTGTGCCCAGCAACTCCGGCGTCACCGTCCGCGGCTACCAGCTGCGGTCTCACTCCGTCGACCAGCCGGTCGGCTACTCCATCGGCTGGCCGCCCGGGGCGCGACCCGGTGACCCGCTGCCCGTCTGCTTCGCCCTGCCGGGCCGCGGCGGCGGGCCGCCGATGGGCTTCGCCGATCACGTTGCCAAGCTCGTGGAGCGCGGCGAGTCGCCGCCCTACGCCGTGGTCGGCGTCGACGGCGGCGTCTCGTACTGGCACGAGCGAGCTTCCGGCGAGGACCGCCTGTCGATGCTGCTGCGCGAGATCATCCCGCTGTGCGCGCGCCGCCACCAGCTCGGCGGCGGCGGCAACGCGCGCGCCATCATCGGCTGGTCGATGGGTGGCTACGGCGTGCTGCTGGCGGCCGAGACCGAGCCACATCTCTTCGCCGCCGTGGTCGCCGTGAGCCCGGCCGTCTGGACCAGCTACGAGGCGATGATGCTGGGGCCGCGGGACGCCTTTGACAGCGCGGCCGACTTCGCCGCCCACGACGTGATCGGTCATGCCGATCGGCTCGCCGGCGTGAAGCTGCGCATCGACTGCGGCAAGTCGGACCCGTTCTACGGATACGTGACGCACCTCGAGGCCGCCCTGCCCGAGCCGCCTAGCGGCGGCTACAGCCCGGGCGGTCACGGCGCCGACTACTGGAGCCGGGTGGCGCCCGCCGAGGCG
>Ga0207931_1000343_pt1 | contig 17301 bp, 16 predicted proteins | sample NGESurdeep092012_2_FD_184478 | JGI IMG/M metagenome (GOLD analysis project Ga0207931, IMG submission 184478) | Arctic peat soil microbial communities from Barrow, Alaska - NGEE Surface sample 415-1 deep-092012 (SPAdes) | ecosystem: Environmental > Terrestrial > Soil > Wetlands > Peat ...
GGCGCAGCACAGCAGCCGTGCCCAGGCCCATCAGGGGATCGACCTGCCGCGCAGCGGCGGCTCCTCAGCGCACAGCCGCGCGAACGCCGTGGCACCCACGTCCTCCTGGGCGCCGTCGTAGCGTCCGGGCGCGAGGCCGAGGGCGAGCAGAGGCGAGTACTCCCGCGAGTGATCGGTGCTCGCCGTCGTCGGGTCCACGCCGTGGTCGGCGCAGAGCAGCATCACGTCGGCCGGGCGCAGCAACGCGCGCCACACGGCCACGGCCGCGTCCACCGCGGCGAGGCCCGTGGCGAACCCCACGACGTCGTTGCGGTGACCCCACACTTGGTCGAAATCGACGAGATTGGCGAACAGCAGGCCGTGATCCACTTCCCTGAGGTGACGCGTGCAGGCGGCGATACCGGCCGTGTTGTCGGTCGTGTGGTCGTCCACGTCGACGCCTCGCTGCACGAAGATCTCGCCGATCTTGCCGACGCACACTACCGGCACCCCCCGCCCGTGCAGGAGGTCGAGGTACGTGGGCCCCGGCGGTTCCAACGAGTAGTCGCGTCGGCGCGGCGTGCGTTCGTAGCGCCCGGAGATCCCGGCGAACGGGCGGGCGATAACGCGCCCCACGGCGTGAGGCCCCCGCAGGATGCCGCGCGCGATCTCGCACCAGCCATAGAGCTCAGGCACCGGCACGACGTCCTCGTGGCAGGCGATCTGGAAGACCGAGTCGGCGGACGTGTAGACGATAGGCTTGCCGGTGGCCACGTGCTCGTCGCCGAGGTCGTCGATGATACCGGTGCCGGAAGCCGGCCGGTTGCACAGGACGTCGCGGCCGATGGCGCGCTCGAACGGCTCCAGCACCTCCGGCGGGAAGCCGTGCGGGTACGTCGGTAACGGGCGCTCGAGGACGACGCCCATCATCTCCCAGTGGCCGGTGGTCGTGTCCTTGCCGGCGCCGCGCTCGAGGAGGCGGCCGTAGGTCGCCTCGGGCCACGGCGCGCCCAGCGGCAGGCCGACCACGGCGCTCAGGCCGAGGCCGACAAGATTGGGTACCTTCACCGAGCTGCGCTCGAGGACGTGGCGCAGGGTCGCCGATCCTTCGTCGCCGTAGGCGGCGGCGTCGGGAAGCTCCCCCGCGCCACAGCCATCCAGCACGCAGACGAAGACGCGCGTCACCTCGCCTCCTCCCCGCCCGGCGCGGGGCTCTTGCGGCGCCGCGCCCGCGGGTGCGTCTCCAGGAAGACCTCGCGCAGGTGCTCCACGCTGACATGCGTGTACAGCTGCGTTGTCGCCACGTTGGCGTGGCCGAGCATCTCCTGCACGCTGCGCAGGTCGGCACCTGCCTCCAGAAGGTGCGTGGCGAACGAATGCCGGAACGTGTGTGCGCTGGCCTGCCCGAGCATGTCCGCGCGCCGCAGGATCGTACGCAGCACGTAGGCCAAGCCCTGGCGCGTCAGCGGTCCGCCGCGCGCGTTGAGGAAGAGCTCGGGGCGGCGGCGGCCACGCAGCAACTCTCGCCGCCCGTCGCGCAGGTAGCGCCTCAGAGCAGCGGCTGCCGGACCGCCCATGGGCACCACGCGCTCCTTGTCGCCCTTGCCGGTGCAGCGCAACAGCCCACCCTCCACGTCGACGTCCCCCTCGCGCAGCCCGACGAGCTCGCTCGCCCGCAGGCCGCAGCCGTACAAGAGCTCGAGAGCGGCAAGGTCACGCTGCCCCAGAGGGCCGACGGGCACGATGGCGGCAAGCAGCCGCTCGACCTCCTCCACAGAGAGCACGCGCGGTAGATCCTGAGGCTTCTTCGGCGTGCGCAGCCGGGCAGCGGGGTCATCGGCGCGCGAGTCCTCGCGTACGAGGTAGGCGTAGAAGGCGCGGATGCTCGCCGTCCGCCGCGCCACGCTGGCAGGAGCGCCGTCGCCGCCCTGCGCGGCGAAGTACGCCTGCAGGTCCGCCTCTTGCGCAGTGGAGGGCCGGCAGCCACGTTCCCCGAGAAAGCCGGCGTAGCGACCCAGATCGCGACCGTAGGCGGCCACTGTGTTCGCGCTCATGCCACGCTCGTAGCGCACGTAGTCCAGGAACTCCTGCACAGCGGGGTCGCTCGGCGCCGTTGGAGCGCCGCGGTCGGTGGCGGGCCGGGACACGGGTGGCCTCCGGCCCGCCTAGCCAGCCGTCGCGCCGGCGGCGCGCACCAGGGCGTGAGCGAGGTGATACATCTGTTCCAGATGCGCAAGCGTGATCTGCTCGCGCGGCGAGTGCACGTGTTCGAAACCGACGCCCAACGTCACGGCGGGAAGACCACGGGCATTGAACACGTTGCTGTCGGAACCGCCGCCCCCGCCGATGAGGCGCTCTTCGAGCCCCATCTCGGCCACGGCGGCGGCCGCGATACGCAGTGGCAGCGCGTCCGGGGCGTGCCGGTAGCCGTGGTAGTCCTCGTGCACGTCCACGTCCACGTCCACTCCCGTCTCCGCCGCAGCCAGCGCCACCGCCTCCAGCATCTGCTCCAGCTGCGCCGCGAGCTTGGCTTCGTCACGACTGCGCACCTCGCCGCGCACCAGGCAGCGACCGGGCACCACGTTGACGGCGCTGCCGCCTTGGATGATGCCCACGTTGGCGGTGGTCTCGTGATCCAGGCGTCCGAGGTGCATCATGGTCACGGCACGGGCCGCGGCGAGCACGGCACTGCGGCCGCTCTCGGGCTCGATACCGGCGTGCGCGGCGACCCCTCGGAACTCGGCGTTCACAGCCTTGATCGTCGGCGCGTTGGTGATGACGGTACCCGGCGCGCCCTCGCTGTCCAGGACGAACACCGTCGCCGCGCTCAGGGCATCGGGAGCGAGCGCTTTCGCCCCCTGCAGACCTATCTCCTCGCCGGCCGTGAACACCACCTCGAGGTCGGCGGCCGGAGCTTCGCGGGCCAGGTCGCGCACTACCATCAGAAGAGCGGCGACAGCCGCCTTGTCGTCGGCGCCGAGAATGGTCTGCCCATCGCTGCGCACCACACCGTCGTCGACGACGACCGTCGGCGCGCGATCCAGCGGCACCGTGTCCAGGTGCGCGCAGAGCGCGAGCGGCGTGCCCTCGCCGCGCCCCGGCAGGCGCACGATGAGATTTCCGCAGGCGCAGCCGGTGACCACGGCGCTGTCGTCCTCTTTCACTTCGAGACCGACGTCGCGCAGAAGACGCGTCACGGCGTCGGCCAGCTCGCGCTCTTCACGCGACGGCGAGCGGATGCCCGCCAGTCGGACGAAGAGGTCGCGCAGCTCGTCTAGGTCTGCGCGCACGTTTCCTCCAGTTCGTCCTCGCGCTCGCTGCGCAGGCGAGCAGCGGCACCCACGAAATCGCGGAACAACGGCGCCGGCCGCGTGGGCCGCGATTTGAACTCGGGATGGAACTGGGAGGCGACGAACCAGGGGTGATCGGGCAGCTCGCAGATCTCGACCAGGCGCCCGTCGGGAGTCGTGCCGCTGATCACCAGACCGGCGGCCTCCAGCTGCGGCCGCAGCTCGTTGTTGACCTCGTAGCGGTGACGATGGCGCTCCCATACCTCGTCCTGGGCGTAGGCCGCCTGCGCCCTGGTGCCGGGAACAAGCTTCACGCGTGAGGCGCCGAGGCGCATCGTGCCGCCCATGTCCTCCACGCTCTTCTGCTCGGGCAGGAGGTCGATGACCGGGAACCGCGTCTTCGGGTCGAACTCCGTGGAGTTGGCGCCGTCCATGTCGCACAGATCACGGGCGAACTCCGCCACGGCGCACTGCATGCCCAGGCAGACGCCGAGGAAGGGGACTTTCTGTTCCCGGCAGTACCTGATCGCGGCGATCTTCCCCTCGACACCACGCTGCCCGAAGCCCCCCGGCACGATCACGCCGTCGGCGCAGCCCAGACGCTCGGCCACCGTGTCGGGCGTCAGATCTTCCGAGTCGATCCAGAGCAGCTCGAGCCTGCGGCCGTGGTGGATCGCCGAGTGCTTGAGAGCCTCCCACACCGAGAGGTAGGCCTCGTGCAGCTGCACGTACTTGCCCACCAGAGCTATCGTGACCTGACCGTCGCAGGCGTCTATCTTGTCGACGAGCCCGCGCCACTCACTCATGTCGGGCTCGCCGCACTCGAGGTTGAGCATGTGGACCACGAGCGCGTCCAGGCCTTCCATCTGCATGAGCAGCGGCACGCGGTAGATGTCGTCGGCGTCGCGGGCGCAGACCACTCCGTCAGGGTCGACGTCGCAGAACAAGGCGATCTTCTCCTTGATGCCCTGCGACAGCGGCTCCTCCGAGCGCGCCACGATGATGTCCGGCTGGATGCCGATCTCGCGAAGCTCGGCGACCGAGTGCTGCGTCGGTTTGGTCTTGGGCTCGCCGACGACGCCGATGACCGGCACCAGGGTAACGTGGATGTACAGCACGTTTTCACGGCCGATGTCCTTGCGGAACTGACGGATTGCCTCGAGAAACGGCAAGCTCTCGATGTCGCCCACGGTGCCGCCGACCTCAGTGATGAGCACGTCGACGTCGGTGCTCTGGGCAAGGCGATGCACGCGGCTCTTGATCTCGTTGGTGATGTGCGGGATGACCTGCACAGTGCCACCCAGGTAGTCTCCGCGGCGCTCCTTGGTGATGACGGCATTGTAGATCCCGCCGGTAGTGACGTTGCTGTCTCGCTGGACGAACTCGTCGATGAAACGCTCGTAGTGGCCCAGGTCGAGGTCGGTCTCGGCGCCGTCCTCGGTGACGAAGACCTCCCCGTGCTGGTACGGGCTCATGGTGCCGGGATCGACGTTGATGTAGGGGTCGAACTTCTGGTTGGCGACCTTGAGACCGCGCGCCTTGAGAAGCTGCCCGACCGACGCCGCGGTGATGCCCTTGCCGAGCCCGGACACCACGCCGCCGGTCACGAAGATGTGCTTGGCCATGCCTCAACCCCCCTGGCGTCGACTGGCGCGAAAGCCCAGGAACGGTCACCGTGTCTCGTCCGGCGGGCGCCCACCAGGTGGCGTGCGCAGGGCACGGCAAAGCCGCTGCAGACTGGCGCGGGTTCTTGTGGGGCCGGGTTCGCGCCCGTTCGTTCTTGACGGGCCGGCGCGACTCTATGCCCGGCGAGCCCACGGATCACGAGGGCAAGTATACCATCGGCTGAGGCGGCCGCAAGAAGCCGTTTCGCGCGGGTAGGGGCCGGCGCAGGCCGGCGGTCGCCGGCGGTCGCCCACGCCGACAGTGCGGTCTCAGACCGGGCGCCCAGCCTTCGCCAACAGACCCTCGGCGTGGCTGCGCGCGGCCCCGTTCTCCGGCGAGGCGCCGAGCATGCGGCAGAGCTCGCCCAGGCGCGCTTCGCCCTCCACGCGGCGCACTACGGTGACCGTGCTCCCCGCGGCAGGGTCGCTCTCCTTGACGATCGCAAACTGCCGGTCGGCGAAGGCGGCGACTTGCGGCAGATGGGTGATGCACAGTACCTGGCGGCGCTCGGCCAGTCGCGTCAGACGCTCGCCGAGCGCCGTGGCCGTGACGCCCCCGATGCCGGTGTCGACCTCATCGAAGATCAGCGTCTCCACGTCGTCACCGAGGGTGACGATGCCGCGGATGGCGAGCATCGCCCGGGACAGCTCCCCGCCCGAGGCGGTCTCGCGCAGCGGGCGCGGCGGCACGCCGGGATTGGCGCTGAACAGGAACTCCACCTCGTCCGCTCCGCGAACGCCGAGTGAATCCCACCCGTCGCCACGCGACGTCACGCTGACGGCGAAGGTGGCGTGCGGCATGGCGAGGCCACGCAGCTCTTCTTCGACGCGGGCTGCGACCTGAGGCGCCAGGCGAGCTCGGGCGGCGCCCAAGCTCCGAGCCGCGGCGACGGCCGCAGCCTGGGCGACGGCGACGCCCGCCGCGAGCCGCTCCTCGCCAGCCTCGAACTCCTCCAGCGCGAGCAACCGGTGGCGCGAGCACTCCGCATAGGCCAACACCTCGTCGGCCGATCCTCCGTACTTCCGCATGAGCCCCTTGAGTCGGTCGAAGCGCAGCTCCAGGGCGTCCCGGCGCCCCGGGTCGACATCGAGGTCGTCGAGATAGGCGCGCAGCAGACCCGCCAGGTCGTCGAGTTCGGCGGCGAGGCCGTCGAGGCGCTCGGCTGCAGGCAGAAGCGCCTCGTCCAGCGTCGCCGCCTCGCCCACCAGGCGCTGCGCCACGCGCACGCCGTCCAGCGCCGCGGTCTCGCTTTCGCCGGCCAGCAGAGCGAGCGCCCCCCCGACGCGTTCGAGCAGCTTGCCGGCGTGCCGCTGCCGCTCGCGGTCCTGCGCCAGACGCTCGTCTTCGCCGGGCAGCACCTTGGCGGCTTCGATCTCGTCGACCTGAAAGCGCAGCATGTCGAGCTCGCGCTCCCGGTCGCGCCCGGCGCCCTGGAGTTCGCCGAGCTCGCGTGCAAGCACGCGTGCATGTTCGTAGGACTCCGAGTACGCCAGCTGCAGCGGCTCAAGCTCCGCCGGCGACGCGCCGTCCAGCAGGTCCAGCTGGCGCTCGAGCTGCAGCAGCCGCGTGTGCTCCAGCCGCCCGTAGAACGCGAGGCGCTGCCGTAGCGCTTCTTCGACGGCTGCGGCAGAGCTGAGCAGGCCGTCCATGTGGGCGCGCGAACGGCCACCCCGCGGCAGCTCACGCGCAACCGCCAGGGACTCCGCGCCACTCTCGAAGACTGCCTGCACCAGAGCTCGGGGAGCGCCCGCGCGCACCAGCTCCTCGCCGCCCCTCTGCCCCATCAGCAGGCCGATGGCCTGTGCCAGCAGGGTCTTGCCGGCGCCGGTCTCGCCGGTGATGACGTTCAGCCCGGCGGAGAACTCCAGCCGCGCCTCGGCGATGAGCACGAGGTTGTCGATCGACAGTTCAGCGAGCATCGCGGCGGTCGAAGAGCTTCTCCTCGACGTTCTGGTAGAACGAGCCTTCGGCGGTCACGAGCAGGTGCGCCAGAGCCGGGCCGGCGACGATGCGGACTTCGTCCCCATAGTCCAGCCTTCCCACCATGTCGCCGTCCACGACGATCTCCGCCTGCTGCAGCGGCGAGACGTTGCGCGCGCTGATCACGTGGTCCGGGCGCAGGATGACGGGCCGGAACCCCAGCGAATGCGGGGCGATGAAGTTCAACACGAGGACGCCGGCGTTCCATTCGACGATAGGCCCGCCACAGGAGAGGTTATATGCCGTGGACCCCGTCGGTGAAGCGATGATAAGGCCGTCGCAGAACATGCTGCCCACGGTCACACCGGCGACCTCGTACTCAAGCTGCAGGACGTGGCGGGGAGCCATGCGGCTGAGGATGACATCGTTGACGGCGGTGTGCCGCTCGCCGCTCGCGTAGACATCGACGGTGAGCAGCTCGATGATGCGGTAGTCGCCGGTGAGGATGCGCTGGAGCCCGTCCGCCCAGCCGTCGCGCGGCAGGGAGGCGAGGAACCCGACGTTGCCGTAGTTCACCCCCAGAGTAGGCACGGAGCTGCCCAGAAGCCGCCCCAGGGCGCGCAGGATGGTACCGTCGCCGCCAAACACCAGGCAGAGGTCGGCGGCGCGAAGCGCCGCCTCGTCGACGACCTGGTAGCCGGCCGCCTCAGCCCCGTCGTGCTTGGCGGCCTCGTCGGCCGGCATGAGCAACTCGAGACCGAGAGCATCTGAGGCCGCGGCCAGCTGCGCCAGCGCGGCCCTCGTCGCCTCCGTGAACAGATGCGAAAGGACGACGATGCGGCGCAGAGGTTCAGGCATGGACCGCCGTCACGGCTCGTGCCGCCGCCGCGGCGGCGTCCACCGGGGCCGCGGCAAGCGGAGCCCTGGCATCGCAGAAGTAGACGAAGTACTCCACGTTCCCCTTTGGTCCGGGATGGCCGGAGTCGCAGATGCCCAGCACGCAGGCCCCGTGCGACTCGAGCCAGGCGCACACCGCTTCGAGCACCTCGCTGTGCACGGCCGGCTCGCGGACCACGCCGCCCTTGCCGACGCGGTCCCGCCCTGCCTCGAACTGCGGCTTGACGAGTACCAGCCCGCGGTACCCGTCCCGCAGCGATTCTAGCACGGGCTCCAGGGCTACCGTCAGGGAGATGAAGGAGAGGTCGGCGGTGACAAATGACGGTCGGAAGGGGAGACGTTCACGCGTCAAGTGCCGCGCGTTCGTGCGCTCGAGCACGATGACCCGCGGATCCTGCCGCAAGCGCCAGTCCAGCTGGCCATACCCGACGTCCACGGCCAGCACCCTGCTGGCGCCACCCTGCAGGAGACGGTCCACGAATCCTCCCGTGGAACTGCCCAGATCACACACGTCCTCGCCACTCACGGCGACTGCAAGCTCGGTCAGCGCGTGGTCGAGCTTGTCGCCGCCGCGCGAGACGTAACGGGACCGCTGGGCGACGACGATGTCGGCGTCTGCGTCCACCGCCGTCCCCGGCTTGTCGGCGACGCGGTCGCCGATCCGCACCTCCCCGGCGATGACGGCCGTACGCGCCTGGGCACGCGTGGGGAACAGCCCGCGGGCGACGAGCAGCGCGTCCAGCCGCTCGCGCACGACGCGCCTACTGGACGCGCGCCAGCCCGACCGGCCGCAACGAAGCGGCGGCGGCCACGGCTTGAGGCGTCAGCCCGAGGTCCTCCAGCAGCCGCGTGCGGTCGCCGTGCGGCACGAACGCGTCCGGCAGCCCGAAACGAATCACCTGCACACTCCCAGCGACCTGCTCGAGCACCGCGCTGCCGAACCCTCCGGCAAGTGCGTTCTCCTCTATCGTCACCAGCCGCTGGTGGCTCGCCGCAAGCCGCTCGAGTAGCGCCACGTCGAGCGGCTTCACGAAGCGCGCGTCGACCACCGTAGGCTGCTCGCCCTGCGCGCGCATCAGCACGGCGGCTTCCCGGGCGATGCCGACCCCGGTCCCTATCCCAACAAGGGCGACGTCATGCCCCTCCTCGATGACCAGACCCTCGCCCAGCGTGAGCGTGGTGAGCTCCGCGAGGGGTGTCGAGGGCGCCGCCATGCCCCGCGGATAACGGATGGCGACGGGTCCTTCCGCGGCGAGCGCGGTGCAGAGCATACGCTGCAGCTCCTCCTGGCTCGACGGCGCCATGAGCGTGAGATTGGGGATGATGCGCAGGTACGAAAGGTCGAACGCGCCGTGATGGGTAGGGCCGTCGGCGGCGACCAGACCTGCGCGGTCGATGGCGAACACGACCGGCAGCTTCTGCAATCCGATGTCCTGCACGAGCATGTCGAAAGCCCGTTGGAGGAACGTGGAGTAGATGGCGACCACCGGCCGCATGCCGCCGATGGCGAGGCCGGCGGCAAAGACCGCCGCATGCTCCTCGGCGATGCCCACGTCGTAGAAACGCTCGGGGAAGCGCCGCTCGAACTCCTCGAGCCCCGTGCCCTGGGTCATGGCGGCAGTCACGGCGACGATGCGCGGGTCGTCCTCGGCCAGGCGCACCAGCGCCTGGCCGAACGCCTGGGAGTACGTGGTGCCGACCGCGGAGGCCTTGCGGGCGCCGTTGCCGAGGTGGAACGGCCCGGTACCGTGGTAGGCATCCGGGTGAGCCTCAGCGGGCTCGTACCCTTTCCCCTTGACGGTCTTGACGTGGACTACTACCGGCCGGCGCGTCTCGATGGCCTGGCGCACGCTCTCCCGCAAGGCGTGCATGTCGTGCCCGTCCACGACGCCGATGTAGGCGAAGCCCAGCTCCTCGAAGAGCATGCCGGGAACGAGCAGGGCCTTCATCGACTCCTTGACGTCCTTGCCCAGCCGGTAGGCCTGAGGCCCGATGGCCGGTATGCGCGCGACCCCCCGCTCGATGTCCTCGCGAAGACGACTCAGCGTCGGATCGAGGCGGATGCGGTTGAGATACAGCTGGAGCGCGCCCACGTTGGCGCGGATGGACATCTCGTTGTCGTTCAGCACTACCACGAGCGGACTGCGCAGATGACCGGCCTGGTTGAGCGCTTCGAAGGCGACGCCGCCGGTGAGCGCGCCGTCGCCGAGGACGGCGACCACATGCCCGCCACCCTCGCCGGCGATTCTCGCGGCCTCCACGAGCCCGAGCCCGTAGCTGATGGAAGTGGAGGCGTGGCCGGTACCGATGACGTCGTGCTCGGATTCCGCACGGCTCGGGAAGCCGCAGAGGCCGCCGTACTGACGGATGGTGCTGAAGCAGTCGCGCCGGCCGGTGAGCAGCTTGTGCGCGTAGCACTGGTGGCCCACGTCCCAGACGATCTTGTCGCGCGGGCTGTCGAGCACGCTGTGCAGCGCCACCGTCAGCTCGACCGTGCCCAGGCTGGCGGCCAAGTGGCCGCCCACCTTGCTGACGCACGAGAGGATGGTCTCCCGGATCTCACCGGCGAGAAGTGTCAGTTCAGGCTCGGTGAGCTGCTGGAGGTCGGCGGGGTCGGAGATCTCATCGAGATAGCGCATCGTCATCCGAGTATAGCACCGGGGTCCGCGGCGAGGCCCCGGCCGGCGTCAGCGCCGCCGGCGGCGAATGTACGCGGTGACCGCGCCCAGATCGGCGGAGTCCCCCGGAAGCGCGTCCAGCCGGGTGAGAGCGCGCTCGTAGGCCTCGGCCGCGAGCCGCTCGGCGACCGCGACGCCGAAGCGCGAGACGTAGGTCATCTTCTGCTGGGCTCGGTCCTTGCCCACGCTCTTGCCCAGCTCGGCTTCTTCCCCGGTCTCGTCGAGGATGTCATCGACGATCTGGAAGAGCAGGCCCAGCTCGGTGGCAAAGGCGCGGTATGGATCTGCGTCGTCCGCGCCTCCGAGCACGGCGCCACACACGACCGCCGCCGCGATCAGGCGGCCCGTCTTGAGAGCGTGCAGCGTGCGCAGATCGTCGTCGGCGACGGCAGTCCCCGCGACGTCTATGTACTGCCCGCCCACCATGCCCTGCACGCCGGTCGCGCGGGCGATCTCCGCTACCGCCGCCAGCACGGCGGCGGGCGACCCCTCCTGCCGCGCGACGAGCACGTGGAACGCCTCCGCGAACAGCGCGTCGCCGGCGAGGATGGCGATGTCCTCTCCGAAGGCCACGTGACAGGTGGGGCGACCACGGCGCAGCGTATCGTCGTCGATCGCCGGCAGGTCGTCGTGGATCAGCGAATAGGTGTGGATCAGTTCCAGAGCTGCGGCGGCCGGCAGCACCGAGGCTGGATCGGCCCCTATGCTGCGCGCAGTGGCCAAAGTGAGCACCGGGCGAATTCGCTTGCCGCCGGCGAGCAGCGAGTACCGCATGGCCTCCACAAGGCGCACGGAACGCGGGTCGGGCTCGAAGTCGAGTCCCTCCAGGTACGCCTCAACGAGCGCCAGCAGGTCGCCGGGATACCTCTCGGTCCGGTGTTCGCCGTCCACGCTGCTCCCGCCGGCTCAGCCGGCGACGCGGCCCAGCTGCTCGAGGATGCGCGCGGCTTCCTCGACCAGCTCCGTCGCGCGTTCGAGCAGCGTCATCTCCACCTCGCCTGACGCCACCGTCTCGAGCCGCGACTCGAGCTCCTCGAGCTGAGCGAGGACGCTGCGCACCCGGGCGATCGCCGCGGCGGGATCGAGGCCGGCAACGTCCGCGAGGCGGTCCTCAGGCATCCTCACCCTCCCGCTCGCGCTGCACGGCGCCCAGAATGCCATTCACCAAAGCCCCCGCTTCGTCGCTTGCATACCGCTTGGCAAGACGCACGGCCTCGTCGATGGCGACCTCCGGAGGCGTGTCGCCACTCTCGATCTCCCACAAGGCCAGGCGCAGGATGCTGCGTTCCAGCGGAGCCATGCGCTCGACGGACCAGGTGGTGGAATGCGCCTGGAGCACCTCGTCGAGCTCATCGCGACGCCCCAGTACCCCTTGCACGGCTTCGATCGTGAAGTCGTCGGGGCCGTAACCCTCGCGCATGCGCTGACCTTGCACCAGCGCCTCCATCGAGAGGTCGGTCACGTCGCGCTGGTACAGCAGGAACAGCGCGTCGCGGCGCGCCTGTTTGCGGCTGGGGAGTGCAGCGGTCAACGGCTGCCTCCGCCGATCTCAAGCGGGTTCGATGGAGAACAGCGGCTGACCGTACTGTACGGTCTCGCCGTTCTCCACGAGGATCTCGCGCACCACGCCTGCGACTTCGGCGGTGAGCTCGTTCATCATCTTCATCATCTCGAGGATGCAGAGCGTCTGCCCGGCATCCACCGCATCTCCCACCTCGACGAAGTTGGGCGCCTGCGGTGACGGCGCGCGGTAGAACGTGGCCACCCACTTGGAGTGCACCACCTGATAGCCGTTGGCGCCGGCATCATCCGCGGCGGCGGAGGCGGCCGTGGTGGGCAGCACCGCAGGCTCCGCCTCAGCGGCCGGCTGGGACGCGTTCCCTCCGGCCTTGCGCACCGTGACCTTCAGCTCGCCCTCCTCGATGACCACTTCGTCGATCTCACTCTCCTCGACCATGGTGAGGATGTCGCGCACGCGATCGGCCGCGGCGTCGGCCAGCGCCGCGCCCATCTGGGACGTGAGGTAGCCCTCGTGCAGCCCGAACACGTCCGCTTCGGGGCCCACGCTGTGCCGTTCCAGATACGCCCGCGCGGTCTGCGGGAACAACGCATAGCTCAGCAGGTCCTCCTCGGAGCGCGCGAGTGCGCCGACCTCCTCGCGGTAGTCCTCGAGGCTCTCGTGCACGAGGTCGGCGGGGCGTACGTGGATGGGTTCCTCGTCGCCAAGCACACGCGCGATGACTTCGCGGGAGACGGGTCCCGGCGCCGCGCCGTACTTGCCGCGAAGATACGCCTTCATCTCGTCCGGGACGATGTGCCAGCGGCGCCCGGAGAGCACGTTCAGCACCGCCTGCGTGCCCACGATCTGCGACATCGGAGTGACCAGCGGAGGATAGCCGACCTCGGCGCGCACGATGGGGATCTCCTCCAGCACCTCGGGCAGCCGGTCGAGCGCATCCTGCTCCTTGAGCTGGCTCTCGAGGTTGCTGATCATGCCGCCGGGCACCTGATGCGAATAGACCTGCATGTGCGTCAGAGAGGTGACGCCGCGGTCGTGCCCGGTGTCCTGGCGCACCCGCTCGAAGTACTTGGCGATAGCGAACAGCTTGTCGAGGTCGAGCTCGGTGTCGTAGGGCGTGCCGATGAGCGCCGTGACGACCATCTCGGTGGCCGGCTGCGAGTTGCCGAAGGCGAGCGGCACGGTGGCGGTGTCGATGACGTCGACGCCGGCCTCGATGGCCTTCAGATAGGTCATGGGGGCCAGGCCGCCGATGTAGTGGCAGTGCAGCTGGATGGGCACGTCGATCGCTGCCTTGAGGCGGCCGATGAGCTGCTCCGCGTAGTATGGCGAGAGCAGCGCCGCCATGTCCTTGATGCAGATGGAATCGGCGCCCATGTCGACCAACTTGCGGGCCACGTCCACGTAGTGACTCAGCGAGTGCACCGGCGAGATGGTGTAGACCACCGCGCCCTGGAAGTGCTTGCCGGTCTCCTTGATCGCCGCGGCTGCGGTCTCGAAGTTGCGGATGTCGTTGAGCGCGTCGAAGACGCGGAAGATGTCCATGCCGTTCTCGGCCGCCTTGTACACGAAGCGACGCACGATGTCGTCACCGTAGTGGCGGTAGCCGACGATGTTCTGGCCGCGCAGCAGCATCTGCAGGGGAGTGCGCACGACGTGCTTCTTGATCAGCCGCAGGCGCTCCCACGGATCCTCATCGAGGAAGCGCAGTGAGGCGTCGAACGTGGCCCCGCCCCAGCATTCCAGGGAGTTGAAGCCGACGTCGTCCATGGTCTCAAGGATGGGGAGCATGTCGGGCGTCCGCATGCGCGTGGCCCAGAGCGACTGATGGCCGTCGCGAAGGGTGGTTTCGGTGATACGTACCTGACGAGCTCGCATCGAGGTCTCCTGCTCCGGGTGCGCTCAGGCGCGGCCCAGGTACTCCCGCGTACGCGTGTCGACCTTGATCCGCTCCCCTTCCTCGATGAAGAGGGGCACCTGGACCACGACGCCAGTCTCGAGGGTGGCCGGCTTGCTGGCGCCTTGGGCGGTGTTTCCCTGCACGCCGGGGTCCGACTGCGTGATCAACAGCTCCACGAAGTTGGGGGCCTGCACCTCGAAGGGCACGCCGTTCAGGTAGTAGAGCTCGACCTCCATGTTCTCGACCACCCACTCGAGCGCGTCCTCGGCCATCGCGGGAGTCACAGAGACCTGCTCGTAGGAGTCGTTGTCCATCAGAACGACTTCGTCCTCAATGTTGTAGAGATACGCCATCTTGCGCGACTCGGTATGCATGCGGGCGAACTTCTCGCCGGCGCGGAAGGTCTTGTCGAGCACCGCGCCGGTGGCGATGTTCCGCACCTTGGTGCGCACGAACGCGCCGCCCTTGCCGGGCTTCACGTGCTGGAACTCGACGATGGTGTACGGCTGGCCGTCGATCTCGATCGCCATGCCGGTCTTGAACTGGTTGGTGGAGACTACTTCTGCCATGTGGTCCTGCTCAGAGGTCGGTGGTCGGGTCTGCGCGGTAGTAGGCCATGATACAGCAAGCCTGCGGGAGCGTGTAGCAGGCGACCGGGCGCGCGCGGACACCACCAGCCGGAGTGGCTGCGCAGCCGCCCGTCGTCGTCAGGCGGTGACCTGCAGTTCCTTGGGATACCGCGTGAGCCGCTCGCAGCCGTCATCGGTGACGAGCACCGTGTCTTCGATGCGCACGCCCAGGCTGCCCTCGATGTAGATGCCGGGCTCCACGGTGCAGACCATGCCCGCCTCCAGCCGATCGCCATGCGTGCGCCCCAGACGGGGCGCCTCGTGCACGGCGAGCCCGACGCCATGCCCGGTACCGTGCCCGAAGACATCGCCGTACCCCGCCGCCGTGATGATGCTCCGGCAGGCCGCATCCACATCGGCCCGTCCGTGGGCTCCGGCACGCGTCGCGGCCAGACCGGCCAGCTGAGCCTCGAGGACCACGTCGTAGATCGCTCTCGACTCCGGCGCCGGCTCCCCGGCCGCGAAGGTACGCGTGATGTCGCTGCAGTAGCCGTCCACACGGGCGCCGGTGTCCATGACGACAAGCTCGCCCGGTGCGATGACGCGGTCGCCCGGCAGAGCGTGAGCGAGGGCGCCATGGTCTCCGCCGGCGACGATGGCCGGGAAGGCCTCGCCCTCTGCCCCGAGGCGGTGGTACTCGGCGCGCAGATCCCAGGCCACCTCCGCCTCGGAACGGCCCACCAAGCCTCTCCTGACGACGGCTGCGACGGCCGCGTCGCTGACCTCGGCGGCGCGGCGCATGAGGGCGACCTCGGGCTCGGACTTGACCGCCCGAAGCATGGTGACGCATGAGCGCACGTCGCGCAGGCGGCCGTGGTGCCGGCGCCGCAGGGTCCGGTAGTCTGCATAGCTCACAGCGGCACCCTGGAAGCCGAGGGTCGCGGCCGGCCCGAGGCGCTCCGCAGCCGCGGCCACGGTCTCCGCCGGCAGTTCGCCGCTCGTCTTTACCAGCATGAACCCGGTGACCTCCGCGTGAACCTGCTCCCAGAAGCGCGAATCGGTGCAGATCAGGGCCGCGTCGCGGGTCACGACCAGCGTGGCGTCATCACCGCGAAAGCCCGAGAGGTACCGCACGTCCACGGAGTCGCTGACCACGATGCCGTCGACTCCACAGGCTTCGAGCAGTATGCGACAGCGCTCCAGCCGGTCGCTCATGATGCTTCGCCACCCTCGATGGCTGTGGCGAGAGCGGCCAGCGCCTCCGCGTATCCGGCCGCCCCCTTGCCGCTCACACGCACCGCGGCCAGATCGGCGATCACCGACCGGCGGCGCCAGCCCTCCCGTTCCTCGACCGCCGACAAGTGAACCTCGGCGAGCGGCGCATCCACCAGCTCCAGGGCATCCCTGATGGCGTAGCTGTAGTGCGTCCAGGCGCCGGCATTGACGATCACGGCCGCGGCACCTTCGCGGGCGATCTGGTGGACCTTCTCCACGAAGTCACCCTCGTGATTGGTCTGGAAGCAACGCACCTCGAACCCTCGGGCAGCACCGTCCTCCACGACCTGGCTCTCGAGCTGCGCCAGGGTGATGCGCCCGTAGTGCCCCGGGTCCCGGACGCCCAGCATGTCGAGGTTCACGCCGTGGAGCAGCCATATCGCGTTCACGGGGCCGTCAGCCACCGGGACACCTCCAGTTCGAGTTCGGGTGGCACGCGCACGTCCGGGCGCGGCGCCCCCAGGGCGTCCAGCAGGACGTAGACGACACCGTCGCGGCCGACCTTCTTGTCGCGCCGCGTATGCGCCACGATGTCATCCGCCGCCACCCCCTTGAGCTTGGACGGCAGCCCCAGTCCGTCCAGGAGCGCGAGACCGCGAGCTTCCTGCGCAGCGGGCAAGCCGCACAGGCGCCGCGACAGCCAGAGGACGGCGCGCAGCCCCAGCGCCACCGCCTCGCCGTGCGAGAAGCGCGAGAACCCCGTCGCAGCCTCGATGGCGTGCCCGACCGTGTGCCCAAGGTTCAGCACGGCACGGCGCCCCGTCTCTTCACGCTCGTCCTCGGCGACGACGACAAGCTTGTAGCGTACGCAGCCCGCGACCAGTTCCTGACTTACCCGGCCCGCGGCGAGGGCCGTAACCGCCAGCCTCTCGACGCGCTCGAGCATCTCTCCGCCGCAGAGTAGCGCGTATTTCGCGACCTCGGCGGCGCCGCTGCGGAGCTCGCGCTCCGGAAGCGTGTCCAGCGTCTTGAGATCGGCAAACACCAGCCAGGGCTGATAGAAGGTGCCCACGTAGTTCTTGCCGGCGCGGAAATCGACCGCAACCTTGCCGCCGATGGCGGCGTCTACCTGGGCGAGGAGCGTCGTCGGCACCTGAGCGAGGCGCACCCCGCGCTGGAAGGTAGCGGCGACGTGCCCGACGAGATCGCCGATCACGCCACCGCCCAGCGCGAGCAAGGTGTCGCTGCGGCGCACCCCGCGGTCGTACAGCACGCCGTACAGCTCCTCCGCCCGCGCAAGGCTCTTCTGGTGCTCTCCCGCCGGCACGACGACATGGGACACCGTGTAGCCCGCCGTCAGCAAGCCGGCGCGGGCCTGCTCGAGGTACAGCGGCGCCACGTGATTGTCGCAGCACACCACCACCTGGCCTCCGGGCGCGCGCGACCACAAGGCTCCCCCCAGCTCCCCCAGACAGTCGCGACCGACGAGCACGTCGTACTCGCGCGAAGCGGTGGCCGCATGCACTCTCGTCATGCCTGTTCGTCCTCTCCGCGCGAGCGCGCTCGGGTCCCGTGGGTCTCGCCGCACGCCAGCGACACCACGGCATCGACCACGGCTTCCAGAGAACGCGAGCCATCGTTGGCGATCTCCACGGAGGCCACCTCGGCG
>Ga0207931_1000344_pt1 | contig 17280 bp, 14 predicted proteins | sample NGESurdeep092012_2_FD_184478 | JGI IMG/M metagenome (GOLD analysis project Ga0207931, IMG submission 184478) | Arctic peat soil microbial communities from Barrow, Alaska - NGEE Surface sample 415-1 deep-092012 (SPAdes) | ecosystem: Environmental > Terrestrial > Soil > Wetlands > Peat ...
TCTGCTGCCTCCACATGGCATAATAAAGTCCTTTCATTTTCACCAGGATATCATGCGTTCCTTCCTCAATTATCTTTCCCTTTTCCAGAACATATATCCTGTCGGCATGCATGATGGTCGCAAGACGGTGGGCAATCATAAGGGTGATCTGCTGCTTGCCGGCGGATATCTCCCTGAGCGTCCTGGAGATCTCATCTTCAGTTATTGAATCCAGCGATGAGGTAGCCTCGTCAAAGATCAGGATCTTTGGGTTGCGTATCAGCGCCCTGGCGATGGCCAGCCTTTGCTTTTCCCCGCCGGAGACCATCTTCCCTCCTTCGCCGAGGAGTGTATCGAGGCCTTTCGGAGAGCTCTCCACCAGCCTGATGGCAGAGGCTTTTCTTAATGCCTCATAGATCTCTTCATCTGTCGCTTCCGGCTTGACAAACTGCATGTTCTCTCTTATAGTGCCTGAGAAAAGCTGCGTATCCTGTGTGACAAAACCCAGCTGCCGCCGCATCCTGTTATATCGGATATCCCTCGCTGCGACATCATCATAATAAATAGTTCCTTTTGTCGGAGTGTACAATCCCACAAGAAGCTTTACCAGCGTCGACTTACCACAACCTGAAGGACCAACAAAAGCGATGGTGTCACCCCTCTTCACCCTGAAGGAAAGATCTTCAATTGCATCTGTCTCAGCTTTCTTATAGCGAAAACTGACATGGTCAAAAAAGAGGTGTTCAATATCCCCGATATCTACCGGGTCTTCCGGCCTGTATTCCGTCTCTTTATTCATCAGGTCATTGAAGATCTGAAGGGACGCCTCCGCTTCGCGGTACGCAAGAATAATAGACCCCAGATCCTGCAGTGGAAACAGTATCCGGGTAGAGATGAACTGCATCGAGATCAGTTCGCCTGTAGTGAGCAGATGCCTGAAGATAAGCCATAAAAGGATGAAAAGGATGGATTCTTTCAGTACCAGCAATACCGAGCTCTGCAGAAACGTTAGTGACCTGATCCTTTTTACCTTGTCCATCTCAAGGCCAAAGATCTTCTGTGTGAAGGTCTTCAACCGCCGGATCTCCGGATAGGTCAGTCCCAGGCTCTTCACCAGCTCAATATTCCTCAGGGATTCGGTGATGGCACCGCTCATTTTATTGGTTTCCTTAACGACAGAGCGCTGGACAGTCTTTATTTTCTTGCTGAGCAGGCCGGTCAGGCCGCCAAGCACAACCACGCCGATTAAAAACACCGGTATCAGCGCCCAGTGCTTCGTGATTGCGTACCAGATCAGGAAGGCAATACCTACTACAGCAGTGAACAGGGTGGAGATAAATGAGCTTATGAACCGCTCATTGTCCTGCCTTACCTTCTGAAGGACGGAAAGCACATGTCCGCTGCTGGTCTCTTCAAATTCATGGTAGGGAAGGCGAAGAGTATGCTTCAGTCCTTCATCGAAAACCGACAGTCCGAATTTCTGAACAACCATTCGCGTGACATAATCATTAAATGCGCGTGCCACCCTTGCCACGAGGGCTACTCCGACTGCCAGGGCAAGCAGGCGCAATGCTCCCATAATAAGTTCATGCTCACTCCGTCCGCCGGTATTGACGGCATACAGATCGATGATCTTTCCGAAGATGATAGGATCAACCAGATCAAGCACCTGTGCAACGGCGGCAAGCCCCATTGCGAGAAACAACAGGCTCTTGAACGGTTTAAGATACTTCCAGATTATTTTCATAACTAAGAACAGGGTCTGCCCTACTCAACTGGCGGAAGAAAGAGAGCATTGAACAATAGCTTGTAGGTTGCAGGTGTCGATGCCCTGAACTGCGGATTAAAAGCATAAAGCACAATCTGTCCTTTACCTTTCTTCAGCCAGATCATGGCAGCCTTGTCAGCTATCTTCTCTTCCTTTTCACCGAAGCCGCTGATGATCAGATCGTCATCAGGGAAGACACCAATCACCCTGCGGTCCATGTCAAACCGCGGCACGCTGGTTGCAAATAGAGGCTGCCCCCTGTAGAATATGCCTGTCTCAGCCGGCATGCCATAGGTGAGGGGATGATCCTGTTTAACGGTCATACGTACCCACGAGCCCGGAATAAGAAGCCCATCCTTCTGGGCCTGCTCGGCAACATTGGTAAAAGGAAGGACGAATTCTTCCTTCTTCTCCCCGTCAGTTATTTCAAGCATGCCCGCAAAGAGGTCTGTCGACTGACCCCATGAAATAACTTTGCCTCCGCTGTTAATGAATAGCAGCAGTTTCTCCAGTCCTTTCTTGCCCATACCCTTCTGATAGTCAGGATGATAATTACTCATGTAAGCAGAACCCTCAGTTCCGGGCTTGCCGTTCATGAGCAGCGCTTTGCCGGATGACGGAAAGATGACTACATCGTAGTCCTTGGTGAAATCTGTCTTCTCAAATTCATCAGGATGAATAACGGTAAAAGGTAATTTATAGGTATCAAAAAGATAACGGGTCCAGCCGGCATCCATATCGCTGAAGTAAGTCTCCACCAGAGCTATCCGCGGCAGCGAGACATCCTTAAGCTGAAGCCCGGACGCCTGTTCAGCAAATCCCGGTTCTGTGAGCGATTCTTTGACGATTCTATTAAGCAGAGCCTCATCATTTCCCTGGATGACAAAGCTTCCCTTGCCGTAAACCTTCCCGTCTACCTTTGTTTCCTGGGTGAGCCGGCTCACCTTCAGTCCGTTCTTCATGGCAATAAATGCTGCCTTGAAGCTTCCGTTGCTTGTGGCAGGAAATACTGCTGGCAGTTTGTATGTCTCGCGCAAGGGATAATATGTTCCTGTCATCGGTTTGAGCAAATCTTCGAAGGCAAGGTCACGGGTCTTTATCTCATGAGACACCAATCCCCTGTGAAGCGGCAGCGACCAGCTTGTGATGTCATAAGGACGGATCATCTCGCCGTCGGTGTTGTAATGCCTCACCGGGTATTTCTGCTTCTCCATCACCTCCTTGATAAATGCCCTGAAAGGCTGTGCCAGGGGGTAGACGATGTCACCCTCCTTAAGATTGATGCCATTAAAGGTATAATTTTTTGACAGCCTGAAAGTTTTAATTCCATGCTCGGTCATAAGGGCTGCCAGGCTGATGAGCTCGCTCTGGTCAGCCTGTTCTCCCGGAACAACATAGTAATATGGAGGCTGTGTCCTGCCCTTCGCTACTTCCCTCTTGCAAAGGTCATTTCTGAATTTGAGGATATCGTCTTTAAACAGTGAGGCCGTCTTGATAACGGATATCGTTGACCCTGTCTCAAGCTTCACAATGTCACCCAGGCGCCACCATCCTCCGGTCCACGGCAGCGGGAAATTGATGCTCTTTTCATATTCTGCAAGTCCCTTGCCGCTGGCCTCCAGTTCTCCCGGTTCTATGTAGATGGGTGTAGCTTCTTTCACGCTTGCGGCTTCCGTGAGCATGCTTATAACGTTTTTCCAGTTGGATGTTGTAGTCCCTCCCGGCCAGTAATCATCAAAGATCATCTTCTGCCCCACTCCTGCCAGTCCTTCATTCGTCAGATCGCGCAGCATGTTTGTGCCGAATACTCCCATCCAGGCCCATAACTCTGCATCGACATTTTCAGCGATGGGATCAGTGGACGGAGGTATAAAATATCGGATACCGTTTGATCCCATCTGATGCTTCTCAATCGCCACCTGCGGAAACCAGTCGAGACTGTAGATACGCGAGATAGCTCTGGTATCTTCCTGGGTGAGACTGACAAAATCACGGTTATTGTCATGCCCCACGTATTTATGATAAACCCTTGGTAGTGAGGCGCCCTCATACTGTGTACCCTTGTATTTATTGTAATTTTCTACAACAAGATCCATCCCGTCGGGATTATGATTGGGAACCATCATGTAAACGACATCTTCAAGGTAACGGGTGATCAGCGGGTCATCAGTGGTAATAAGCTCATAAGCGATAAGCGGGGCAGCCTGGCTTGGTGCCACCTCGGTCGAGTGCATCGACAGAGTGGCAAGAACGAAGACCTTGCCGTTCCTTATGTTTTCGAGCTGCTCTTTTGCCGACAAGTCAGGATCAAGAGCCAGCGTCTTGTTTATATCGCGAAGCTTATCAAGATTCTTTATATTCTTCTCAGACGAGATGAAAGCTATGTACATTTTTTTACCCATCGGGCTTTGTCCGATCTCAACCATCTTCAGCATCGGCGATGCCTTGTCAAGCTTGGTGAAATAGTCTATCAGCTCTTCATAGTTGAACAACATCCGGTCAGCGCCAGGTATAAAACCGAAATGGTCTTCAGGTTTTGGAACAGAAGGCTGTGCGGAAGCGTCCGGGAAAGTCACAAACAAGCTGACTGCTAAAAGCATTATACTCAGTATCAATGAATTAATTTTTTTCATGATTGACCAGATTTAAATAGACATACCATGAGCATCAACTGCTCAAAATTCCACTAAAAGTAAAAATCAATTTGATATGGTGATCACTTTTATGACCGGAAGTAATTAACCGGACTGATCATCCGGCCTTATTTCCTAGATGGCGCTGTTGAATGTGTCACCCTGGCTCAGGTCACCTGTCTCCCATCCCTTGCGGAGCCACCTTGAGCGTTGCTCTGCCGTGCCATGGGTAAATGCATCAGGAACAACACGGCCCTGGTATTTTTTCTGCAGTACGTCATCACCGATAGCTGAGGCAGCCCGAAGTGCCTCGTCAATATCTCCGGCCTCGATCGTGCCCAGCATCTTGTCGGCATAATGAGCCCATACCCCGGCCAGGAAGTCGGCCTGCAGCTCCAGCCTGACAGTCAGCTGATTGGCTCTTACCTCACTAAGTTGTGAACGCTTGGCGTTGACCTCCTCAAGTATTCCCATCTGGTTCTGGACATGATGGCCTATTTCGTGGGCAATAACATAGGCTATTGCAAAATCGCCGTAGGCGCCATACTTTGCCTGCAGATCATCGCAGAAGCTGAGGTCAATATATAATTTTTCATCTCCGGGACAGTAGAATGGTCCGCTGGCAGCTGTCGCATATCCGCATGCGGACTCTACCTGATCCCTGAATAAAACGAGCGTGGGCTGACGGTATGTGTTACCTGACTCTGCAAAAATCTTACCCCATACATCCTCAGTATCCTTAAGGACAACGGAGACAAACTGAGCCATCTGGTTCTCTGCATCCGAAGCCTCAACCGGTCCATTTGTCGTTTGGGAACCAGTCTGATTTAGAATACTTGACGGATCACCTCCAAGGAGATAAACGATCAGTGCTATTACAAGTGTTCCTACTCCGCCGCCGATAACCTTGGTGCCTGTACTCATACCCCTGCGGTCTTCGACATTACCACTGCCAGCTCGTCCCAACCATTTCATATTGCTTAATTTTTAGTGTTGAATTTTAATGAAAACGAAAGTTATTAAAACAATCCAAATTTAATAACTTTTAGTCGTGAACTATTTCATAGAAAAAATGTTTTACTAAAAATATCAAAAAGATGAAGGCTAGTACATTTCCGGCTGTGATCCGCAATAACGCAGGCGGTTTCTATATCCACTCCCATTTCTGGCAGTTGACAGCGATGATAAACTGGAAAAAGGTTGCCGAACTTTATGATGCAGCTGTAAAGTAGTATTTGTCTGATTTGTTACCTTGCATCCTGTTTCAGACAGGAAGATGGGCACTGAGTACCTCATAGATGCAAAAGGTCTTCATAAACACTTTAAGAAGGTCAGGGCTGTTGATGGCGTTGACTTCTCTCTTGCCAGGGGAGAATACGTAGCACTGCTTGGACCAAACGGTGCCGGAAAGACTACGCTTGTTGAAATGATAGAAGGCATAAGAACCCCTGATGCAGGAGAAATCCTTGTCAGGGGTCGTCCTTTAAATGAAGATAAATCAGCTTTGTACGGTATCCTTGGAATTTCATTCCAGGAGACACGCTTTCTTGAAAAGATAACAGTGCTTGAGACAATCCGTCTCTTTGCCAGCTTCTATAAACAGCCCGATGAGAAGATCGGCAAGGTGATTCATCTTGTGGGTCTGGAGGACAAAAAAGATGCCTACACGAAAAACCTTTCAGGCGGACAGCGGCAGCGGCTTGCCCTGGGCATATCACTTCTGAACGATCCCGAAATACTTATTCTTGACGAACCGACAACAGGACTTGATCCTTCGGCAAGAAGAGAGATATGGGATATTCTCCTGAAACTTAAAAAAAATAAGGGCACCTCGCTGATCCTCACAACTCATTACATGGAGGAGGCAACGCAGTTGTGCGACAGGATAATCATTATGGACAAGGGCCGTTTCCTCGCGGAAGGTTCACTCAGCAGCCTGGTGGGCCGGATGAAAATGCCTGATGTGGCCTTTTTTACTGTGGAAGGAAAAATCCCTGACGATCAGGTAATAAGGCAAAGCGATCTTGTCATTGAATGGGACAGGGAAAAAGGCAGAGGAAAGTGTGAAATGAAGAACGTCGCAACTGACATGCCGCTACTTTTCGTCTTCCTTGAAGAAAACAACCTGCGGCTTATTGACTTTGAACATACTAAGCCGTCACTTGATGATGTATTCCTGTCGATGACAGGCAGGCGCCTCAGTGAGGAAACGGAATGAAGATGAAGAGGAACGAACTCTGGCAGCTGATAATCATTCATTTCAAGGAGTTGCTCCGCGAGCCGGGCGTGCTCTTCTGGGGCATCGGCTTTCCGATACTGATGGCATGGGGTCTGGGAATTGCCTTTACCGGGAATAAAGAAACAAAAAAAGATATCGCCATTGTAAATTTCGGAGAAGAGAACAAATTATCACTTTTTCTGAAAGACCATGCTGTCATGGATAATCAGGGGAGATATATATTTACGATCAATGACCCGGTCTTTGGAAAGAACCTGTTCAGGTTTGAACCGCTTGACTCTCTTGACGCAACACTTGGTGTCAAGCGTGGCATCTATCAGCTGATGATAGATGATAAAGGTGACAGTACGGTTTTTCACCTTGATCCTGCTAATCCTGAGGCAAGGCTGCTGCAGCTGCAGATAGCAACCCTGATCGGCGAGAGACATGAGGATGACACTTTTTCAGGTGCGAACATCATTCCGCTCGAGGTAAAGGGAACGCGCTACATCGATTTTCTTGTACCGGGACTAATTGCCATGAACATAATGATGGCATGCATGTGGGGCATGAGCTGGACCATCATTGAACGAAGAAAGGGCAATATGCTGAGGCGGATGATGGTAACGCCCGTTCACCGGCAGAATATCCTCCTTGGTTTGATGACCGCCCGTATTACGATGAACTTCGTCGAAGCCGCTCTGCTGATCCTGTTTGCATGGCTCTATTTTGACATTGAAATCCAGGGGAGCCTCGCGGCTCTGACTATGGTATTTATCGCAGGGAATATTGCATTCACGGGTATTGCCATACTAACCTCCTCACGGACATCAAACACCGAGGTCGGCAACGGCATCATCAACTTTGTCAATATGCCGATGATGATCCTGTCAGGCGTCTTTTTCAGCTATCACAACTTCCCGGAATGGAGCATTCCGGTTATTCAGAATCTGCCGCTGACACTCCTGGCTGATAGCATGAGGAGTATCATAAATGAAGGGGCAGGCGTGGCTGCAGTTCTTGATAAAACAGTGATAATGAGCCTTATTGGCATCGTAACATTTGGACTTGGCCTGAAAATGTTCAAGTGGTATTAATGCCGGTTTTGATTACCGATATTATTCCGGAAAGCGGTAATTAATTCGGACAGTTGAAGCAGACCTCGTTTTCAAGCTTCCTTCCTGCAAAAAAGTCGTCAATATTTTTCATTGTTGTTTCAGCAATGTTATGTATTGCTTCACGTGTGAAAAAACCCTGGTGAGAGGTGATGATAACATTGTTGAATGTAAGCAGGCGGGCAAGGACATCATCGGCAAGCACCCTGTCAGACATATCCTCGAAGAAGAACTGGCTCTCCTCTTCATAGACATCGAGGCCTGCAGAGCCTATCTGTCCGCTCTTTAATCCCTCTATAAGATCCGCGGTTTTTATGAGCTTGCCCCTTCCAGTGTTGATCAGCATCACACCTTTTTTCATTAAGGCGATGGACGATGAATTGATCATAAACTCCGTCTCTTTTGTAAGCGGACAGTTAAGGGATATAATATCTGAATTTCTGTACATTTCTTCCAGAGAAACATAACGACTGCCTGTCTCTGAGGCAAACTTCGCATCAGGAAAACTGTCGTTGAGAAGGACCTCCATTCCGAAACCCCTTAAGATCTGCACAAGGACTTTCCCGATCTTGCCGGTACCTATCACTCCGGCCGTTTTTCCATGCATATCAAATCCGAGCAGCCCATTAAGAGCGAAGTTCGTATCCCGTGTTCTGAAATAAGCTCTGTGAACCTTCCGGTTAAGAGTAAGCATAAGAGCAACGCAATGTTCGGCTATTGCGTAGGGTGAGTAAGCAGGTACGCGCACCACCCTGATATTGTTCAGCGCCGCTTTAAGATCGACATTATTGAAACCTGCCGAACGAAGAGCTATAAGCTTAACTCCGTACTCCTTAAGCTTCATTATCATCTCCGCATCGATCGTGTCGTTCACGAAGACAACCACTGCGTCATAGCCCTGAGCCAGAACAACATTGTCAGGTGTCAGGTGAAACTTGAAGTATTTTATTGTCTGGCCGTACTTTAAGTTAATCTCGTTGAACGATTCAATATCATACGGCTTTGCATCAAAAAAAGCAATTTTTACTTTGTCCATTATAGCAGGTATTGTTAATAAAATAACAACACCTGAGGCAATTTGTTCCGGCTGGCAGTGTAATTAATTTGCCAATTTTGTGTATTTTCATGATCTGCTTTGTGTTCAATTAAGATGTAAAATTCAGATTTTAGACTTAACCCGTATAACGATGAAAAAACAAAGACTTTTAACCGTAATGCTGCTGGCGGCCTTGATATTTCTGCCTGACCTTTCGGCTCAGGATGCCAGGCCATGGTTTCAGGATAGTCCCTGGAAGGCGCCTGTGACAAATCCAAAAGCAAAAGCCCTGCCCCTCATCAGGGTGCAGGGAAATAAGTTTATTACTCCGGACGGAAAGACAGTACTTTTCAGGGGGATGTCGATATCAGACCCTGACAAGATTGAGGGACAGGGACACTGGAACAAGGCTCATTTTGAACAGGTTAAAAAGACGGGTGCAATGATAGTACGCATCCCGGTACATCCCGTGGCATGGCGTGAACGCACTCCCGAAAAATACCTTGAGTTGCTTGATCAGGCTGTTGAATGGTGCACCGATCTGGGAATGTATATAATAATCGACTGGCATTCGATAGGCAACCTCGGTATGGAGCTCTTCCAGAACCCGATGTACAATACATCAAAACCTGAGACTTACGAGTTCTGGAGAACTATCTCCCAGCATTTCAGCGGCAACAATACCATCGCCTTCTATGAGATTTATAATGAGCCGACTATCTACAGGGGTGAACTGGGTTCAATGTCATGGTCTGAATGGAAGAAGATCAATGAAAACATAATCAGCCTGATAAGAGCATTTGATACGGAGACTATACCGCTGGTAGCCGGGTTTGACTGGGCATATGACCTCTCGCCGCTGCGTGATGATCCTGTCAATGCCGGAGGAATTGGCTATGTGACGCATCCATATTCAAACAAGCGGAGCCAGCCGTGGGAGCCAAAGTGGGAAGAAGACTTTGGTTTTGCAGCGGATAATTATCCGGTTGTGGCCACCGAATTCGGTCTTTTCACCAATCCGGGGACACCGGGCGACGAAGATTACGGCAACAGGATCATCAAATATCTTGAAGGAAGAGGAATAAGCTGGATGTGCTGGGTGTTTGATCCGGAATGGGGGCCGCAATTATTGAAATCGTGGAATTATGATCTGACTGAAAAGGGCGTGTTTTTCAGCAAAGCGATGCACGGAGAACTGGACGTTCAGAAGCATTAGTATTTGAAAAGAGGGGTGCCCTTCAGCGCCTTCTCTTTTATGCTCTGAATTTCGGACTTCCTGAGCGGCTTCAGCTTACCTGAGACACTTAGTGCCTGCCTGAAAAGTTTTTCCTCTCCGGGAGGTATAGCTGCAGTTATCGGATGAGATAGTGTAAACCGTAATCCCATCGTAATGTCTTCTACAGAAGTAAGCGGTTCATACCAGCATTTGGGGTAGCCGGATCGATCGGCGCCCTCCGGCCAGGGTCCTTTTGCCATCGCTTTCAGCGCCAGAATGCCCATTTTCTTTTCCTTAGCTCTTTCCAGAACCTGCGGACCGAAATTGCCTGCATTCCATGTCACATAATTGAAGGGAAAGAGAATGGTGTCAAAATCGAATTTGTCCATAAGTGCCATGGCAGCCTCAACGGAATGTGCGGAAAAACCTATGAACCTGATCTTCCCTTCTGCCTTTGCTTCAATAAATGTTTCATTGGCGCCTCCGGGACCAAGGATAGTATCTACTTCCTCCAGGGTCGTGACAGCATGATGCTGGTAAAGATCGAAATGGTCTGTGCGAAGGTTCTTAAGCGACTGCTCCAGCTCTTTGCGCGATTCAGCCTTCGTTCTCATGCCGGTTTTGCAGGCAAGGAACACATCCTTTCTGTAAGGTTCCAATGCAGGGCCGAGTTTTATTTCGGCATCGCCATATGAGGGGGCCACATCGAAATAGTTTACTCCGTTGTCAATAGCGTGTTTCACAGCTGCAGAAGCCTCTTCGGGTGTTGCATTCATGACCACGATCCCGCCAAAGCCGATCATGGAAAGCTTCTCTCCTGTTTTTCCCAGGGATCTTTTTTCCAGCTTTCCTTCAGACCGCATCCTTTCCATTCCCGACAGGTCGGGAGGAAAGAGGCTGAGGGCAGGCACTACGGATGCAGCGGAAATAATGAACCTCCTCCTTTTCATTTCACTTCATTTTTAGAGGATCTTCAGCCCTGTTGAAGAACTCATTCTGCAAACGCTCAATTTCATTATTGTTTTTCAGATATTTGATCAGTCCGGCAAGCTGATCGGCATCCTTTTCTACGAGGAGCTCACCCAGTCTTTTGTCAGGCTGTGCAAGGTCTCCGGCATAATGGTTCGGGTATTTTGCATACCACCATATACCGACATAACCGTTCTTCATCAGAGCCAGGCGGTCCTGATCTGCACCCGACTCGGCACCTAATGCCTTAAGGTCAACAAGATCAGGCCTGATATAATAAATCATTGAAGTTTCATCCTCACCGGCATGACCGTCATTCGTGGCCTTTTTCAAGGAGCGTATTTCCTTATCCTTTACCGCGTCTTCACCCGGCTCAAAGAGAACAACGATATAATCTTTTTTAGATGCAAGCTGCGACTGGCAAAAGAAATGAACGAAAGATTCGTTGCCACCATGACCGCTGAGGAGGATAATCTTTTTCAGGCCGTTCCTTGCCAGCTCTTCACATGTTTCCTGCAGCAATTTCCAGATCAGTTCATTGCTGTAGGCCATGGCGCCGGGCTGATGCCGGGCTTCAAAAATCTGGCCGAAATAATACGGAGGAAAGATTACGGCATATTCTTTAGCTGCAGCCGCTTCGGCTGCTGCCCGCGCCTCAAACAGATCTGATCCGAGAGGAAGCTGGGTGGCATGTTTCTCAATGATCCCCATTGGGATTACGCACACTCCTTTTGAAAGCTCAACTGCTTTGACAAACTGTGGTGAGGTCAGCTCCTCAAGATTGCTGGGGAGTTTTTTTTCGGCGGACTGCTGGGCTGCAAGAGCGACAGTAATCAGCATGGAGGTCAGGATGAATGTGATTCTTTTCATTATTTAAGGTTTTTCGTCGGTCTGCGGGGGCTCGAACCCCGGGCCCGCTGATTAAGAGTCAGCTGCTCTACCAACTGAGCTACAGACCGAAAATAAATTGTGCGAAATTACACTTTTTCAATGAATTTATTACGGCAATCTTATTGCTTGAGAACAATAAGTCCTTCACGCGGGATAGCCCGGTAAACGATCTTGGCATCCGCCTTTGGTAACCATATCTTGATGTAGGGAACATAAGGCGGAGTATCGAACCTGACAATTGCCTTTATCGTGGCTTTTGCGTTCCTATACCGGTCTTTCAGATCAAAGAAGAATCGCGCACGCCTGTCAGCCCCGATTGTGTCTTCCTGCTGCTCAAAAAAGAAATGAACATTTTGATCAGTGTTCAGAGTAAAAAATACAGCTTCATAGTCGGTTGTGTCAGGTTTGGCATCCACCACGGCCATTGTGGTATCCTTTGGAGCGATCTTTACTTTCAGGGGATCTTTCATGAAGGTAGCCTTCATATCAGTTATAATCAGGGGCGATGAAAGCATGCTGTAAATAGCCTCCTGGTTGGCGCGCTGAAAAAATGGCGAAATATCGTATTCGGAAATCTTAATGCTTCTTATCGGCAGTCCTTTTATCATCAGTTGCACCACGCTGTCGCGTATGTTGATAAGCATTCCTACTGAATCAGCCTCCGCCAGTTTAACCTGGGAACTCAGAAAGGCCTTTTCCCTTATGAGGTCAATGTAACCAGGTATGGAGCAGTGATCTATTGTGTCGCTCTCCTTCTGTTCCAGCGAAGCGAAATAAGCATTGTCAAATGCACTCACCGCATGATTTACCGCAGAGACAGATTTTATCAGGTACAACAGGACTAAAACAACCAGCACAGTCCCTGTGATAATGTACCATTTGAATTTTGACCAGTTCATCTCAGTGGGTGTTTTCAGTATATATAGACTTTTGATCCGATGCTCAGGGCGTTGAACACTTCCTTAAGGTCATCATCGTTTAACCTTATACAGCCGTGGGTCACGGGCATACCAAGAAATCTCTTATAGAGAGTGCCATGGATCATATACCCGTCTCCGAGACTCAGGGCATAATCACCCAGGACCCCGTATTCAAATCTGGAGGGATCTGTGGGACCCGGAATGGGCAGTCCCTCCTCAATAAAGGCCCAGTCAGGCCTGCGCCAGACCGGATGTGTGGTCTTTCCCAGGATGGTGAAACGCCCGCGTGGTGTCTTGAAGATCCACTCTTTCTCACCGTCTTCCGTCCTCAGGAGAGTATAACTGCCTGATGAGCAGAAGCCTTCACGGACAATCTGACGATTGCGATATAGAAAAAACCTGTTGTCGACAGTATTTATCACCAGGTAAGTTTGTGTAGGGATGAACGATGCGAGCTTGCGCTCAAGTCTTGTGACCTCTGTTCTGACGGTCGTTATCTGCTTCTTTATGGCTTTGTCTTTGAGAAGAGACGAATCGGCACTGCATTCGGCTCTGCTCTTCCCCCATGAATGCTGAAAGGCAGGTGCGATGTACAGGGGGACTGCAATGAGAAGAATGAGAAGCATTGCAATGCCAACGCTTATTAGCGTCACTCTCACTCCCTTATGGGAACGGACATATTCTCGGGCAGTCATAAAGAATCCATCTGAAGACTTGCCTGAATCGCTGATATTATTTGTTTGCTCTTCCATTTGTCTGACTATCTGTTGGAGAGGAAGTCCCCGAGGGTTGAAGTTGAGCCTATAATTGTCACCGGTGTTCCGGCGGATACATATTTGTACAGCAGGTCTATATCGTCGTTTTTCAGTGCCACGCAACCCTGTGTCCAGTTTCCGCCTCTTCCGCCGTCGCCGTGTATCTCTATCAGGTCACCTATGCGTGCATCTGAAGGGATCTGTCCGCTTTTAATCCTTGCATTGAATTCCTCAACGTCCTGTTTGTTCGGATAATTGATCATCAGTGCCTTATGGTACTTCGTTGAGCCGTTTGAGAGCTTTTTTGTCACTACATATTTCCCTTCCGGGGTAGCCATGTCTCCCCTGCTCTTTTTGTCGCCCATCCAGTTGCGGCCGAACTCTACCTCAAAGGTATATTTCTTTTTGCCACCCTGGTAAAGGTGACACCGGGCGGGAATTTTCTCTATCAGGATAGCATACGATCCTGTCCTTCGGCTCTCTGTTATTGTGCCAATCGCCCAATCCTGCCAGTCGTTATAGCCCTTAAAATATTCTTCCAGTTTTTTGCGCGCCATGGAATATGAACTGGAGATATATTCATTTGCCTCTGATATTTTTACATTACCGTTGACATAATGTTCCTTTTCAAGGTCTAATGCCGCTTCCTTGATAAGCAGCTTGCCCTTGGCGTGCTTTTTCTGTATATCCTGTGGAAGGGGCATTATGTTGAATATCTTCTCGAATGAAGCTATCTCGGAGTTCAGCCTTTTTATCTCACTTTCAAGATTTTTCTTAAGGTCATTTGACCTCGCGATGGTCTTCGTTGTAGCCTCCATGGCTTTTTTCTGCGCTGTAGCAGCAAAGTTCCTGGTTTTTTCATAATCACGGAACAGGGCAAAACGTTCATTCTCCGTTCTGCATGATATAATTGCTGAGTCGTAGTTGCTGCGCGCTTCCCTGAAGATCTTCGGTGAATAAATGACGGAATTATGGTCCCGGGCTATGGCAATGGCCACCCTTGCCTGTTCAATCTCCTGGGATGGCGGTTCGGGAACCATCGCTCTGAAAAGCAAGACAAGAAGATAGATTGACAATGCAAATAATAAAATATATATCAGCTTTTTAACCAGGGGGCCTCGCATCCTTCAGGTCATGTTAAAAAAATCCCCGGGATCAGGCCCGGGGATCTCAATTATACTTTAAGGGTTAGATTAAACTTTACCACCAGCTTTTACGATAGCTGCCTTCAGCTCAGCTATGATACCATTAAGAGTCTCGGTAGCAGCTTTTACTTTGTCAGCAACCTGTACGTAATTGGTGCCGCCATCATAGAGTGCCTGAGCATCAGTTAATGAAGTCTCAACAACTGCGATCTCATTCTTCATCTCATCAAGGACAGCTTTGCCTTCTTTGCCTTTGGGGGCTTTCAGGAGAAGAGCTTTAGCCTCAGCGAGAAGGTTTTTAACGTCTGTCATCATGGTTTCAGATCCGGCTTTCACTTCGGCTTTCTTGGCTTCGACTTTGTTGCCGAGTTCACCTGCCTGGAGTGTAATAGCGTCAGCATTGGTTTTGATAAGTTTGAAATCTTTAGCGGTCTTTGCCTTCTTTGTCTCTACATTCTGTAACATAACAGTAAGAGAGTCATTAAGAGCGGTAAATTCAGCCGGGAAATAAACATCAGCCTGAGCTGTTCTGGCTGTTTCGATAGCTGCTTTTGCAGCGTCCAGAGATGCCTGGGGAACTTTAGCGCAGCTGGTCATCAGAGCCACTGCAGCAACTGTAGCAATAACTAAAAAAAATCTGTTTTTCATTTTTGTTTAAAATTTGGTTCTGTTATTCTATAAGTAAAAGTACGTATTTTTATGACTTAAAAACGCCGCAAATGTAATGATTTTTTTGTTATGAAAATTATTTTTTGAAGAATTTATTAATGATTTATTGATTTCTGTTGGAAAAAATCTTTCAAAAGATGGCGGCGGGTGAAGGTTTGGGATCAATATAATTGATAATTAATGTTTCACCCCTTATTGCTCAATATACCCCGCCGTCTGCCCCTGCGTTCCCATCCCGAAAAACAGACACGATAAGATCTTAAGACACATTTCTCCGGTCTCTTTGGAAGCATTAACAGGCAAATACACCGGGTACCACTCCACTGTTTCGGCCTTTTCAAACGATTGTTTTCCAATGGACGACCCGGACATCATAAACTTTTTGTTTTTTGACATTTTTGCCTTGCCAAACGACCGGCTTTCAGGATTACAGTTCTGTGCCACCATCATGGCCAGCCGAACGGAATCTGCACTCACCTCAATAATTCCATAATACTCGTTGAACTCGGAAAAAATTGCGGTATCTCCCAAAAATCCTTCAATCCGCTGAGTGCTTTCCGATCCTAGCGTATTTATAGCCTGATGGCCGGTAAAAATGTTGAAGTTCTCTGTCGTCTGATCGGTGGTATGCACTTTCACCTGGCGTGTATAAAGAAAATCACCCGCTCTGGTTGACCCGTCATACAATTCAGTGATAAGCGGTTCGGTGATCATGGAAATGCCACCTTCACTCCTGACAGATCTTTCCTGCATTTCAATCCATCTGAGCCGGATTTTCGTTGTCTTACCGTCAGGGAATCGCATGGTTCCTCTCTTCTCCAGGATCACCTTTTGCTCATAGGACATGTCAATACCCGTTACTTCAGTGAAGAGGGAGGCAAAAATGCCCGAAGCTGATGGCATGGCGGTTTCACTATCCCATCCTGCCCGGTAGTCAAGACTGACAAGTGTATCACTTCCCCTCTCCAGGAGAGCAGTGAAATTTCCGGCATCCAGCCAGGCGCCCTTGATTTTCAGCATTGCACGTTCCGAATTCGGGAAAAGAGTGCGGATAAGTTCTTCCTTTTCTTCCGGAAAACCCAGGGTGATTTTTTCGTCAGAAGCAGGCAAAGAGCCCAGTGCTTCTTTTACAAGCCTGCCGAAGACCGCGCGGAAGTCCTCCGGTGAAAGCCAGCATCTTGAAGAAAGATAACCGGATGCATCATAATACTCCAGCTCATGGGAAACCTCCTTCGAGATTACCGTTTGTCCGTTCTGCCTGACTATAATACTCATCTTCCAGTACATCGCAAAACCTGAGGTCGCCCGGGTGATAAAGGAGAAAATACCAATTTCAGGTCCTTCAGACGAGGCCGTCGCGGGCATTTCCACTTTCTGATTTCCGAAGCCGTTAATGACATTGTATTCCACTTTTTCAGGAAATATAACATCTGTGGCTTGCAGTTTTGTCATAAGTTCCCGCCGGGTATCGCTGAAAATGGAATCCCGAATGTCCGTATAAAGGAAATAATTCGGGAACCGGGTTTCATCGGTCCAGCGGAGTTCATGTTTGACCAATAATACCCTGGCATTCTGTCCATTGCTGACCTGAAAAAGAAATATCGCGACCGTAATCAGTACCCATGTTTTCATCTTGTTGTTATTTGTTATATGCCTGAGTGCAAGTTACACGAGAAAATGAATAAAATCAAGTAGCGACGCCCTACACGGCGTCGTTGGTTCATGAATAATAAAAATATAATAGATTTTATTTCCCCTCCTGAATGAGGAGGGGAGCCGTCCCGAGACATCGGGACGGGGGGTGGTCTGTCATAATTAATGGCAGCAGTGATTACTCGCTTCGCTCATGATCCCCAGCGGGAGTCCCTGCAACCCATGACTGACCTTTCAGATCTTATTTATTTCACCTCCCCCGCTTCTGAAGGTAAGCCTTCAACGCGTTGTCGGTAAAATAAATAACCCCGCC
>Ga0207931_1000345_pt1 | contig 17275 bp, 13 predicted proteins | sample NGESurdeep092012_2_FD_184478 | JGI IMG/M metagenome (GOLD analysis project Ga0207931, IMG submission 184478) | Arctic peat soil microbial communities from Barrow, Alaska - NGEE Surface sample 415-1 deep-092012 (SPAdes) | ecosystem: Environmental > Terrestrial > Soil > Wetlands > Peat ...
GAGTGATTTAAACTTCAGGCGAAGGCTGTTACTGACAACACTCACCGAGCTTAGCGCCATTGCAGCTCCAGCTATCATAGGGTTAAGGAGAAAACCGGTCAGGGGATAAAGCGCCCCGGCTGCAAGAGGAATCCCAATAATATTATAAATGAATGCCCAGAAAAGGTTTTGCTTTATTGTCGCAACTGTATACTTCGATAATTTAATAGCCTGTGGGATCTTTGTCAGATCTGATGAAATGATCGTCATTCTTGCCACATCCATTGCTATATCCGATCCTTTACCCATGGCAATGCTGACATCTGCTCTCGCCATTGCCTGTGAATCATTTATACCGTCACCTGCCATCGCTACGATCTTTCCCTCTTCCTGAAGTAGTTTTACATAATCATCCTTATCATTTGGAAGAGCCTCAGCCCTGTAACTATCTACCCCGGCTTTTTTTGCAGTTACCCTTGCACTTTGCTCATTATCGCCGGTAAGCATATGCACTTCAATGCCGAGGTCATGAAGCTGACGGATTGCCACAATTGATGATTCCTTGATCTCGTCAGAAATAGCAGTAACTGAAAGTACCTGTTTTGAATCAGCAAAGAAGGAGAGTGTCATGGCTTCATTCTGCCATAATTCTGCAAGAGCCATAAGCTCATCATCTGCCACGATACTATTATCTTCCATGAGCTTCCTGTTCCCGATAAAATAAGTATCATGCCCTATTATAGCTTTAATGCCTTTCCCGGGAATACTTTCAGCCTGAACCTTAAGCGAATTACTGCTAACCCCTGATTTTTCCAGGAAACGCACAACAGGATCTGCCAGGGGATGTTCGCTGCTCTTCTGAATGGCATGAAGGATCCCCTCATATTTTTCAGTATCAGTATTCTTTTTCCAGGCATGATTCTGCACCACTGGTTCACCAAGTGTTATTGTTCCTGTTTTATCGAGTACAACTGCATTTATCTTATGAGATATTTCAAGACTCTCAGCATCTTTGATGAGTATCCCGTTATCGGCGCCCTTGCCGATTCCTACCATTATTGCTGTAGGTGTGGCCAGTCCAAGCGCACATGGGCAGGCTATTATGAGCACTGTGACAATTGAAAGCAGGCTGCGGGTGAGGGCATTATCAACTCCGGAGAAGTACCAGATTATCCCGCTTAGCAGGGCTATGGAAATCACAACCGGAACAAATACCCCGGCAATTTTATCAACCAGGTTCTGGATGGGAGCCTTGCTTCCCTGGGCCTCCCTTACCATTTTAATGATCTGAGCCAGCAATGTGTCACCTCCAACCTTTTCGGCCCGGAACTGAAAACTTCCCTTCTGGTTGATTGTCCCGGCAAATAATTTTGATCCTTCTGTTTTCTCAACTGCGATAGGCTCTCCGCTTATCATGCTCTCATCAACAAACGAGGAACCTGAAGTAACAATCCCGTCCACAGGGATTTTATTTCCAGGTTTTACCAGAAGAATATCGCCCGGAACAACCTGACTTATGGGGATCTCTTTCTGCTCTCCGTTACTCATAATGGCAATTACGGTTTTAGCCTGAAGGCCGATTAGCTTTTTAAGAGCAGATGATGTGTTGGCCTTTGCCTTCTCCTCAAGCATCCTCCCGAGCAAGATGAAGGTCACAATAACTGCTGATGCTTCGAAATATACATGGGCATCAATACCTTTTCCGGTTAAAAGTTCTGGAAAGAGGGTAATAACAGCACTATATATATATGCTATGCCGGTGCTTAAGGCTACCAGGGTGTCCATATTTGATGAGCGATGCTTCAGCTGCTTCCAGGCACCGATTGGGAACTGGCGACCAAACCAGAAAACAACCGGAGTGGCAAGTGCCATCATTATCAGGTTGGCATAGGGAATATGCATGAAAAACATAGCAATTATGAAAAGAGGTATGCTGAGTACCGCTGCCCCTATTGTATTTGATCTTATCTCTTTAAAATATGTCTTCCGGGCTTCTTCCTTGAGCTCAAGGCTGTTTGCTTCGTCAATGATTATGTCGTACCCGATCGACTGAACGGCTTTTCTCATTTCCGAAGGAGATATCTCCCCTGGCATAAATTCAACGTGAATTGATGTATCGGCATAATTTACATTAGCGGCCGATATGCCTGGAAGCTTCCTGACAAATGCTTCTGTCCTGGCTGCGCATGATGCACAGTGCATCCCTGTTACCGGGTAAGTTTTCGTTATTTTAATTTTTGCCGTCATAATTTCATCTATCCAAACGCCGGCAAAGGTAATTTAAAACTCAAGAAGAGACTATTTTGCTGGCTCATAGCTATAACACTTAATCCCTGAAAAAGTTGAATTTTAGAGTTGGAAAAACTAGATTTGTAGTAACCAATTTGATCAATTACTAAATCTTCAGAATTATGAAATGGCAAGGCAGAGAAGGAAGCGATAACGTTGAAGACCGCCGCGGCATATCAGGCAAGCATGTGGCAATTGGCGGTGGCATTGGGACGATAGTAATTGCAATTATTGTACTGCTTCTCGGCGGAGATCCCTCGCAGATTCTGAACACACAGGGTACAACAGACACCGAACAGGTTCAGACTTCTGCTGAAGAGGATTCGTTAGCAAGATTTGTTTCAGTCGTTCTGAAAGATACAGAAACAGTCTGGGGGAAAATATTTGCAGCTTCAGGGCAAACATATCGACAGCCTAAGCTGGTCCTCTTCCGCGACCAGGTGGAATCGGCATGCGGTTATGCCAGCGCTGCAAGCGGCCCTTTCTATTGCCCTGAAGATGAGAAGGTTTACATCGACCTCAGCTTCTGCAAGCAGCTGAAGACAAAATTCGGAGCCTATGGCGATTTTGCTGTGGCATATGTGGTGGCCCATGAGATAGGGCATCATGTACAGAAACAGCTCGGAATACTTGAAAAATATAACGACCTAAGGTCCAGGTCAAGTGAAAAAAATGCAAATAAGATTTCTATGAGAATTGAACTTCAGGCCGATTTCCTTTCCGGAATGTGGGCACACTATGAGGAATCGATGCTGAAAACACTTGAGGCCGGGGATATCGAGGAAGCGATGAATGCTGCTGCAGCCGTCGGGGATGACAATCTTGAACTGAAATACCAGGGTCGCGTTATTCCTGATTCATTTACTCACGGAACCTCAGCCCAGCGAAGGAAATGGTTCGAAAAAGGTTACGATACAGGCGATTTTGAGCAGGGCGATACTTTTAATTCCGCCATCTGACAGTCAGAAAAGGAAGCTATTGTAACATTTTTTTGATTAAACCATAGATTTTATTTATCTGTGGTTTAATTATTTATGGCTACTCCCTAAAAAAAATCAGAAAAAAATTTGCATTTTATATTTATAATATTCTATATTTGCAATATATAAGATACTTAAATATACTGAAAGTATGATATCAACAGATTTGATCAAAGGTTCGTTAAAGACAATCGTTCTGAAGCTTCTTGAAGAGAACGGACGCATGTATGGTTATGAAATAACGCGAAAAGTTGAAGAGCTTACTGAAGGTAAGATAAAGCTTACATACGGAGCTCTTTATCCTGTTCTTCATAAGCTTGAAAGCGAAGAAGTGCTTGTCACGGAATCCGAAAACTTCAATAACCGGATTCGTATCTATTACAGTCTGACCCCGAAAGGGCACTCTGTAGTTGTCGAAAAACTGAAAGAGATGAAAGAATTCATCGAATCGCTCGAGAAGATCGTTAATCCCCAACCCGGTTTGAGGTATGCCTGAACTTAGCCTGCAAAATATTGACCAGATAAGCCAGGACGTCAGGAAGCAGGAGATCACCTTCTCGCATCTTCTTGATGAGCTGACAGATCATATATGCTGCGATGTCGAATATGAGATGCAGAATGGGATGAGTTTCCAGGAAGCTTATCACATGGTAAAGCAGAAATTGGGGAAGCGAAGGCTTAAGGAGATACAGGAAGAGACACTTTATGCAGTTGACACTAAATACAGACAAATGAAAACAACAATGAAAATTTCTGGTGTGGCAGGCACGGTAATGGTTGGCCTTGCCGCACTTTTAAAGATACAGCACTGGCCCGGTGCTGGTATCCTGTTGACCCTCGGGGCACTGACATTGGCACTGGTTTTCCTGCCATCAGCCCTCTCTGTACTCTGGAAAGAGACACACAACACTAAGAGACTCTTTCTTTTCATTTCAGCATTCCTCACAGGTGCTTGCTTTATTGCCGGGACTCTTTTTAAGATTCAGCATTGGCAAGGTGCGGGGTTTATTCTGATACTGGGAGCGCTGTCAGGTATCATTTTCTTTGTCCCTTCTTTGCTGGTAAACAGGCTGAATGACCAGGAAAACAAGGCTAAGCGGCCTGTTTATATCCTTGGTGCCGCTGGAGTAGTCTTATATGTTGCCGGTTTGCTCTGTAAAATACAGCACTGGCCTCTTGCAACTACATTTATGGTTATCGGGCTGCTCCTATTGTGCCTGGTGGCATTCCCATGGTACACCTGGCTCACATGGAAGGAAGAGAATCATATTAGTCCAATGTTCATTTTCATGGTCATAGGATTTCTTCTGATTATTATACCAGGCGCCTTGGTTAACCTGAACCTGCAGCACTCTTATCAGGATCGTTACTATACAACTAATAATCAGCAAAATGCCATGTACGATTATTTATTCAGGAATAACAGTTCGCTGGTCAGCAGGTATCACGATTCGTTAAATTACCAGAAGCTTGACCAGATGAATGCCAAAACCACCGGGATTCTTTCAGTCATAAGCAATGTCCAGGAAGAAATGGTCAGGGAATCGGAAGGAGAACCCGGAAAACCGGCTGTAAGCGCAGATATAATCATTCAGACTGAGACCGGTAACGAAATATTATACAGGAAACTTTCAAACCCGTTTAACATCATAGCTGTCAGGGACCATCTTTTACCAAACTGCAAAGCACGTCAGGATATTAATGCTGCACTGTCAGGATACCTGGATTATCTTACCGGGCTGGTTCCGGGAGGAGAGATTTCCAGATACAAAAAGCTTTTAGATCCGTCGACATACTTACCAGGAAATGATCGTGGCAACGGTATGATGTCATTAATGTCAGGGTTGCATTCCCTTGAAGTCATGAAAACCGGTATTCTTACCGCTGAATCGTGCGTTCTGAATGAAATTTCCAGGAATAAATAATAACCTTTATAAATAGAACCATGAACCCCGCATGTTCTACAAACCTGATTGGATAAGTTTGATGTCATTAACATGTGGGCTGCATGATACCTTTAAAATCAAAATTATAATATTATGAAACAAAAATTATATATTCTCGGAGTAGTTGCGGCAATGATAATATCTGCCGGTGCAATATTAAAAGTGAACCATTGGCCCGGAGCATCTATTCTCCTTGTTACCGGAACACTGATACTTGTCTTCCTTTTCCTTCCCGCTGCGCTGATTGATAATTACAAGGCTGAAGGGAATAGTGAGAACAAGGCGCTTTACATTGTGACTTATCTTACATGTTTTGTAGTTTTCGTTGCAATGCTGTTTAAAATAATGCATTGGCCTCTTGCCGGCCTTTGGCTTACCATTGCGCTGCCTTTCCCGTACATTGTATTCCTCCCGGTTTTCCTGGTGGTTACCTCGAAGAATAAGAATTTCAACATATACAATACAGTCTTTGTATTGATTCTGCTTGCGTTGAATTCAGTTTTCTCGGCACTTCTTGCATTGAATGTCTCGAAAGGCACCATTGATGACAGCTATAAAATCTCAAGGGATTATTGCCATGTTGAAGCAGCTATGGCTGATCTCCCTGTCGCTGGTGCACAATCGGCAGTAAATATGAAAATTGATGAAGTCCTGAAAATCGCGGATAATTACCAGGATCTGATATTAAAGCATGAAGGCATCACTCGCGAGCAATGGGGAAAAGATCCGGGAAATTTATTGAATGCTGAATCCCCGAACATCCCAATGGCTTTACTGGCAAATAGCGGGGAATCCTATCCGGGTGACAGGCTTCAAAAGGCTCTTCAGGAGCTTGTGGCTCTTATGGAACAAAGCAAGAGCTTTGATGCTGCAGCTAAAGCCCTGCCTGCAATACTGGGGTTTGCAGGTGAGAATGGGATAGACCCGGACTGGACGATCAGGAATGTTGCAGGCACCAATCTCTCCTGGGTACTGATTTATCTCGATGGTCTTGAAACCAACCTGAAAATGATAAAAGTTTCAGCGCCTTCAGGACTGTAAGAATACCTTTGTAATATTTTATTTGTAATTCCTTCGTGCCCTGCGTGATCAGATAATGACCAACGAAAGAGCACGAAGGATTTTTTATTCAGAGGATGCTTCTCACCGGATTTCATAATAACCATTTTTTAATCAATTACAGATTGTTAAAAAGGATTGTACTTCAGAAAAATGATATATAAATCGTCATTTACATATAAAAATATGGGTCTAAGGCGAAATAGGCATATAAATATTGAGTTTAAATACTAAAAACAGGGGGGTATTGAAGAAAAATGTGTAATAAATTAGAATTTTATTAAATTTGGCGTTGATAAATTAATTTCAACCTGATAAATTCTGTACTATGAGAACCCGGAGATTTTTGCATTTGTGTCTGGCAGTTATGTCATTGCTTTTGTTATCAATTTCATTATACTCACAGGACACTGCAAGTCATCAGTTTACAGCAGGAGCTGACTTTTACAGCAGTTACATCTTCAGGGGAACAAAATATGGCGATGGTCCTGTAGTCCAGCCGGTAATTAAGTTTGTTTCAGGTTCATTCACTGCAGGTGGTTGGGGATCATTCGATTTTCATAGTTACCAGGAAGCTGATATATTCTTTTCATTTGCCTTGCCTGTAGGATTTTCAATTGGCATGACCGACTATTATTACCCTGGGCTAAATTACTTTGATTTCACAAAAGCCACAGGCAGCCATGCATTTGAGATCAATGCGGGCTTTTCAAAAGGAGGTTTAAGCCTTGGGGTTAATTATATACTAAACAAAGCAGGCAGCGCGGGCTCTGAGGGGAATGATATATATCTGGAAGCAAAATATTCATTCGGATCGTTTTACATTTTAGCAGGTGCAGGAAACGGATGGTATTCAACTGATTTTAGCGACGGATCAGATAAATTCGCTATATGCAACCTTGGACTAGGAACTTCAAGAACTATTAAAGTCACCGATTCATTCAATATACCGGTAAACGGACAAGTGATATTAAATCCCGACAGGAAACAGATGTATATAGTGGTTGGATTTACACTGTAATAATCCTTCCGGAAATTTATTTTTTACAGGGCACCTCATGAAGGTGCCTTTTTTTTGATTCCGTCATGTAATTTATATAAATTATAAATAAAATAGATAACCCCCTATAAAAAAGGGGATATTGAACAGAAAAAAACATAAATATTAATATAAACCCTATATAAAATAGGGTATAACTAAGAAAATATATAATAAATAATTGTAATACCCCCCAAAAACATATATGTTTGTAACGGAAACAATCAAAATTGTAATTAGAGACATTAATTAATGAAGAAGAAATTTAGAAAAGTTATTCTGATACTCCTGTTTATGTTCGTGAGCATAACCGGGTTATTTGCTTCAGACGGCAAAAGCATTGATTCGGGAGCGACGGCATGGATGCTGACATCTACCGCGCTTGTACTTCTTATGATCCCAGGGCTTGCGATGTTTTACGGAGGACTGGTGCGTTCAAAAAACGTTCTTGGAACAATAATGCACAGTTATGTTGCAATGGGGATCATCAGCGTTCTCTGGGTTATTGTCGGTTACAGCATGTGTTTCGGAAACAATATCCTTGGAGGATGGTTTGGATGGAATCCCAAATACTTCTTTCTTAAGGGAATCGATAACAGCGTATTAGATGCAGGAATCCCCGAATACGTATTTTCCATGTTTCAGTGTAAGTTTGCAATTATAACTCCTGCCCTGATAGCAGGAGCATTTGCAGAGAGGGTAAACTTCAAGGCATACTGTTTTTTCATTGCACTCTGGAGCCTGCTGGTTTATAATCCGCTTTGTCACTGGGTATGGGCTGCAGATGGATTCCTTTTTAAAATTGGAGCAAAGGGGGCTATCGATTTTGCAGGAGGCACAGTGGTGCACATTTCTGCAGGTGTAAGCGGACTAGTAGCTGCTCTTTATTTGAGAGCCCGTCGTGGATATCCTTACCAGGTAATTCGTCCCAATAATATGGTGATCACGATGCTTGGAGCCGGGCTTCTCTGGGTTGGATGGTTCGGATTCAATGCAGGCAGCAGTATTTCAAGCGGTCTGAGTACAGCACAGGCCCTTACAGCAACACAGGTTGCAGCCGCAGCAGGTGCTCTTTCATGGATTATAATTGAATCTCTTCACCAGGGCAAAGCCACTGCACTTGGATTTGCATCCGGTATCCTGGCAGGCCTGGTGGCCGTGACCCCTGCTGCGGGAGTGGTTCAGCCCTATGGTGCAATGACACTTGGAGTGCTGGCCTCTTTCATATGTTATATGTCGATCCAGCTAAAAAACAAGCTTGGTTATGATGATAGCCTTGATGCATTCGGGATCCACGGCGTTGGGGGAATAGTTGGTGCAATTTTCCTGACCTTCTTTATCCGCAAGTCATGGATGCAGGAAGCTGCTGCAGCTCACGGGGGTTCATGGACCATGTGGAACCAGCTTGGCGTACAGGCTCTGGCTGTCTCAGTTGCAATTGTCTTTGCTGCTGGTATGACTTTTATAATACTATACCTTCTCAACAAGGTAGTCAGATTAAAATCCTCTGAAGATGATGAAATGGCAGGACTCGACAGATCGTACCATGGCGAAAGAGGATATGGTATGTTGAATCCAAGTTAATTTAATAAATCCCCAATAATTACGATAATGAAACTTATAACAGCAATAATCCGAGAAGTACAGCTTGACAAAGTACGTGAAGTGCTGATCGCTGCAGAAATCACCAGGATTACAGTGAGCCGGGTTTCGGGTCACGGTCAGCAAAGAATTGAGGAAATGTACAGGGGCCAGCGCATTGTTCCTGATCTGATCCCTAAAATTAAGATTGATATAGCAGTAAACGAGGCATTTGTCGACATTACAGTTGACGCAATATTAAAATCAGCCAGAACAGACGGTGAAGATGGACGTGTTGGAGATGGCAAGATCTTTATAACTCCTCTTGAGGAGTGCATCCGTATCCGTACCGGGGAACGCGGAGGTTCTGCAATTTAGTCAGGTTACTTTTGGTTAGGTTAGCCCGGGAGAGGACTCTTCCGGGCTTTTTCATTATACTGGCTTTTCAGGAGTTTTATCGTCTTTTGTCTTATTCCTGATTTCATCCGCTATATCTTCAAGCTTATCAGCTGCCTTACCTGCAAATTTTTTCCCGGCTTTTTTGGCTTTGGATAATTTTTCCTCAGCCTTAGCTTCGGCTTTGTCAGCAAAAGCTTCGAGTTTTTCCTTCATTTTACTCTGTTTTATCTCATCCACTTTTTCGTCGACATAATCCCCGGCTTTATCTATAGCTCCGGTAACTGATTCAAAAGCTTTAGTTTTCTTCAGTTTTTCTACGTTTTCATCAATAAATTCATCGGCTTTTTCAGCAATTTTTTTTGCTTTGTCCAGAAAACCTTCTTCTTTAGGTTCAACTGGTTCTTTTTTTGAATTGTCTTTCATGGCATTATGTGTTAATAAATAAGCTTAACAAGGAAATCAATGATTATTATAAAGGCTATAAAGTTACTAAATAATAAAATAATCATTTGTTGGGGCCTGCTAAATTTCTACAGAATCATGCTTCATATTTATGTCGTTTTACTAATTTGCAAAATCTATTCGCAACCATGGTAATCAGGAGATTTATTTTCTTTTTTATAGTTTCAGGATTGTCGTTAGCAGGAATTTCCCAGTCGCGGGACCTGAATTATTATTTAAGGGAAGGCCTGCAAAACAGTCCGCTTATAAATGATCTGAAAAACCAGCTTCAATCTGCTTCACTCGATAGTATCATAATTGCAGCCCGGCGGAAGCCCCAGGTTGAAGGAAGGTCCCAGCTGCTTTACTCGCCATATAACGACCATTTTGGATATGATGAAGTGATTACTGACGGGGGCAATTACCAGGCTGTTGCTTATGTTTCGCAGGATTTATTCGTAAGTAAGAAAACCGGTAATAAATACCAGGCACTGAATTATGAGAAGCAGGGGCTGAACTTGTCGGTAAAGCTCTCTTCAGCTGAACTTATGAAAACGATTACTGACCTTTACCTTGAATCATACTCTGTTTATTCAGAACTTCTGTTCAATGTTTCATTCCTTGACCTGATGAAAAATGAGAACCAGGTGGTAAGCAGGTTTGTTGAGAACGGCATTTATTCGCAGGCCGATTACCTGTCGCTTCTTGTTGAAACAGGAGGGCAGGAAGTCATAATAACCCAGCTGAGGAATCAGTACAGGAAAAATATTATGTCGCTGAACGAGCTCTGCGGTATCGTTGATACATCTCAAATCATGCTTCAGATGCCTGTTATTGAACCTCAGGGAACGGCAAGGATTTCTGACTACCTGATTCTCAGGCAATATTCTCTTGACAGCCTCCGGATTATAAATGAGAAAGAGGCACTGTCACTGAGGTACAAGCCTTCTGTTAACTGGTTTGCAGATGCCGGGATTCTTACCAGTAATCCATTCAATTTTTACAGGCATGCAGGTGCAAGCGCCGGTGTTTCATTAACAGTTCCCATCTATGACGGGCATCAGAAAAAAGTTGAAGAGGATAAACTATCATTAAAGGAAGATTCACGTTCACGGTACTTTAACGGTACGAAAAAAGAGTACGATCAGATATATCTCAGGCTGAACAGCGAGCTTGAAGGAATAAAACAGGTAAAGGCCGGACTTGAAAAACAGCTGGCCCTTTCCGATCAGCTCGTAAAATCATTGCGTGTGCAGCTTGAAAACGGCATTATAAAAATGCAGGATTATATTGTTGCAATCAAGAATTACAGGAATATAAACCGGTATATTATACTTTCCGACATCGATATATTACGGGTGAAAAATGAGATTAATTACATCCTTACCAGATAATCCTTTTTGATTAAATCAGGAAAAAGAAATCAAATGATTAAACAGCTTTCAGAACATCCGGCGCTTTTACTGCTGACCCTTATCGTGCTCCTCTCTCCTTCATGCAGGAATAAGAATGTGAATACAGTGATCCCGGTAATTGCGAAAACGCCAGTTACTGCATGCACCCCTGCATTCAGGGATATTTCCGACACGATAGATTTCCCAGCGATAACTACCTATTTAAAGAAGAATGTCTTAAAGTCGTCAATTACAGGTGTAATTGAATCTGTCTCTGTAATCCAGGGCGAGACCATTGCAAAGGGGAAACAGGTATTCACTTTAAGAACAAGGGAGGCTTCTGCCATGAGGAACAACCAGCCGGGAGACTCAACGCTTGGATTCAAGGGTGTAATAAGGATTTTTTCCCCACAGGATGGAGTGATAAGCACTGTATCTCATCAGACCGGTGATTTCGTTCAGGAGGGAGATGAGCTGGCCGTTGTTGCAGACAGCAGAAGCCTCGTTTTCATCCTGGAAGTGCCTTTTGAGATGGCAGGTTATATAGGGTTGAACAGGAATTGTTCCCTGTTGCTTCCTGATAATACCAGGATGATTGGAAAAATCGCCGCGAAACTTCCCGAAATGAATATGCAGAATCAGACTGTCAGATATGTTATAAATGCTGAAAAAACATCAAAGCTCCCTGAGAACCTTATTGCTTCTGCGCTTATTGTTAAGGAAAGCAGAAAGCATGTACAGGTCCTGCCAGGGACTGCGGTTCTCGGAAATGAAACACAGACAAATTTCTGGGTTATGAAACTGATCAATGATTCTGTTGCAATCAAGGTACCAGTCAGGAAAGGAATTGAGAACAGTGATGGAGTTGAAATCATTGAGCCTTTGTTTTCAACAACTGACAAGATCCTTATTTCCGGCAACTACGGGCTTCCTGATACTGCTGCAGTAATAGTTTCCAGGTGATAAAATGAAGAATTTTTTTGTTGCATATAAGAATCCTGTTTCAGTCTTACTTGCTGTAATCATTGCAGGCGGGCTCTTCCTGTACGGACAGGTGCAGGTATCCCTTTTTCCGGAAGTGACATTTCCCAAGATCAAGGTAATAGCCGATAACGGCGAACAGCCGGTAGATAAGATGATGATCACTGTTACGCGTCCTCTTGAAGATGCCATCAAGCAGGTGCCTGACCTGAAAATGCTGAGAAGCACAACAAGCAGGGGAACATGCGAAATTTCTGCTTTCCTCAACTGGGATGCCAATATTGATGTAAATCAGCAGATGCTCGAATCCAGGATCTCGCAGATAAAAAATATTCTCCCTCCCGATGTCTCAATACAGGTTGAGAAAATGAATCCCTCTATTCTACCGGTAATAGGATATACTGTTGAAAGCGATTCCAGGTCGCCAATTGAGCTTAATTTACTCGCTCTTTATACTATCAAGCCGTTTCTCTCGCAGATCGAAGGTGTTTCATCCGTAGGTATTATTGGCGGGAAGACAAAAGAATACTGGGTGGAGCTGAATCAGCAAAAGATGACAGCCAGTTCAATTACTCCCGAAATGATAAGAGACGTGTTGAGCCAGAACTATTTTATAGACTCAAACGGATATCTGTCTGATTACCGCAGATTGTACCTGACGGTGACCGATGCCGGACTTTATAACCTTGCAGATATTAAGGATGCAGTTATACGTAACGACGGCAAAAGAATAATAAAACTTAAGGACATTGCAGAAATAAATGTTCGGGAAAAAACCGAATATACAAGGATAAATGCCAATGGCAGGCAGGGTTTGCTGGTAGCAATCCTGAAGCAGCCGAATGCCAACCTGATTAATATTTCAAAAAGCGTTGCTGAAAAGGAGAAGGAGCTGCAGAAGATACTTCCTGCTGATGTTCATCTCTCATTATATTATAACCAGGCCGATTTTGTCCAGAGATCTATAAAAAGTGTAAGCGACAGTATCTGGTTAGGATTGCTGCTTGCTATTATTGTTGCAATAATGTTCCTCAGGTCATTCAGGGCTAGTGCAACCATATTGGTTACAATACCTGTTACACTCCTCCTGACAATTATTATCCTTTATTCTATTGGTTATACCCTGAATATCATGACTTTCGGGGCATTGGCCGCCGCTATAGGCCTGATAATTGACGATGCTGTTGTGGTGGTGGAACAGATACATCGCACCCATGAGGAGTTTCCAGACCGGCCTTCAAATCAGCTCGTTCACCAGGCGGTTACTTACCTGTTCCCCTCAATGGTCGGGTCGTCCCTGAGCACCATTGTCATTTTTATCCCGTTTATGCTGCTGGGAGGCGTCGCGGGTGCCTATTTCAATGTTCTGACCAACACGATGATAGTTACCCTGGTGTGTTCATTCTTTGTGACATGGATCGGGTTGCCTGTAATCTATTTATGGTTTTCGAATGTCAGGCCTTTCTTTAAAAAAGATGAGATAGAAGAGAAAAAAGTTGTTAAAAAAAGAGATTGGATATCTTTCTTCATTAAGCGTCCTGCGATAAGCATTTTATTTCTGATTTTTCTTGCAGGATCAATAATATTTATTCTTCCACGGCTCGAAACGGGATTTCTTCCTGAAATGGACGAGGGCGCAATTGTATTGGATTATCTGTCCCCGCCCGGAACATCACTTGATGAAACTGACAGAATTCTTAAAGAGGTCGAAAAAATAATTGTGGCTATACCTGAAGTAGAAACATATTCCAGAAGGACAGGTGCTCAGATGGGTTTCTTCATAACTGAACCCAACAACGGAGATTATCTGATTCATCTTAAAAACGACAGGTCAAGAAGCACTGATGAGGTAATAGATGATATAAGGAAAAGAATAGAGGCAAGCCAGCCGGCCCTGCAGATTGATTTCGGGCAGGTGATCGGAGATATGCTTGGTGACCTTATGGCCTCAGTTCAGCCAATCGAGATCAAAATTTTTGGGAACGACCAGAACAGACTTAATGAGATGGCAACACAGATTGCCGCTGAAATTGAAAAAATTGACGGTGTGGCTGACGTTTTTGACGGGGTCACGATAGCCGGCCCTACCGTTGATATTGTACCTGACCAGAAAAAACTCGCTCAATTCAATATATCCCCTTCATCTTTTCAGTTTCAGCTTAAGACTGTGATGGAAGGCAACATCATTGGAACGATTCCTGAAAATGAACAGCTTACGGGTATAAGGATGATTTATCCGAGCAGCACAAAGAACAGCCTTTCAATGATCAAAGAGCAGAAAATCTTCTTGCCTGATGGTAAACTGAAGCCGTTGGCAAGCCTTGCTTCTTTTAATTTACAAAACGGTGTTGCAGAGATAAACAGGGAAAACCTCAAGTCAGTCTCAATAGTTTCGGCACGTCTTAATAACCGCGACCTCGGAAGCGTGATGAAGGATATACAAAAAACGATAAGTGAAAAATTCTTCATGCCCCAGGGATACCATATTGAATATGGCGGAGCATATGCCGATCAGCAGAAATCATTTAATCAGTTGTTGTTGATACTGGCTTTGTCAAGCCTGCTGGTATTTGCCCTTATATTATTCCTGTTCAGGGATATTAAAGCTGCCTGTGCCATACTCTTTATTGCAGTTTTTGGTGTCGGAGGAAGTCTTCTTGCCTTGTTTATAACCAACACCCCATTGAATGTTGGCAGCTATACCGGGCTTATTATGATAGTAGGCATTATCGGAGAAAATGCAATTTTCACCTTTCAGCAATATATGACAAACAGGGCAACCGGCACAGTTGACGAATCGCTGGTTTATGCCATATCCACAAGGCTCAGACCTAAACTGATGACAGCACTTGGAGCCATCATTGCGCTGTTACCTCTTGCGGCAGGTATAGGAGTCGGTGCACAGATGAACCAGCCTCTTGCTATCGCAGTCATTGGCGGATTTGTCGTTGCATTACCGCTTCTTCTGATAGTCTTTCCAACGCTGCTGAGAATTATTTACAGGCGGAAAAACTGAAAAACAAAAAATGATAAAATCAGAAAGTATTTCATGGTGATGATTTTTAAGAAAAAATCAGAATCATGAATAAAGAGATACTTTTTGCTAATGCAAAAGGGAAGTATGCTAAGTCTTATTTCCGGTTTAGATTATGTCTTGTCGGTAACCCTTCTATTCTTTCAATCGGATCGTTTACAAAGACTTTGCCAAGCCCGATGGCTGATGTAAGAGTTCCTCCCTTTTTTTCTTCACTGATTCCATCTGAATACCCAAGATCTACCGGAACTTTGCCTCTTCCTCCCTGTACATCTACCACATATGTTGGGCGAAGAAAACCTGTTGTACCTCCGCAAAGGTCTCTGCAGATTTCTTTTCCTTTATATACTTCTGTCCTGAAATGACCTGTCCCCTCAACAAGATCTGCGTAATACAGATAATATGGTTTTACTCCTAATTTACCGAGTCCGTGCATCAGGTCTCTCATTACATCAGTATCATCGTTAACTCCTTTCAGGAGGACAGTCTGGTTTCCTATCGGGATGCCGAGTTCCCTGAGAATTTTAATGGCCTGAAAGCTCTCTTCAGTTATTTCATTGGGATGATTAAAATGAGTATTTATAAAAAGCTGGGGCTGTTTAAGAGACTTTGGCATATATTTTTTCAGCATCTCAATTAATTCAGTGTCTTCAATGATCTTTTGTGGCCATACGCATGGAACTCTAGTACCTATTCTGATTAAATCAAGATGGTCAATTACTGATAGTCTTGCCAGAATTTCATCAAGCCTCTTATTCGAAATCAGAAGCGGATCTCCGCCGGAGATTAATACATCTCTTATATCTTCGTGAGCTGCGATGTAGTCAATTCCCTTATTAATATCCTCAATCGAGGGATTTTTATAATCGTTACCTACCTTTCGTTTTCTGGTGCAGAATCTGCAGTACATAGCACACTCGTTAGAAGCCAGCAACAGAACTCTGTCGGGATACCTGTGTACTATTGTCCTTGGACCGCCAAGAGGAATATCTCCTTCCTCATCCAGAGGGTCTTCCGTAAGGTCCATATAATGTTCAAGTTCTTCTACATCAGGAATTGCCTGCTTCCAGATACCGTCATTAATTTTTTCAATGAGCCCGAGATAATAGGTATTTACCCGCATAGGATATTTAGCAATTACGTCCCTGAGCCTTGGATCAACTTTTGCTTTCTGTCCGATAAGCCATTTCTCCAGATCTTCGTACGTCCTTATCCCGTTTTTTAAAACATCTTTATATGCCATTGATGATTCTATCTTATTTAAATTCTTCTTCTTTCATTCTACTTGCTTTCTCAAGTAGCTTGACTATATAGTCTTGTGTAAAGACATAGTATATTATAGGAGCACTTGTCGAATCAGGCAATTCAGAAACATCAGATTCTGTGATCAGTTTATCTGAGTTGGTCAAACTTTCTGGATACCCAAAATCAAAATATATTATATAGTTTCCCCTCTCCCAAAAATATATCTTATCCATTGCCCATCTTCCTTTTGGACCCGGGGAATAAACATTTGATATTTTTTCTGACAACCAAACATATTTTTCTCCCTGGCCAAGTAAGGTTGGTGTTCCATATTTTTCTATATATAATTTAAATAATCTATTAAGTTCATTCAGGTCACAATTATATGAAAATCTTTGTTCTCCTATATTTGACCTATTGCATAGGGTTAATTGAATACTAATTAACCTTTCATCAATTATAAGAGACCCTCTAAGATCAACTTTTGCACAAAGAAAAGAACTTATTCCTGTAAGATCATAGTATAAGTTCTTTTGTTTATTCCCAAGTATATCTGTAGTTTCTAAATAATGTAATTCACTAATTTTAAGCAAAGAATCCATTATGCTTTTTACTTTTAAATAGTCCATATCAAGATAAAAACCAAGAAAACCAATTTTCTCGACTTGATGTTTTGAATTGTATGATTTTGTATTACAGGAAGTTAAGAAATATACTTGTATAATAATTAAAGCATAAATAAGAAGACTGTATTTGTAACGGATTAATTTCATACGGAAGAGATTATCTGATTGATATACCGAGAAAAGTTAATCAATAAATATTACAAATACAAAAATGTCAAGACCTAAATAATAGGGGAGATTATAGAGATTTTTCCGTGGAGGTCACCGGTTTATTGGGAGGAG
>Ga0207931_1000346_pt1 | contig 17242 bp, 10 predicted proteins | sample NGESurdeep092012_2_FD_184478 | JGI IMG/M metagenome (GOLD analysis project Ga0207931, IMG submission 184478) | Arctic peat soil microbial communities from Barrow, Alaska - NGEE Surface sample 415-1 deep-092012 (SPAdes) | ecosystem: Environmental > Terrestrial > Soil > Wetlands > Peat ...
CAAACCACGCATATTTTAATTTACATGGACCAGGTAATGGGAATATTATTGACCATATCCTGACATTAAGAGGATCATATTTTACTCCTGTTGATTCTGTGATGATCCCGACAGGTGAGATTCGTCCAGTAGCCGGAACCCCTTTTGACTTTACAAAACCCCACACAATCGGTGAGAGATTAGACGAAAATTATGACCAGCTTATCCTTGGGAAAGGATATGACCACAATTTCATTCTTGATAACAAGGAAGAAGTTGATGCAATGGTTTATGAATCAGGCAGCGGACGGGTACTTGAGGTAATAACCGATCAACCCGGTCTGCAGCTTTATATTGGCAACTTTCTCACTGGCAGCCAGAAAGGACACGGAGGGATACAATATGATTTCAGGACCGGTTTCTGTCTCGAGTCAGGCCACTATCCTGATAGTCCAAACCATCCGGATTTTCCCTCAACTGTCCTGAGTCCCGGAGAAACTTATAAAACACGGACAATTTACAGATTTTCAGTTCTTTAGATAAATATTGAAATTGTGAGTAACTTAATAAGTTTATTTATTATGACGACACGACGTAATTTTTTGAAAAACAGCGCTATTACAGCTGCTGGATTGACAATTGTACCATCATTATCCGGCGCAATGAAAGGAATTCCTGCAAGCGACAAAATCAATGTTGGTGTTATCGGCTGCAACGGCCAGGGATTCAGTGACCTGAGCGCATTTCTTGAAAATCCTCAGGTTGAATGTATTGCTTTGTGCGATATTGATGATGCCGTGCTTAACCGGCGGGCTTCGAATGTCGAAAAAATGCGAGGAAAAAAGCCTGCAAACCTTTATAAGGACTGGCGAAAAGTGATAGATAACAAAGATATTAATCTTGTAATTGTAGGCACTCCCGATCACTGGCACTGTATGCAGATGATCGCTTCATGTGAAGCAGGGAAGGATGTCTATTGTGAAAAACCTATAGGAAGGACCATTGAGGAATGTAACCTGATGGTTAAAGCTGCAGAAAAATATAAGAGAGTTGTCCAGGTCGGGCAATGGCAGAGAAGCGATCCGCACTGGCAGGATGCAGTCAGTTTTATAAAATCAGGCAAGCTGGGCAAAATAAGGCTTGTACGGGTCTTCTCATACCAGGGCTGGTGCCCCTCAATTCCTGTACTTGCAGACGAGCCTGTTCCTGCAGGAGTCGATTATGACATGTGGCTTGGACCGGCAACCAAGAGGCCATTTAACAGAAACCGTTTTCACTTTACTTTCAGATGGTTCTGGGATTACGCTGGCGGCCTGATGACTGACTGGGGCGTTCACCTGCTCGACTATGCCCTGTTCGGGATGAATGTAACTACACCGAAATCCATAATGGCCATGGGAGGTAAATACGGATATCCTGAAGACGCATGTGAAACACCCGATAGCCTGCAAACTATTTATGAGTTCGACGGCTTCAATGTACTATGGGATCATGCCATAGGAATTGATGATGGTGCTTATGGACGCAATCATGGTCTGGGATTTGTTGGCGAGAACGGGACCCTTGTTGTCGACCGCGGAGGATGGGAAGTGATTCCTGAAAAAGTTAATGGTAAGATCCGAATGGAGGCAGTACCATTAAAGAAAGGCACCAACCAGGGCTTGAAAAACCATGTTAAAAACCATCTTGAATGCATCGCCAGCCGAAATCCTAATACCAATGCAAGTGTTCAGATCGGCGCACATATTGCGAAATTTTCAGCCCTCGGCAATATTGCCTACCGGACTGGCAAAAAACTTGTATGGGATGGGACTAAATTTACAAACGATACTGAAGCAAATAATTATCTGGTGCCCAGTTACAGGGATCCATGGAAACTACCAAAGGTTTAGGTACCCTATTAGTATAAAATCCATTAAACACGAAGTTTCACGGAGTTAAAAAGGAGTTACACCGTTTTGACTCCGTGTTACTCCACAATACTTTGTCCAACTCAGTGGTAAAGAAAACTCCGGATTATATATAAAACTCAATAACGGATGTTATGAAAAGAACATTTATAGTTTTTCTGACTCTTTCATTCCTGGCAGCTTTTGATCTTGCTGATGCCCAACAGGATGCTCATACTTTTCCTTTTCAGAATCCCACTCTGAGCGAGGAACAAAGAGTTAACGACCTGGTTTCAAGAATGACGCTGAAAGAAAAAGCTGATCAGCTTCTTTATACAGCACCTGCAATTCCAAGGCTTGGGATACCATCATATAACTGGTGGAACGAGGCATTACATGGCGTTGCAAGGGCAGGTTATGCTACAGTCTTCCCACAGTCGATTACAATTGCCAATTCATGGGATGAGGGGCTTATGTATAATGTGGCAAATGCGATTTCAGATGAAGCAAGGGCCAAGTATCATGAATTCCAGCGAAGGGGCAAGACAGGGATTTATAATGGACTGACATTCTGGTCGCCCAACATCAATATCTTCCGCGATCCGAGATGGGGAAGAGGGCATGAAACTTACGGTGAGGATCCGTATTTAACGGGCAGAATGGGACTTCAGTTTGTTAAAGGAATGCAGGGTGATGATCCGAAATACCTGAAGACAGTTGCAACAGCAAAACATTATGCTGTTCATTCCGGCCCTGAACCATTAAGGCATGAATTCAATGCCAAAGTCAGTGAGGTTGACCTTAGAGAAACTTATCTGCCAGCTTTCAGAACACTGATCGTCGATGCCGGGGCATATTCTGTAATGGGAGCCTATAATATGTTCCGTGATTATCCATGCTGTGCAAATCCGATATTATATGGAATCCTTCGCAATGAATGGGGATTTAAAGGGTACATCGTTTCCGATTGCTGGGCAATTTCTGATTTCTACAAATTCACGAAATTTGCAAAGGATCCGGCAGAAGCTGCCGCCCAGGCAGTCAAGGCAGGAACTGACCTGGAATGCGGAGTTGATTATAAAAATCTTGTGACAGCTGTTGAAAGAGGGCTCCTAACCGAAGAAGATATTAATGTCGCTGCAAAAAGAATTTTCACTGCAAGATTCAGACTTGGCATGTTCGATCCTGATGATATGGTTCCTTATGCCAAAATACCCTTCTTTGTAAATTGTTCAGATTACAACAATTCACTTGCACGGCAGGCTGCAAGAGAATCGGTTGTTCTGCTTAAAAATACTGGCAATACTCTTCCTCTTGCAAAATCTGTTAAAACAATTGCAGTAATCGGACCTAACGCCGACAATATTGAATCGCTCATAGGTAATTACAATGGAATACCTAAGGATCCGGTAACAATACTCAACGGCATAACAAATAAGGTGACACCCGATACAAAAGTTATTTATGCAGAAGGGAGTGACCTTGCCGATGGGATTCATAATCTTACTGTCATTCCCTCGCGTTATCTTCAGACATCTGAAGGTAAACAGGGAGCATACGGAGAGTATTTCAACAACAGGGAGATGAAAGGTGAACCAGCTTTTTCGCGGACAGACGATAATATTGATTTCTACTGGGAAAATCTTTCTCCCAGGGCTGATCTGCCTGATGATGATTTCGGAGTAAAATGGACAACTTACCTTGTTCCTCCGGAGACAGGAACTTACTATCTGGGTTCATGGGGCTCATCAGGATATAATATTATGGTGGATGGTAAAGAATTTCTTACATACCGTGGTGAACATAATGCTTTTCATATTGAAAAAGCAATTGACCTGAAAGCCGGAGAAAAACATAAAATAGAAGTATTTTATAAGAACTATGCGGGCGATGCTGATATGAAGCTTCTGTGGAGCCGGCCACGGACAGGGTTGACCGAAAAAGCAGTCGCAGCCGCAAGAGAAGCCGATGTTGTGGTTCTTGTCCTTGGTCTTTCACAGCGTCTGGAAGGGGAGGAGATGCCGATAAAAATTGAAGGGTTCAGCGGCGGCGACCGGACAAATCTTAATATACCTGCAGTTCAGGAAAAACTTCTTGATGCTGTTGCCGCAACCGGAAAACCGGTGATTGTGGTTCTTGCGAGTGGTGGCGCCCTTTCGGTCAATAAGGCTCAGGAAAAAGCAGCAGCAGTGCTTCTTGCAGGTTATGGAGGTCAGCAGGGAGGAAATGCAGTTGCCGATGTTCTTTTCGGTGATTATAATCCTGCCGGAAGACTGCCTGTAACATATTACAAATCAATTGACCAGATACCTGCATTTGAAAATTACGATATGGCCGGCAGGACCTACAGGTTTTTTGAACAGGAACCTTTATATCCGTTCGGATATGGACTAAGCTATACCACTTTCAGCTACAGTAACCTTACATTACCGGAAAAGGCAGTTGCTGGAGAAAAAATTTCAGTTAAAGTCACTGTTACCAATACCGGCAAAGTTGCGGGCGATGAGGTCGTTCAGCTATACCTGACTGATGAAAAAGCGTCCACTCCGAGGCCAATCCGTCAGCTTGAGGGATTCTCCAGAATAAATCTCAAGCCCGGAGAAAGCAAGGTGGTTGAATTCAAACTCAATCCAAGGCAGTTTTCAATTATTAACAGCAAAAACAAAAGAGTTATAGAACCCGGATATTTTAAAGTTGCAGTAGGAGGGAAACAGCCAGGATTCAAAGGGTATCTGGATCCTCTGTTCACGCAGGTCCTTACCGGAAGAATCAGACTGACCGGAAAGGAGGTCCCATTTGCAAACTAATAAGACGTAATTACAATGTAATTACATCATTAAAAAGGGGCGCTACAAGCAACGCCCCTTTTTAATATTTCAATCTATTTCTGATTTATTTCCTTACAAATCTGTAAACTTTTACAGAGTGCGGAAGCAACTCAACATACATTGATGTTTCTTTTAGAACGAGGTCTTTGTGGTCCCATATGTCTCTGATCTTATAGTTTTCAAGAGTCATGGGAGTGAATCCGCGTTGTCCGCCCGGTCCTCCGGGACCCATTCCACCTGGCATTCCCTGTCCTGCTGCCGGAACTCCCTGTCCTGCTGCTGGTGCTCCCTGTCCTGCTGGAGGAACTCCTTGTCCTGCTGCTGGTGCTCCGGGCATTCCTGGCATTCCAGGTGCTCCTCCGGCCGGGGCTGCTGGCATTGGCCCGCCAAAACCTCGTCCTCCGCCTCTTATCGTGGCAAGGAGTGAAAAGTCGACCAGAACTGATTTTTTCTCATCACTCGTGTTAAGAAGGCATACAGCTTTCTCATTGTTTGAGAGTGTTTTAACCCAGATCTGGTAATTTCCGTTATCCCGGTAACAGGTTGCCTGGCGCCCAAGTGAATCCTGGTCGATCGCAATCATCTCTTTATTCAGCAATACTGACTTTGTTTCAGGTGTCATTTTCTGAAGATCATTGCCAGCCATCAGCGGGGATGCAAGCATACACCAGAGTGAAAAATGAGTCCGGTATTCATCAGTGGTCATACCCCCGTTCCCAACTTCAAGCATGTCAGGGTCGTTCCATTTGCCAGGGCCGGCATATCTTGAAAGATCTTTTTGTTTATTAAAGATATCGATCATGCTGTTCCAGTTATCACTGATATCACCGGTGGTACGCCAGAGATGACCTACATTAGCTGCCCATTCCCATGGTTTGTTCGCTCCCCATTCACAGATGCTGAATACTATCGGTCTCCCGGCAGCTTTAAGGGCACTGCTCATGTTTGTGTATGATGATTTTGCATCCTGGGTTGTAGAACCGCACCAGTCATATTTCAGATAGTCGACGCCGTAGCTTGCATATGTTCTTGCATCCTGGTACTCATGTCCGAATCCGCCGGGACGCCTCTGGCAAGTAACTGTACCGGCGCTCGAGTAGATACCGAATTTGAGACCTTTTGAATGGACATAATCAGCAACATACTTCATCCCATGAGGAAACCTGTCCTTATCAGCTACAATTTCGCCATTATCATCGCGCGAAATCTGCCAGCAGTCGTCAATTACAATATACTCATAACCGGCATCTTTCATGCCAGTGCTGACCAAAGCGTCAGCCGCCTGCATAATAAGGGCTTCACTCACATCGCAGTGAAACTTGTTCCAGCTGTTCCACCCCATTGGAGGGGTCTTGGCCAGCTGATCAAACTTTTGAGCTGTGCCGCTCAGTGATAAAAAAACTGCCACAAAAATCAGTAAGTACTTTCTCATAGTTTTAAGATTAATTATACAAAATGGATTTTTAAAATGTTCAGATACATTTATTAGACACTGGTCAGGACAAATTTATTTCGTTGTTGATTCTTTTAATGAATATTACTTCAAAATTATAAAGAAATCCCTATCAATTGTTTTTTCATTTGTTTAATTACTTTTGTTAATATGTGATTTCTCATCCGATGCAGACTGAAAACCATCTTCTCCAGAAACGTGTGAATCTTTTTGACGGAATTTCAATTGTTGCAGGAGCAATGATCGGATCCGGAATCTTTATAACCAGTGCTGATGTTGCAAGAAGCGTGGGATCACCCGGCTGGCTGATGGTAGTATGGCTTATCGCAGGTATTATTACTGTGATAGGAGCACTTTGCTATGGTGAGCTTGCTTCGATGATGCCAAGTGTGGGAGGGCAATACGTATATCTGAGGGAAGCATACCATCCGCTAATCGGATTTCTCTTTGGATGGACCACCTTTCTGGTGATACAGTGCGGTTCAATAGCCGCAGTGGCAGTAGCTTTTGCCAAATTCTCAGGAGTTCTCGTGCCATGGATATCGGATAAAAATATACTGCTGCATATCGGGCCGTTGGGTATTAACAGTACAATGGTCGTGGCCATTGCTATGATCTCATTTCTTACCTGGCTGAATACCAGGGGAATAGTAACGGGCAAGACAGTCGTAAATATCTTTACCTCTACAAAAGTGATTGCTCTTTTCGGTTTCATACTGATTGGTTTTTTTGCCACCAAAGGTTTAACCTCGTGGCATATAAACAGAGAAGTTTTCTGGGAGGCGGGGAGAATAGGAGAGAATAACCAGCTTATATCTCTTTCTGGATTTGCACTTGTTGCAGCAGTGGCAACCGCGCTTGTAGGCGCATTGTTTTCCTCTGATGCCTGGTACAACGTCACATATATCTCGGGTGAAGTCATTAATCCTAAGCGGACTGTTCCGCTAAGCCTAATTCTTGGTACTTTAATCGTATCAGTAATATATCTGTTCACGAACTGGGTATATATAAGAGTACTGCCCCTTTCTGGATCGCCTGATGGTACAGATGTTCTGGCCAGGGGTATTCAGTTTGCTGCCGACGACAGAGTGGCAACATCTGCGATGAGTGTTGTTTTCGGCGATTACGCTGCAATAATTATGGCAGTATTTGTAATGATCAGCACTTTTGGATGTAATCATGGACTGATCCTTGCCGGCCCGAGGGTCTATTATGCAATGGCCAGGGATGGTCTCTTCTTCAAAAAGGTAGGTGAAATTAACAAAAAGGGTGTTCCAGGATTTGCAATAGTAATTCAAGGTATCTGGGCTATATTGCTCTGCTTGTCGGGCACATATAGCAATCTTCTTGACTATGTGATTTTTGCAGTTCTGTTATTCTTTACCCTTACTATTATCGCGATCTTTATACTCAGGATCAAAAAGCCCGAAATACCCCGTCCTTACAAAGCATTTGGATATCCTGTTATCCCGGTAATTTATATACTCACCACTTCATTCATAATGATCATATTATTGATCTACAAACCGAACTATACATTCCCCGGGTTGATATTAGTGATTTTGGGTGTCCCTGTATATTATATCTGGAAGAAATATTCACATGTGCCGGTAGGGATGCCTGACGATGATATCACTGACGAAACTTTATAATGTTTCCGGAACGTTTCATACAAAGAATCAGAACTCAGGAATACGTTGATGCAAATAGCCTTCTGAATGCATTGAAGGAGCCTTCACCTGTAAGTATCAGAATAAATAGTTCCAAATGGAACGGGAAACCTCACTCTTCTGTCCCAGTTCCATGGTGTGCCACAGGATTCTATCTTGAAACCAGACCCTCTTTTACTCTTGATCCCCTCTTTCATTCCGGATGCTATTATCCTCAGGAAGCATCAGGGATGTTTCTGGAGCAGGTTTTTAAACAGGTTATGAGTGCGGATGGATATATCAGAGCACTGGATCTGTGCGGAGCTCCTGGAGGGAAGAGCACTCATCTTTCATCACTGATCGGATCACGGGGATTGCTTGTTTCAAATGAGGTAATAAGAACCAGGGCGTCCGTTCTATCTGAAAATATGACAAAATGGGGCGTTACAAATACCCTGGTAACACAGAATGATCCTTCTGCTTTTTCTGAATTAAAGGGTTTCTTTGATATTATACTCGTTGATGCTCCATGTTCAGGCGAGGGAATGTTCAGGGACACCGTGGCAGTAAATGAATGGACGGAGGAAAATACAATTCATTGCTCGGAAAGACAAAAGAGAATTTTGACGGATATCTGGCCGGCTCTTAACGAAAATGGCATTCTTATCTTCAGCACATGCACCTTTAATCCCGGAGAAAACGAGGCGAATGTTAAATGGCTGGTTAGCAAGTATCAGGCCGAAGCCATTGAACTTGATATTTCTGAATTTAATGGAATAACAAAAATTGATCATCAGGGCATAACAGGTTATGGCTTTTATCCAGGCAGGATAAAAGGAGAAGGATTGTTTGTTTCTGTGATCAGGAAATCCGGGAATCCAGGAAAAATGTCAGCAGGAATCAGGAAAAAACAGAACTTTGAACCTGAAAGATCTGATCGTGAGATTGTAAGGGGATGGACAACTTTTAACACCGATAATATCATCAGGTCCGGAGATGAAATTTATTATGTTCCGGGAAGGATGGAGGATTACCGGATATTTAAACAGAGCCTGAATCTGGTCAGTCCCGGAACCAAAATCTGCTCGGTTAAAAAAAACGGTTATGTTCCGGCGCATGAGCTTGCCCTTTCGGATGGCATACGAAAGAATGCTTTCCATAAAGCTGATCTTGATTACAGCCAGGCTCAGTCATACCTGCGACGTGACAACATCCAGCCATCAGGTATTCCAAAAGGCTGGTTTCTTCCCGCATATAAGGGTATTAACCTGGGATTCTGCAATAATATCGGAAGCAGAATAAACAATTACTATCCTGTTGAATGGAGGATCAGAATGAGCATCGCCAGGACAGGAACAAAAAGCATTATATTGTGGGATATTTGATTCCTTAAGAATGGAAAAAGTATCACGTGAATTTCAAATATTTGCAAAACCTGTGGGAGCTCTCTGCAACCACAGGTGTAAGTATTGTTATTACCTTAGTAAAGAGGCTCTTTATCCCGCGGAAAGCAACTTCATTATGAATGACGATATTCTCGAAAAGTATATAATTCAGCACATTGAAGCAACAACTGAAGAAACTGTGTTTTTCTCCTGGCACGGAGGGGAACCTTTACTGGCTGGAATTGATTTTTTCAGGAAAGTAGTCTCCCTTCAGAAGAAACATAAGCCTTCCGGAGTGGAAATTGTAAACGGCGTTCAGACAAACGGAACACTTATCGATAACAAGTGGGCCTGGTTATTTGCTGAAAACAATTTTCTGGTCGGGATAAGCATTGATGGTCCGGGTGACCTGCATAACCGGTTCAGAACCACTTCTGACGGAAGATCTTCCCTTTCTCAGGTTTTAAGAGGCTATGAGATTCTCCAGCGCTATAGGATCAGGAGCGAAATTCTCTGTGTGGTTAATTCGTATAATGTCAAATTCCCTCTTGTGGTATATAATTTCTTCAAAGAACTTGGGGCTAAGTATATCACTTTTCTACCTCTTGTGGAGAGACGTCCGGGAACAAAATCAGGGGTGAGCCGGACTTCCGTTCCTCCACTGGAATTTGGAAGGTTCCTTGTTTCTGTCTTCGATGAATGGCTTGAAAGGGATATTGGCGAAATTAAGATCCAGGTATTTGAGGAGGCGGCAAGAACAGCATTTAATCAGGAGCACACCTTATGTATATTCAAAGAGAACTGTGGAGGAGTCCCTGTGGTGGAGCGCAATGGCGATTTTTACTCCTGCGATCATTTTGTCAACAGGGATAATCTCATTGGAAATATTAATGAGGGTTCCGTTGCCGGCTTCCTTGACAGTGAAATGCAAAAAGCTTTCGGCAGGGCAAAATCTCTGTCACTGCCTCGTTATTGTGTTGAATGTGAGGTTAAAACAATGTGCAACGGTGAATGTCCGAAAAACAGGTTTATCAATACCCCTGACGGTGAACACGGATTAAATTACCTGTGCAGCGGGTATAAAACATTTTTCAACCATTGCAGGCCATTCGTGGAGGCAATAGCATCGGTTTCGCGAAAACCTCTTACTTAAGTTTTTCTTTAAAGAATGCTACAGTCCTGCCCCAGGCCAGTTTCGCAGCCTGTTCATTATACCTTTCCGGATTCGAGTCATTGTTGAAGGCATGGCCGGCTCCTTCATAAATAAATATCTGATACTCCTTTTTATATTTCTTCAACGCTTCTTCAAAGGCAGGTATTCCTGCATTTATTCCTGCATCATTGCCTCCGTAGTGTGCCATAATAGGAGCCTTTATCTTTTCAACATCTTCAGCTGCAGGTTGTCTGCCATAATAGGGAACGGCAGCATCCAGATCAGGTGCATTCACTGCCACCTGGTTAGTCATTGCTCCTCCCCAGCAGAATCCCGTGCAGCCTACTTTCCCGTTAGAAAGCGGATGCGTTTTAAGATACTTAACTGCAGCAACGAAGTTTTTTGTTGTTTGTTCGGTATTTAGCTTCTTGAACATTTCGCCAACATTGCTTATATCTTCCGGAGTTCCGCCCAAGGGTGAAAGCGCATCAGGTGCGATCGTAAGAAATCCCTCTTTTGCCATTCTTCTTGTCACATCCTGTATATGAGGAACCAGTCCCCGGTTCTCATGAATGACTATAACTGCAGGAAACTTCTTACCTTTTTTTGGTCTTGCAAGAAACGCCCTCATTTCACCTGTTTCAGCAGGATATTTGATAAATTCGGTAACCAGGGCAGGCTCTTTCTCAGGCTGGGCGGAGGGGTTAATTTCATTTCCTTCAATGACAGGGAATAAAGACAATGCTGCAGCAGTGCTTCCGGTTATCAAAGCAAGCTTTTTTAAAAACATTCGCCGGCTTACACGTCCATTTTTAAAATCGCTGTAAAGATCTTGTATTTCTTTTTCCATAGCTGTCGTGTTTTAAATTTTAAATAAACTATCAAGATAAAACAAAATCCTAAAAGCTCCAAAAAACAATATTGAATATATTCATCCGTAAGTGATAGTATCAGGCAGCTTTGGGGAAAAGGGAAAGTTTGTTATCTTTCCGTCGTTAATCAAAAGGTATCAGTATGAAGCAGGACATTGAAATAGCTCAGGAAGCCAGAATCAGGCCGGTTGCAGAAATAGCCCAAATACTGGGGATCCCGCAGGAGGAGCTGGAATTATACGGCAAATTCAAGGCAAAGATACCATTGCATTTTATTGATGAGGAACGCGTTAAAAAAGCAAAGCTCATACTGGTTACGGGCATTACACCAACCCCTGCCGGTGAAGGAAAAACAACTACTTCAATAGGGTTGGCCCAGGCATTGAACAGGGTTGGGAAAAAGACAACTGTTGTACTCCGGGAACCATCGCTTGGTCCTGTATTCGGAATAAAAGGAGGTGCTGCCGGGGGCGGCTATTCACAGGTAATTCCAATGGAAGATATCAACCTGCACTTTACTGGCGATATTTCAGCTGTCGAAAAGGCCCATAATCTGCTTGCCGCCCTTATTGATAATAATATCCAGCTTAAGAATTCTGACGGAAATATGGGTATCGACCCCAGGACAATTGAGTGGAAGAGGGTGATGGATATGAATGAACGGTCGCTGAGGGATATTGTGATAGGACTTGGCGGTACCACAGAAGGTGTGCCGCGACAGTCGGGATTTGAAATAACTGCTGCGTCGGAAGTGATGGCAACCTTATGTATGGCCAGGGATCTGAAAGACCTGAAAGAGAGGCTTGGAAATATTTTTGTCGGGTACACTTATGGTGATAAGCCTGTTTTTGCCCGTGATCTGAAGGCAAACGGAGCCATGACCGCTCTTCTCAAGGATGCAATAAAGCCAAACCTTGTCCAGACTCTTGAAGGCACTCCGGCAATAATTCATGGTGGACCGTTTGCAAACATTGCACAGGGAACCAATTCAATAATAGCAACTAAAACAGGGCTTTCGCTGAGTGATTATGTTGTTACTGAGGCAGGTTTTGCCAGTGAGCTTGGAGCTGAAAAATTCTTCGATATTAAATCACAGGTCGGCAATCTTACTACCAACGCAGTCGTAATAGTGGCAACGGTAAGAGCGCTCAAATATCATGGTGGTGCTAAACTTTCCTCATTGAATAACGAAGATCTGGAAGCACTTATTAAAGGATTTGAAAACCTTGACAAGCATATTGAAAATATGAGATACTTCGGATTCAGGCCTGTTGTTGCGATTAACAGGTTCGATTCCGATACTGCTGCTGAACTTGATCTCCTGGCCAGGCATTGCTCAATAAGAAATGTCAAGGTTTCTGTAAATGAAGCATGGTCAAAGGGAGGAGAGGGAGCGGTTGATCTGGCAAATAAAGTGTTGGAAGAAATTTCCGACTCCACGAACAGTTTCAAACCGCTTTATGACCTGGAATGGCCATTTGAAAAGAAAATAGAGGCAATATGCACAAAAATGTATGGCGCCGATCATGTGGAATATACTGTAAAAGCCAAAAACCAGCTTGACAGGATCGATAAGCTTGGCTTTGGCAACCTTGCAGTCTGCATTGCAAAAACACAAAAATCATTATCTGACGATCAGAACAAAAGAGGCCGTCCGCAGGGATTTACAATTAAGATAAGGGAAGTGGAACTCTCATCTGGCGCAGGCTTTATTGTTCCAATCGCTGGCACAATAATGAGGATGCCGGGATTGCCCAATATACCATCGGCAGAAAAAATAGATATTGATGCTGAAGGGAGGATTTCAGGTTTGTTCTGATTAAAATTTCTTTGGCTGAAGTTTTTATTTTGGTTACTTTTAAAATGTTATGGTTTTAAGAGCTTAAAAAAATGCAAAAAACAGGCTTCTTTGTTTTTCTTCTACTACTGACAGTCAATTTTACAATTGTTGATGCGCAGACTATGTTTAACAGACGCTTTCAGCCCAGGTATCTTTTTGGCGTTAAGGCAGGGGTGAATGTTGCAAGCCAGTATAGTCCCGGAAGCGAAGGAGTCTTTGAGGTGAAAAGTATCACCGGGATCAATGCCGGAGGATATTACAGCTTTTTTCTCAGCAGAGTTGTCGCACTTCAGGCTGAATTATCGGTTTCCGGCAAAGGATCTCACTGGAGAGAGTACAATTATTCTCATGAAGAAGCGAAAGACATTCTGACATATTTTGATTTGCCTTTACTGATCAGATACCAGCCTCTTAATCTGATCAGTTTTCATGCCGGGCCTCAGATGAGTTACCTGGTAAGATCAATGCAGTATGATTATAGCACCAGACTGAAAGGAGCTATTGATGATTATTATAAACCTTTGGACTTTGGTCTGGTTTTCGGAGTTGAAGTTAATCTTCCGAATAAAATTGATCTGACTTTAAGATATGTGCGCGGTCTGGCATCTGTTTATGCACCCGGAGGTTATAATTATCAATCCTATAATAATTATTTTCAGTTAACTGCAGGTTACAGATTTGAAAAGGAGATGAAACTGCAAAGCAAATCAAAGACAAATATCAGACGCAAAAGATGAATATCAATTTAAATTACCATACACATGAATAAACTGCCTTACATTTTACTGATGACAGCTTTGTTGTTTTCAGCCTGTAAAAGATACAGCAAATACGAAGGCATTGCCTTTACCGAAAAAGAGCCCCGCGATTGGGAGAACCCTGAAATGTTCAACCAGAACAGGGAAGCAGCTCACGCCTCAATGATAAGCTTTCCCGATGAACTGTCAGCTCTGGAGGCAGACAAGCTCAATTCGCCGAACTATATTTCTCTTGACGGGATATGGAAATTCCATTATGTTGACTCCCCGGATAAGCGTCCATACTGGTTCTTTAAGGATGATTACGATGTCCGCGACTGGGATGATATTGAAGTTCCATCAAACTGGCAGATGAAAGGGTATGATGTTCCTATCTATGTAAATATCACATACCCGTTTAAAATGAATCCGCCAAATATTCCCCATAGCTGGAATCCGGTTGGCTCATATAAAAGAACATTCAGGGTACCATCCGAATGGAAAGACAAAGAAGTTTTTTTGCATTTCGGTGCTGTGAGCTCTGCATTCTATGTCTGGGTTAATGAGCAGTTAGCCGGATACAGCCAGGATAGCAAAACTCCTGCAGAATTCAATATTACCAGATATCTTAAAAAGGGCAATAACACTGTGTCAGTTGAAGTTTACAGGTGGTGTGACGGCAGCTATCTGGAGGATCAGGACTTTTTCAGGTTGAGCGGTATTCAGAGGAGTGTATTTCTTCTGGCGCGGCCTAGAACATATATAAATGATTTTTTTGCAGTGGGAGATCTTGAGAATAACTATACCGACGGGCTCCTGAAACTTGATGTCTCCCTTAAAACAGCTGTTCCTGAAGCAAAGGATTTTATTATTGAAGCTGCACTGTTTGAAGATGATCAGAAGATTTATGCTGAATCAAAGGATGTAAAACCGGTTAATAATAAAGCTTCAGTGAATTTCACAAAACAGCTCCCCGGGATTAAAAAATGGACCTCCGAAACCCCTGACCTTTACTCTTTGGTTCTGAACCTTAAAGATAATTATGGAAATAATCTTGAAAGCGTAAGCGCCAAAATTGGATTCAGGAAAGTTGAGATTTTAAACTCTCAGCTCCTTGTGAACGGAGTTGCAATCTATCTGAAGGGTACCAATATGCATGAACATAATGATATAACCGGACACGTTATTGATGAGGCAACTGTCATGAAGGATATCAGGGTTATGAAGAGCAATAACATAAATGCCGTAAGGACTTCTCATTATCCCCAGCAGGAGCTGTGGTATGAGATGTGCGACAAGTATGGACTATATCTGATCGATGAAGCTGATATCGAATCACATGGAATCGGATATGATAAAGATGTGACACTTGCAGACAAAAAAGAATGGGCTGCAGCACATCTCGACAGGATGCAGCGAATGGTCGAGCGTGATAAAAACCACCCTTCAGTGATCATCTGGTCGTTGGGAAATGAGGCAGGTGACGGACATAATTTCCTTGAAAATTATAAATGGACTAAGGCAAGAGACCTGACACGTCCGGTGCAGTATGAGCGTGCTGAGGAAAGTACTAATGCGCCTGAACGGCATACTGACATTTATTGTCCAATGTATGCACGAATCTGGCAGATCGAGGAATATGCAAAAAACGCAAAAAACGACCGTCCCCTTATTTTATGCGAATATGCACATGCCATGGGAAATTCAACTGGTAATCTTCAGGATTACTGGGATGTAATTGAAAAGTATCCGAAACTGCAGGGAGGATTCGTCTGGGATTGGGTCGACCAGGGGATACTCAAAACCAATGATAGTGGAGAAAAATATTGGGCATACGGAGGTGACTTTGGGGAGGAAGGAATTCCAAGTGACGGGAACTTCTGTATTAACGGACTGACCTGGCCAGACAGAACTGGTAAACCCGGATTGGCTGAAGTAAAGAAAGTTTATCAGTATGTTGGATTCGAGCCTGTCAATCTTGCAGCGGGATTAGTTAAGATCAAAAACAAGTACTTCTTTACCGATCTGTCAGAATTTATATTTGACTGGGATATTGTTTCCGATGGCGTTGCCGTTAAATCTGGTAAACTCTCATTTACCGGTTTTAAACCAGGCCAGGATACAGTAGTTAACATTCCAGTTTCGGGAATCGAAGCAACCCCCGGGACGGAATACTTCCTGAATTTCAGAGTATCCAGAAGTGATGAATGGGATTATGTGCCTGAAGATCATGTGTATGCTACTGCTCAGTTTAAGCTTCCGGTTGAAGGTAAGCCTGTAGCCGCCAAACTTGATCAGCTGGCAGTTCTTCAGACGGATACAGAAGGCAAAAAGCTTACGGTGAGCGGAAGCGATATAAAAATTGTTTTTGATCTTGAGAAGGGCACGATGGATTCCTTTAAATATAAGGGAACATCTATGGTAAATAAAGGACCGGAACCCGATTTCTGGAGACCGCCAACCGACAACGATTATGGTTATGATATGGACCAGAAACTTGGAGTCTGGAAGAAAGCCGGCGAAAAGGCAATAGTCAAAAAAGCAAACATCAGCCAGCCTGAAATGGGTAAGGCAGTAATAACATTTGAATATGACATTCCGGGTGTTAATGGAGAAAAGATTGCCGGATATGTAACTACCTATACTGTTTTTAGTTCGGCAGATGTAATTATCAAAAATCAGTTTTCGAAAGTTTCCGACAAAGTCCCGGAGATACCAAGAATGGGTATGCAGATGCAGGTGCCAGAAGAATTCATGAACCTGAAATGGTTTGGACGCGGACCTCAGGAAAACTATGTCGACAGAAAAACATCAGCTGACGTCGGGCTTTATGAAAGCACCGTTGACGATCAATATGTTCCGTATATACGTCCCCAGGAGAACGGGTATAAAACCGACACACGATGGCTGACTCTTACTGATGAAAACGGAACAGGTCTTCTTGTAAGCGGTAATCCACTATTCTGTTTTGCAGCTCTTAAGAATATTCACGATGATTTTGAATCACCCGGAAAATTGTCACAGTACCGTAAGGATGCTAAAACCGCAAATACTCATACAATTGATGTCAGACCCCGCGAACTCGTAAACCTGAATATCGATCTTGGCCAAATGGGTGTCGGAGGTGATGATTCATGGGGAGCCGAGATACATCCTAAGTACCGTCTGCTAGAGAAAAAATATGAGTATTCATTCAGGCTGAGGCCGATTGTAAAAGATGACGATGTCCTGAAGCTTGCAAAGGAAATATTCTAGAATAATAACTCTGTGGGGCTCTATTGTTTGTTTTTTAACCCTAACCCCATCCCTTCCCCTTAAAGTTAAGGGGAAGGGGGTAAATTCCTGACATACTCTGCTTTCACTCCTTCCCTTAGCCTTAAGGGAAGGAGCCGGAGGAAGGGTTTAAAAAATTAGTATTTCAGTTCTATTTTAAGGACCTCTTCTTCTCCGATAAGTA